>Ga0247760_1000154_pt1 | contig 73789 bp, 102 predicted proteins | sample UWRJL171409R4_FD_179936 | JGI IMG/M metagenome (GOLD analysis project Ga0247760, IMG submission 179936) | Plant litter microbial communities from Arlington Agricultural Research Station in Wisconsin, United States - UWRJ-L171-409R-4 | ecosystem: Environmental > Terrestrial > Plant litter >... | reverse complement strand
GGGGGGTTGGCGGAGGTGAGCGCGGCGGAGTCGGCGGTATATGGGAGTTTGTCGGGCGCGGTAGCGGCGGGAGTGACGACGCCATTGGATGTACTCAAGACTAGGGTGATGCTCAGCGCGGAGAGGGAGAGCGTGGCGGGGATTGTGAAGGGCATCTTGCGGGACCACGGGGTACGGCCGTTCTTTGCGGGGATCGGGCCGAGGGTGATGTGGATCAGTATTGGTGGCGCGATCTTCCTAGGGAGTTACCAGTGGGCGGTCAACACGATGGAAAGGGAGAGGTGATATTGTGGGAGAAGACGAACGCTAAACACAAGGGATCGACGAGACCCAGGACCAGGCACATAATTTCCCGGATGGCAAGAGGATAGACCTCTTTGTACAGCATTTACATCTACACCGGATTCCAGCGAGCATCATAAACCTCCTTCTTCGACGCCGAGGATAATCTTCATTCAACCAAACCAAGGCTATGTACAATACCATGATGAGTCGGGCGAGGCAAGCATGTATAAATAGATGGACATATACCCGCTATAGACAACAAAGGCATGCCAATATGCCGTGCCTACTTTTTGCACATACACACACCGCGCTAATAAAACATTACTTCTCATGCCGCTCTCATGCTGCCGCCGCGACAGGCTGTCCCGTGGTCTCTGCATCAGCAGCCTCCTCGGGCGCCTCTGGGGGGGGATTTGGGATCTCCTTCTTCCCATTCGCCCTGTAATGAAGCACGATATCGTTCCCGCCCTTCCAGACATGTGCCCGCAGAGTAGCCAAGCTCATGGTATTAGGTAATAACTTCACGCCGGCCAGTTAGTCTCCTGTGTCAACAACCGAGCGAAGGAAGACGCAAAAACTCACCTGCTCATTGCAGTACAGCTCCAGATACTCCTCCGGCTTCAACGCGTCTGGGTCGGGCTCCTCTCCCTCGACAGGCGGATCAATGCGCTCCGCGACGTAAGCCAAGATCTTCTTTACCCTCAACATGCGGTTCGCATTCAGTCGATTGTTGCCGTCCGCAGCCGTGATGGCAGGAAGCTCATCCTTCCAGGGATACAGCACAAAGGACACTTTCACTGGGTCTTTGGGCGGGATCGCATTAAGCAGCAGCACCTCACCCAGCCACTGCGGCCCGCGCTGCTCAATAACATCGGCGTCAAGCCCGACTGTTGCCACTGTGCCGCGATAGAGCTCGGCCGATCCGCCGGATGTCTCTTCCTGGAGAATAACCTTGGTGCCCGGCGGCAGCTTCAGCACAGGCGTGTCATTGGGAAGACTCGGGCAGATCCGGGTCTCAACCAGATCACCGGGGCTGTCGGCGAGCTGTTTCTCGTACTCATTGTGGACTTTCTGGACCACGCCGAGGAAACTATCCTCAAACTCCTTTTCGTGGTTCGATGACGACTCAGACTCTTCAGCCTTTTCGTCAACCACGGCTGGCTTGTCGGCGGCAGCGGTTGATGCAGAGCGCCCTAGCTTCTTGCTACCAAAAGACATGCCCATGCGGAACTTCTTGCCGAACGGTGTACTTGGTGTTTTGCCGTTGTCCTTGTCTTTAGTATCCTTGTCTTTCTCCTTTTCTTTCTCCTTATCCTTTCCATTCTCAGTTCCCGCCTTCGCCGCCTTATCTTCTGGAGGGGGCGCAGGAGTAGGAGCAGGAGTTTGGGCCGGCCCAGGGGTAATGGCTGGCTCCGGGGTATTAATCGCGTCTGAGAAATAATCTTCCCTGTCCACCGAGGGCCGGCTGACCATAGACTGCCGTCTATCGAGAGTGAGCCCATCCGCCCCGTGCATCAAAGGCGAGCCGGGGGTGGCCACTCCTATCGCGAAACCAGGCGTGATCGGCACAAGAGCGCCATTCGGGCGAGGCGTGGTGCCCGGCGAACCGCTCGTGCTCCAGCCAGCTGGAGGTGGTATTGCTATGACCATGCCATGATTGGCCCTCCCAACGGCCATGCGCCTCTCTACGGCATGGTTCAGCTTGTGTCGAAATGCCTCGTCACGCCGTATTTCCTCGTCTATGAGGTTTGCGAACAGGTACCGAAGTACCCATTTTCCAAGGTTTACTGGGCGGCTTGTCAGCAACGTTCAAGCTACAAAGTCGTGTGGGACCTACTTCTCTGGTCGTCCCTAAAATCCACCGGCTCATCCAGCGGCAACTCGTCAGCATACATTTCAGCATCGAAGCAGTTGAACGGCTCCAACACCACAGTTAAGTTTCCGGAGCTGGTGTCTATCGAACACCAGGGGGCGACCGCCTCGAGGGTGTTAACCTCTGGCTCTACGTCCTCTAGATGTCTCTTTCCAAAGCTTTCAATGGTTCGACACTTGCAAGAACGACCCACGTTAGCACTGGGCGTCTTATCCAAGAAGAAGCAGGAACACGAACCTGAATGAGATCCCACAACAAGACATCGCCAGCAGTGTCCAGTGTCAACACTCGCCTCCTGTCATTTAAGAGGCGATGCTTGACCAGACCAAATTGCCCTTCGATCGTCTCCTCGGGCAGATTGTGCACCGGTTCAACGGCATTGCTCGCAGGATCCACCAATATTTCCGATGCCCTCCGCGCAGCAACCCCAGGAGTTTCCTCCTCGTCTCGGGTAATTTGTGGTGGAAACGACGCAGTATTCGATATCCGCAAAATGGACTTCGCCGGGATCGTCTTCTTGGCCGACCCGTTGAGAGGCGGAGGAGACTGGGAGATAAGTGCTATGCTGTCCCTACTCCTTGTTGTGACAATGGATGCTCTGTGATGTTTGAAAACCTCGGGAAGCTGGATATCCACACTCGTGTCCACGTTTGCCCACCTGTTGATCGACGACCGTGAAGTTGCCGTCCATATGCTGTTATCAAGTGCCACGACCTTGCTTACCCCCTCATTCTCCTGCGCAACTGCTATCGAAAGCCCGTCATCGAGCTCTCCCAGAGTCCCTCTCACATCAGTCTTCACTACCAGCCCAGAGCGGTCACTGCTATAGAATACACCCAGCTCGGGATCGTCCGAGAACAGCGACCACACGCTGTCGTTGTGCATGGTAAGTGTGTGCATACATCTTCCGGCCGTCACGCTCCAAACCTTGACAGTTTGGTCAGAGCTGGCCGTCAGCACCATATCGCCCGATTCGTTTACTAAGATGGCACGGATGTTGTCTGTATGACCAACGAACTTGGTGATGCGCTTCCCCGTGTTCGGATCCCACAGACGGACGATGCTCTCGGGGCCGCCGCTCGCCAGGATGCTGTGGTTCACACTGAGGGCATACACGCTGCCTTTCTCTGTTATATCCTCGCCACTGACGTCGATCTCCATCGTCTTTCCCCCGCCTGCTAGGTCCCACAGGTAGATCTTTCGGTCCAGCCCGCCAGACGCGACCCAGTTGGTCGATTGGCTCGGTGTCGCAACACATTTGACATAATCTGCGTGCTGCCCGATTGTCGCCGGCTCTTTATTCTCGCTCCCGTGTGGCCGCCATAATTTCACCAGCAGGTCGGACGAGGCCGAGACAACGGCTTGGTGGTGCTGGGCTAGCGCAATATCGTTGATCCAATGCGTGTGGGCTTGAGTCTGAGCGCGAAATCGCGTTGTGTTCTTGGGCGTGCCATTGGCTCGAGGAGGGCTATCGACGACAGACGAGTGGCTGCCAAAGGGGGCAACGACATCGCGGTTCAGGTTCCAAGCGCAGATGACGCCGTCACGACCACCCGAGTAGCTACGGCGCAAGAGTCAGCAAGCTGCTGAAAGGCGGCTTTATTCCGCATCGTAGGGGCAAGCTTGGCTCGGGGGAGAAGCGGTGTCGCGCCGATCGAGGAAGGTGGGCTCACAGAATAGCATTGTCGCGGTCGACGGCCAGGCCATTGACACCTAGCCGATGGCCGCCAGGTGAGGAGTTCGGAAGCTCGAGAACTGAGACAAATGCACAGCTTCAATCAGCTAGGGGACTTTCTGCGCGCCTGGAAAAGCAAACATATGCGCGGCCCCAAATTCTAAACTTGGGATGTGATCTGCCAGGGCAGCAGCCTCACGCGCAGGCCAACAGCGCGGGGTTTTGCTGCACGACAGCGACAGGGCGGCTTGGCCATAGTAGGACACGTGCGAGGAAACAGATTGGGACGAACCATAGCTTATCCTTTGGCGCGCCTTTTTGGCCATGTCGCAGACGGGCGCCGGGAACGACTATCATGCGCCGGCGTGATGGCCTTCAGGAAAGCAAGTCGGGGGCCCAGCAAGAGGTGTAGGTTGGTTGGAGTGCGAAAGCCACCAAGGTTCGCTCGCTAATCCCTCAGGGTGCTTAGTATTTCTTGGCAGGGTAGTAAGGTAGCTGCAGTGCATCGACAACCAAGACAAGCAAGTGACGGAAATAACGGGTGCCAGCAAATGAGCGCAAAGGAGGGCAGACAGCTTCCCGGCAACCTTGAGAGGTGAGGTCTTGGACTTGGGGTTTTCTCGAGACGGGGTAAGGTATCTGGGCATCGGTCAGGGGCAGGGGGGGACGGGGAAGACGCAAGCTTCCAAGCGTCGCCTGCAGGAAGGACGGGGATGACGGCTGAATTTGGCAGTCGTTGGACACACAACTATTCCCCGGACAGGCTACCTTTTAAAAATCAAACGCGCTTCACGCTTGGTAAGGTACTCCAGGAGCTGCAAGTTGCGCAGACAACGCGCATCCGAGGATGCGGGGCGTGCGCAACAAGCAGTCAGCAGCACAGGAACGCTGAGCGCGTTGATGAGGGGCCTTCGAGATCCCCGGATAGCCGTTATCCAACGAGAGCGCGGGCCTCCACGATGGAGGAGCTCTGACGTGCGCTCAGCGCGCCACAGGCCCCTTGCTCATTAGCGTCCCAGATCCCCAGACCTGTGGCGTTGGGGAAGCAACAACCGTGGTAACTTGGGGAAGCGCCGCAATTAGCCGACGGGAACGTCACTTCCACCCTTTGTCGGCACTCACGATGGTCATTCAGATCATAAGACCTTCACTCACCAACGCACGGGACCAAACAGGCGACACCACCAACAATACTCTGACATTTCGTCCGACAATATACAACACAATAATCTTACAAATTAAAACAAGAAAGAAAAAAAAGAAAAAAGGAAAAGAAAGCATCGCCGCACGGGCGCAATGTCGCCCACCCCCCTCATCCCCGCCCTCCGGCCTCCCTCCCCCCTCTCGCCTTACTTGCTGCCGGCCGCCTTGCCGGCGCCGGAGCCACCCTCCCCCTCGTCGTCCTCGCCGGCGTCCTCGCCGGTCACCGCACTGAACGTGCAGTCGAAGCCCCCGTCGATCATCAGCGTGAGGCGCTGGGGGTTAGCCCAGGCCACCGCCGCTTGTTCTGCCGACATGAGGCCGGCGTTGGGGTCGGCGCCGGAGGCATATGCCGGCGCCCGGCGCGGCGGTTCGACCGGGGCCAGGCCCTCGTGGTCGAAGTAGCCAAACCCAGGAGGGTTTGGTATTCCCTCCCGGGCTTGGCCACATCCGCCGGCCGCGCGCTCGCTCGCCTCGTTCGAGCGCATTGCTGTTTCATCTGTTAGCGGGCTTTTCTCCCATCTTATTTTTTCTTGCTTTTGCTTCGATGCGGTTTGACTTACTGGCTGCCATTTCGGCCTCGTACGAGCTCATCGTGGGCTCGTACGAGAAGGCGGAGGGTGCCGATGGTCCAGCGAGGTGCTGGCCAAAGGCACCCCCGCCCTGCCTCCCCCAAACGCCCCGGCTCCCCTGCCCCTCACCAGCACCACCCCGGTACTCCGACAGCATCACGATCGGGTTGGGTACCGACCCAATGGGTGGCCCCGGGTTGCCCGCGTAGCTCTCCGCTGCTGCCCGTCTGTTGGGCTCTTCGCGGTTGTGCTCTGCCGCGTTTGTCAGTCTCAATATGTCCTTTTCTTTGCTTTTATTAGGGTATTAGGGTGTAGAACTCACGGAAAGGGGGCAGCTGGGGGTACCCCTCTGGGTGGTCGGGATACAGCCAGCTCAAGGGGAAAACTGTCTCCTGGGTTGCCGCGCCGACAGGGGCCGACGACGACGAGGACGAGCCTCTCTCGAGCTGCGGAGGCGGGGCTCTCCGGGTCTGCAGGCGCCGACGTCTGCGTTTCTTTGGAGACGAGGACGAGGTCTGCAGATCCTCGAGTGCCTGTACGACCTGCGCCGTCTGGATGGCCTGCTCCGTCTGGGCAACCCCCGTTGTCTGGAGAGTCAGTGCCGCCTGAGGAGTCGGATAGTCCTGGATGGCTTGTACGGTCTGGACTGCTCGGAAGGCCTGGACAGACTGTACGATCGGGCCAGTCTGCAGCATCGGGATGATAGGGGCGGACTGGACTGCCGGGACGACCTGCACGGCTTGCATGGTATGCATAGCCGGCCACGGCGTCGTGATTATCTCTGCGGCGATCTGGAGGGGGTCATTGTTACCTGGCAGTACTGAACGTTGGGCGACATGCGGGTGAGAGAAGCTTCCGGGAGCTAAACCTTCGCGGCCATAATCGTTTCTTGGCTGGTGAAAGTTGGTGCGTGGCTGGCTACCGCCCACAAGTGTGGGGTTGGTCTGAAAGCCTGGTCCATCGCGTGAGGCGCTCCTCTGGAATCCTCCTGGTCCTGAGCTGGGTGCTCTGCTGCCCTGTTGAATCGGGGTCGGCTGCTGGTACCAGTCTGCACGAGTGCTGTCCGGCTCCCAACCTTGTTCTCTGATGCGCTGCTCAGTCGGCATACGCTCTCCTTGTCCTAAAGTTGGTGCTCTGTTGCGCTGGAAGGTCGGCACAGGCCGTCTTGATCCTGGATTAAGTGCTCGGTTGCTCTGAAAGGTCGGCATCGGCTGCTCATTCCAGGCTCTATGAACATTATTGCCTGGTCCTGAAGCCGGTTCTCTGCTGCGCGGCATGGTCGACATCGGTTGCTGGTTCCAGTCCGTGCGAACATTACTGTCTGGTCCCCAGCCGGGTTCCCTGTTGCGCTGCTCAGTCGGCATAGGACCTCCTGATCCATAACTCGGCCCCCCATTGCGCGGCAGAGTCGGGATTGGAGCTGTCCCGGCAATCGACTGCTGGCTTCGGACCATACGGATAGTATTGCCCTGCCCTGAACTCGGTGCGCGATTGCGCTGGAGAGTCGGGACTGACAATTGGTTCCGGGCGCGGTTATCGTTACTCGACCCTGAACTGTATGCCCGATTGCGCTGCGAAACAGGCATCGGCTGCTGGCTCTGGCTGCCACTAACATCATTGCCAGTAGTCTGGGAGCGAGCCGATGGGAAGTCAACGCCTCCTTCACGGCGTTAGCAACGGTCCAACGGCGCTCCAAGCGACAATCACTTACGCGAGATATCTCCAAGACCAAGCGATGCCTCTTCAATCGACCGCATAGCCAGGGCACACAACCGTCTCTCTGCAGTGAAGGTCAGCACGGTCGGCACGGTCGGCGACAGGGATGAGAGGGGACATACCTTCAGGAGTCGACATGGTAACAATCAACGTCTTCGAAGCCAAGCGGAACGGAAGATAACCTTTTGACCTCTTGAAAACCTGTTTAAATTCGATCAAGTTTGTGAGTGGTAAGGTGTCGGTCAAGCAGCAGGCACCGGATGGTTTTTCGACGACAGCGACGATATCAAGTTGGATGAAAGGCCTTTAACCAATGCAGCACCCCTCCTCCGATGATTTCAATGAACCAACGAGAAGGGAGAAAAGGGAAAAAAAGGCCTGGGGGTGCAATGAGAAGAGTATGGTGAAGAAGTACTAAGGTGTTGGTGTGAGAATTCGTCCCAAGGCCCTGGAAGAATTGGTGGCTGTTCGAAATCAGATTTGAAATATGCCTTGGGAAAATGGTGGTCGATATCAGTCACCGGAACACTGAACTTGTCCAAAGAAAGTCCGTCGGCAGGCACGCGCTCAGGAACGCATTCTGGACCGCAAGGAAATCAAAGTTGTGCGGACTCAAGGCTCATGGGAGGGCGCTAGCCCACTCTGGGCATGAGGTTTTTCAAATGTTCGGACTGAAGTCACGCCCACTGATCGTTTCGAGTCTAGCAAAGGATCTGGGGGCTATATATCAAGCCTCTCCTTTAAGGTTTGAATTATATATCACCCTAGCGGGAAGAGACTTAGACTCATGGGCCACGTGGAACTCGGATTCTCTCTATCACTAATAACCTTTGAGGCAAAAGGCTGGATGTGGCCCAACATTGCGATGGTCAGCACTGCCGGCGTTCCTTCCGTGGACATGACAGAACCTGCTCTCCTTGACACGAACAGTCGCGACCTGGCTATCCAGCGCTCCGTGCACCGCGTCACAGACGCGTCAGGGCAAGAGGCCCCTATTCCCAACGGCAGGAACGCGTCCGGAGCTCTCACGATAGTTTTGGAGAATTCAGAACAACCGGAACACAAAGACTTTGTTGAAGAGCAGCCAAAACACATACTAAGCAGCATTGGAAGCACTCTCATTTTTGATCAGTCAGCCCCTTTTTAAGTAAACAAAATCAAATCCACAAAGCTACAACCAGGCCTTTGGTTCCAGACACCCTGCCACTGAATCTGTCCCGTCGCACTTCACCACCGCAAGTCGAGCTCTCATTTGATGCCAGCGGGGTCCGGCGATAACCTCTTAAGCTTGTTCTCAACTCTGTCGGCACAGTGAAATCAAAACGCCTCTTCACTATCAAACTCCAGCAAGCAGCCAATGGTCCCTGAACCTACGCAGACACAAGCCTTCTCCCCCGCAGAGGTACCTTTTCCCTTTCCCTACCTAACGTACCTAAGTACCGTGCGCACAGCTAACCATGCCATCTAGCGCAAAGATTCCGCGATATCTGCACCAACCCCAGCCCTCACCAACCCCCAACCTAACCCAACCCATCCTAAAAACAAGATGTGCTTCAACCAACAAGTCATAACCCGCTGCTTCTCCTGCTACCACACCATCTCCATGGAAACGAACCAGATTCCCTGTTGGCCATTTGACCCCTGGCGGCCCGAGCGGCCCGACGGCTGGAGATGCACACTGGACGAGAACTACTATCGCTTATTTATCGTTGATATTGAGAAGACTATTTTCTTGTATGTCGACATGAGGCGGTGTGTGCGGTGTGTTCGTATGTGCTTGAGGATTGTCGAAGCGATGCTGGAGAGGCAGGGGAGGGAGTGGAGGGAGTGGGTGGAGAGGGAGAGGGAGAGGTGGGGAGGCGTTGAGGAGGATGGTGCCGAGGAGAGGTAAATGGGTTGATAATACGGGGTGATGATACAGGGTGATGAGACGGAGCTGGAGTAAGAAAGTGAGGGTTTGGGAGTGTAGCGATGAAGGGCTTGTAGGAGGACAGCGCTGAGTGGAACTTGTACTAAAGCTGTAGCGACATGTGGATGCTTCGAGGACAAAGTTGTCAGTGATACATGTATCTATCATGATACAATGATAACTTGTTTGTTTCACCAAAAAGGCGGCCACTTCACACTTGATTCTATGGTCTAAGTATGCCTTAGTAAGTAGTCCTGTTGATTTGGTTACGCTGTGTGACATGGTCACGGTTGAGCGTACCTATCATTGTTTGTGTGTGTGGGGACTGGTGTTTTTGGTGGAACACCCGAGTTACTTTGCCTGCCTACCTACCTATCTAGCAAGCAGGCCGTCCTAGTCTTATAAACTGTAACCCACAGTGGACAACAGCCTGACCAGTAATGTCTCTTCTCTGAGTTGGGTACTACTTACCTACATTATATACCGCCTGTTACCCTGGCTGCCGCGTCAGGCCGTAACACACTAACATTAATGACAACAGCACCCGGGATGCGAACGGCGTCGAGTGAGCGGGCCGGAAATAGGAGTTAAGTTAACTTCCAAGGTTGTATTTAGGTACCTGCCCAGTATTCCATGAGACATCATCACCCACAGCAAAGCACATACACCTTCCCGTCATCGCATTCAAATATTCTGCTAGTTCATTAATCATCAAATCTGCCATATTCCCAAACGAGTGCTTCCTTACCACGAATAAATAAAACAATTACTCCTATCCCATCGTGCACGACAACCAAACGAAGCCATCAACTGTTCCATTACCCAGTCAAATCCATTTTCCATGTTCCTATGTCCAGACAGTGTTCCCTCCACGACCTACTCTTCCCCAACCAAAACGTCAATATTCCCCGAGACGCTCCCGATGTTGATCCATCCTGGATGATCCTGTCCCTTCTTCGCAACGAGGGGTTTCTTTGGCCATCCATGACCGCCACCGCTGATGATCTCCACACCCTCTCCGCGGGCGCTGAGCTTACCAGACACACTCGACAGCTGGATGAGGCCCTCCCAGACGGCGGGGTACTTGACATTGATTTTTGCCGACGTCGTGGTGTGCTCAGCCCCGAGACTCCGCAAGGCTCTTGAGTTGGCTGCGTTCCTCTGTTGTTGGGCCACAACTCCCGCGCCACCCGCGCCGTCTCGCAAATGTCCTGGAATCCAGCTGTAGGGGTCATCGTCACCGATTGGGACGTAGCGCTCCCTGTCCCAAGGCGCCGTGGGAACTGGCGGCATTGGCGGTGTCGGTGTCGGCGGTAGATCAACATACCCCCCTTGCTGGGAGTCAATCCACAGTGGATCGAGAACCGTGATGTCGTTTGTTCCGCTTGTGCTGCTTGTCTTGAGAAGGGCTTGCTTGCTGTCATCTTCGGAGAGGGACGAGTCGAGGACGGGGAGTAAATCAACATTGATACCGCCGCTTGTGGTCTTGATTCCGCAGGTAGAGCTGAACGCTGCGGCGCCCTTGATCGAGCCGCTCGCCGTGTGCACGTCTACACGGTAGTCGCGCGGAGGCAGCACGGTTTCGGCCCGTAGATCGGTCTCGCCACCCTTGTTAGCTGCGACCATGGCCCGTGTGAGAGCAAATGCCTCTTCTGCAGTATGGATCGGCTCGCGAAACTCGACATTGCCCGAGGCCGAATTGATGTAAAGGATTGCAGGCTTTGGTTCACTCTTGGCTGCCTCTTGTGGCTCGACCCCAACCTTAATATTCCCGGAGATGGTTTTGATCGCTAGATAGTCGTACAGTGGCCAGGATCCTGTGACCGAGCCTGACGAGCTGCTCACTTCGATGAACCGCGATTGGAGCCGAAACGAATCAGGCGCACCAACGTCCATGATGGACTTGTCCCGAGAGTCCGAGCCAGTAGACGCGGCGATGATTGAGCCGACGATGCTGTAGAACTTTGCCCGCTCTGAGATTGAGATTGACAGATTGTCCAGCAGAGCGATGCCAAGGTGGACGGTCTGGACATAGAGATTGCTGAGGCTTCCATCTTCTGGTACCCATAAGGTGATCTTGAGGTTCAAGCAGGGCCTCGAGCTGTTCTCCCCCCGTGGGATGCCACGGGGCACCGTGACAACCAGAGTTTGCTCGTCTGCGTCCCAGTCAACATCGACGTCGATGCGGTCATCGTTGACGATGATGTCGATGACTGCTGATGGCCCAGGGGTGCCGGAACCCACGCGCCGGATGACAACGGAGCCGTGAACATCGATGCTGACGTGGCTTGACGGGACATTTCGGATTTCCTGGGAGACGACGAGCTTCCTGTCGGCAGCAAATGAGACGTCGAACTTCTTAGCATCTCGGACGATCTGAGTATCCGTGCAATTGCCACTGGATCCCCAGTTGAAGTCATTGTCGGGGTCCATTGGGGGTCTGCCAACGATAGAGTCAAAGTCCTTGTCCTGCTTTGGGGGCGGTGTATCGACTGGTTTCTTCACTTTAGACGGATTGTTGGCACCAGGAACGTCGTGCTACGAAGCTGGTTAGTTGATTGAGCATGGAAAGAGATACTGGGTATATATAGAGTGTACGTCGTCTGACTGTGCATAGATACAACAATGTCATAGTGCTGACAAAGAAGTCGTTTGCGTTGTACGACGCAATGTGAAAGCGCCTATCAGACAGGTCCACAAAGGGGAAGGGGATGGGGTAAGAGGGGCGACGCGCGTAAACAACTTACATTGGCTCCTATACCCTTTACTGCTGCTGTGACAAACCCAACAGTGAGAATAGCAAGGAGGAGAGCAACCAGGATCAACTTGAAGTGTCTCCCGCTGCGGTGACGCAGACGACTTCGCAACCGGTCCCTCCAGGGGAAATTAGAGTCGTCGATTCCGTCCTCAGGACTTCCCATGCTTTGGGGCTCATTGGCCAAGAGCCCTTGGGTTTCTTCCCGTCCGCCCATCGCGGCGGTGGTGCGTGTGTCCGATGAGAATGTGTTGTAGTTCCTTGGAGAGCTCGGGCTCACTGACGACGACGTAGGCGACGGCGTGTAGGCTGGCGGTGCCTCCCTTGGTAGGAACTGCTCGTCGTACGTAGTCCTCTGTGGGGCGTACGGCGTATAAGATGCTGCTGTGTAGGGGTATGGGGTTACGGTGGATGACGACGCCTGATGGTACGCGTCCCGGGCTTCACGAGGTCCAGGTTGAGTCTCCGCTGCAGTGCTGCTGCTTCCAGAAGGGTATCGCGGTTGAAAAGGGTGCGGTTGACGTCTGTTTGCTAGTCTCTCCTGGTCGGCTTCCCGTGCTTTGCTATCGGCGGTGCTACTCTGTGCAAGAGATGGATCTTCGACCCAGATATTGGGGATATGCGGCACATTAGACGATGTCGCAGTCACAGGCGTGGTGTAGGGTGACTGCCACGTTGTTGTCGGACTTTGCCTCGTATGGAAATACCCATCAGTAGGTGAGAGGACGTCGTCAGTGTCGTTGTCCTCGTCGCGGGCGTCATGGCCCGGCCCAAGAACGCCACCCGTTCCGGAAACACCATGGCCGGGGTAGCCCGGCTCGACATGCCCTTGTCGTGAACGTTGGAAATGTGTTCCCGGGCCATGGGGCTCAGGCTGATTCGGTCCATCCTCAATTGGCTCAACGTCTGACTCGTCCCAGGCCGAGTACAGGTTGTCGGAGTAAGGAGGCATGGCTCCCGAAACACCTTGGCAACGTCCTATGAAACTGATCACGAAATGGAATGCCAAGCCCAGGTAGGTGTTTGGCACAAAGGCTTCTTTTGTCTACAAGAAGGAGAGCTGTGCCACAGCAACTGCGAGGCAGCACTCAACTTTCTCGACTGCAAATATCTCCGGAAGAGACGCACTGGCTGATGATGGTGGCAAGCGACAGAGTCTGTGAAATCACAGCACTGAGTGACAGAAAAGAGTTTGGGGCCAGTCTCGGCCAAAGTCCGAGCTTGTCTGAACCGTGGGGCAAACCGGGAGGGGTAACGAACAGACGGCCTCGTCAGCTCGCCGATCGTTCGAAGAAGCCTCCAAATGAAATTCGCACACTGGATCAGCCTTGAGGCACTCGAATATGGATTGCGAGGCCCTTGGATGCGTGGGGAAGCGGGACCCTATGCCGGTCAACGGTGACTCCAACCTCCCAACGTTGCCGAACCAACCCGCGAAGGAGGAAGGTGGGCAGCTCATTTGGCCGTAAGAGGAAGCTGTGATGCAGATACCCCACCGGCGACGCTGTTGCGGTCAAGAAACGGGATGGCAGGCCAATTGCATTCTGAGTTGCTGCACAACTGAGCAGCGTAGCTTTGGTGCGCCCTTCTTGCCGCATCTAACTATGCATGTGCCTGAGGTTGGTGACGAATGGCTACGACGCTTGCAGGACGCTGAGAAGCACGCAATTGAGATGACGACGTCGGATAAACGTTGGCACGATCTGCCAAACCATATTAGCTGCAATAAAGTGCTGTATGCTTCGCTTGATGCTCATGGAGCTTTCTATTGGTATCTCTCTCTTTGGAGGTATATCTCCAAACGCCTTGGTGATGATGGCTTGGCTCAAATCAATCCAGCTCACGTCTCCCTACCTCTCCCTTTCTCTCCCCGTCCTGACGCCGAAGATGATGCTGATAAAAAGATGGCACTTCTCCCCGAAAAGGCGCTAACAAAAGTCGCCAGGAATATCTCCACTGGGTATCCAGTCAAAAGATCAAATCTAAAATCGTTGCCGCTTAATTCGCCCTTTAGTTTAGCTCAAGCAGCTTTTTCATGTTTTCGTAGCACACCCAGGTGATGCTCAGGGCGGGCGCGACCTTGAGGAGGTTAGGCGTGAGGCCCTTGTACAAGCCGCGCACACCTTCGTTGCGGAATGTTTTTGTTGCCACATCCACAATTCCCGTATATGTTGGCGGATGCATCGCCGTTCCTTGAGTCTGCAAACGTGTTCGGAGGACGTTAAGGGGGTAGACGATGGAGGCGCCGAGCGCTCCCGAAGTTGCCCCGAGTGCTGCTGTAGCGACGTTGCCCATTGTTGCATCTTCTTCGTGGATGCAATAATACCGAGCCTTGGTTCGGGTGTATGTCTTCTTGAGTAGCTCAAATGTTCCAATGTCGATGGCGCTGTAGGGAAACATGCCGATCAGACCAAGCCCGAGCCCGCGGTAGGCTGCACGGAAACCGCCGTCCTTCCACATGTTCTTTGCGGTCTCGATCAACAGCGCATTTCCCTTGAGACCACCCTCAACAGTCTCGCACTGCAGTCGAAACTTGAGCGTGTCAATGGGGTATACGCAAAACTGTGCTGTCATACCGCCCATTCCACCAGCAACAAACTTTGAGACAGTGCTGATTTGCGCGGGATCACTGACGCCTTCGTATGCTGCGAGAAATCTCTTCGAGGCTTCGTATGAGCCAAACTAGGGAAGCGTTAGCGGTCAAGTCCCGAACAAGAAAATACGCTGGCAGGGTGTCGTACCCGGATAGCTGATTCCGGCATGATCTTGACTACATTGAGCCCGTTCCCTAAATCCGTCAGCACACCCAGCCCAATTAATCAATGCGGTAATTCTCCAACTTACCTGCGAAGAAAGTGCGGAACCCGCCGGCCTTCCACAGGGTTTTCATAGCCTCAAAGATTGGGCCGCCTGCATTCCGAATAGCGACGATTGGCTGCCCTTGCTTGGCGGCGGAACCAGCCACAGTACTTTGCGTTTTGGTGCTGACAAGCAAGAAGACCTTGAGGCGGTCAAGGGGCGCAGTAGCAGTCCGGGATACACCACCAGAGATGGCACCGGCGAGGAAGTATCCTGGTTCAGGCAGGAGATCTGTCAGTCTGATTTCCACGATCTCCTCCTCAACTTCCTCTTGATAGTCTGAAATCCCCGGTACATCGTGCTTCTCTGCGTCTTCTGATGATACCATAGAGGCCCGGGCGGCTGTTCCTGCTAGGGACTGCCGCGGGGCGGCCGCGGCGCCATACGCGTAGCGAGTGGGTGCCACTCCCGCCATTGTTGTCGGTTCTGCAGTGCCGGGGTTACCTGAAGATTGAGGCGCATCTGAAGTCGAAAGAGCGGGTGTTTCCGGTAAAGAGCGAGAGGCCGACGTCGACTCGGGGTTGGCGATTTTTAAGAGAGAACCAAAGAGAGCTTGGAGAAGAAAGCCGGTCGTACCTAGACCCTCAAGTGTATCTTCACTGACAAGCGAATCTCCCTCCGCGCTGACGGTGACAATTGACGAGTAGAACGACAGCGCAGCCTCGAGTACGGGCCCGTCGTGATTTGGCGGCATAAATAGAAGGAAGTCGCTTTGGGATGAAGAAGTTAGCACCCAATCAAGCTCCGCGTGATCCATCCTCAAGGGTCACCTACCGCCACTCTTCGAAGGTGATGTATCCGTCCCGGTTCATGTCAATTTCGTCAAAAAAGCCTGACAACCTTCTGGAGGGTACGGAGAGACCGGCACGCTGGAAAGCCGCACGAAGTTCTGCCTTATCCAGACGTCCATCCCTATCGTGGTCGATGGAGCGAAATAGTGCCAGGAGCTGCCGCTCTGCCGCTTCGACAAAGACGCGAAACTCTGTTGCGCGATGCTTTAGTACCGCATCCAACATGTATTTGGATGCTAACATTAACAATGGGGACCCACCTTCGTACTGTATTTTGCCGTCGCCGCTCGTGTCGACCAAGCTGATGATAGTCTTCAACATCTGGTCGGCATTTTTCATGGCTACACAGGGGGGACAAGGCCATATCAGCAAACTGCATATTCTCCAGCGCGCAACCGGGCCCTGAACCTACGATGGTCAATTCTTCTCAGGCCCTTTTGTAGCCCCTTGAAGTCGAGCTCCCTGTGGCCTGCAGGGTCGAGCCTCCTCCAGAGCTCCTCGACGCGCTTCTCCCGCTCATTCCGTGACTCGTCCATCTCTACCTCGAGCTCTGCGGTCGCATCCAATATCTTCAATCCCGGGTCCGGGCAATCATGATCCTGCGCGGCATGCAATCGAGGCGGAAAGGCGCACAAGCGGCGAAGCGCTTATGACGTAGGCTGAGCGAAATATGGGGGTGGAAACGGCGTCGTGACCTCGTGCAGGGCGGTTTTTTCGTCGGATTACAGATACGACATCGCGGTTCTAGACACCAAGCTCGCTCTTAACAGCGTCGCGGTTTTGCAAAAAGTAGAGGTAGAAAAAAGCTAGAGCGGAGCGAATTGGAAAAGATTGATATCGCTACATCAAAAGTTCCCAGGTTTGTTTGGAGACGTTCGCTGGACAAGGAACCTGCGGCGGGCCATGGGTCTCTGACCCCGCGTACTCCTCATCTGACCTGTTACAGCCGACCTTGGCAAGAGACCGCAAAATCACTTGGGAGAGGGCAATTAGATCATATATTAGCTACCTGAAACATTCTCGTTGCCCGGAAGAGACTCCACTTTCAAATCCTGGCCAGTGGAATGCGAAGGCTGGCGTTGAAGGCGATGTTGCTGTTAGAAAGTACTCAAATTCTTACCCATCACCCGACTCACGAAGTCTTGGCCAACGAAGCTGGCCTGAGTTGCCCCACATTTCCCCACCCACGCCATCTGTCCGGGCCCCAGCTGGGGCAGAGAAATGCCAGGAATCAGCCGCTCTCTGATTCGCGGCTTCCCTGGGGCGCACGCCAGCCGCCGCCAGCGGCCAGCAACTGACCTCGGAATCAAAGAGGTTCGCATGGACGTTGCGCCCCTGCATAACAGTTCAACAGCTCCAGCGTCGATAGCACTGCCGTCTGCATCTTTTCTATGGGGGCCGCGAACCACCTCTGCCTGAGACCATGGCAGCCAATTTCTGGGAATCGACGCAGCGGCGGCATTGGCAGTTCACCAAGGACGAGCTTGCCGCCATGCGCCAAAAGCTGGAGGACGAGGACCCGAACCTCGTCCAGAGTTACCCCTTGCCGCATCTCCGACATCTGAACATATACTTCAACCAACGTACGTCTCTCCACTGGCTTCTCCCCCTACCGATGCTGTCCTTCTAACCACATCTCGTACAGAAATCAACCGCCTCGGGAAACGTCTTGGTGTTCGGCAACAGCCCATGGCCACCGCGCAGCTCTACGCCAAACGCTTCTATACCCGCGTCGAGATCCGCCGCACAAACCCATACCTACTGATGGCCACGGCGGTCTACCTAGCTTGCAAGATGGAGGAGTGCCCGCAGCACATACGCCTGGTAGCCGGAGAGGCCCGCTCGCTGTGGCCCAACGAGATCCAGAGCATTGACACGGGCAAGGTGGGCGAGTGCGAGTTCTTCCTGATCTCGGAGATGAGCTCGCATCTCATCGTCCACCAGCCCTACCGCACACTCACGACTCTGCAGGGCGATTTTGGTCTTACCCCTGACGAGATTGCGCTCGCCTGGTCCATCATCAACGACCACTATATGACGGATCTCCCGCTCCTCTATCCTCCGCACGTCATCGCGCTGACAGCCATGATTCTGGCGCTAGTGTTACGACCTGGCAGCACCACGGGCAATGCGAGCACTGCCGGAGGTCTCGCAGCCGCCAACGCGGTGCTGGTCCAGGCCCAGGCCCGCGCTGCCATCACCGGTGGCAATAGCGACAGCGGCAGAAGCGGATCGGCAACTCCAAGCCTGACATCACAAAGCTCGTCGGAGTCGCAGGCGGCACATCTCCCAGGCATACACCCAGGTGTACAGCGGGCTCACGAAAGCGGCATGGCGAGTAAGAAGGCCCCAGACGCCCGCTTGAACAAAGTAACACGTTTTGCAGGGTGGCTAGCCGAGAGCAACATCGATATTGAGGCCATGGTGGACTGCACGCAAGAGCTCATCGCATTTTACGAGTGCCATGAGCAATATAACGACAAGCACGCGCGTGAGCAGATCAACCGCTTCATCAAAGCCCGCCAACTCTAAGATCAAAGTCTACGCTCACACAACACTGACGACCACGTCAGATCTTGACCACAGTCACTGCTTCCGTGTCAACGGAGACCAACCGTTTTGGTCAGGAAGGTTGCCACGGTAGGCGAGCCCAAGACATTCGACCCCCAAGCAGTCGGGCTATTAACATGCACTGTCGTACGACGCATGTCCCACACATGCTTGCCCTCTCCTTCCCAGATCCAGCTCGATGGAGAACTGCACGGTTATCCCATATCACCAAATCACCTGGCTGCTGCCACTCGACACTGACAGTATACTTGCAATGCGAGAAATGCATTCAGGAATCCAAACAACTCGCCCAACCTTTCCGGTATCAGGCTTTCTCCCTCCAGGTGATGCAAGGGCGGCCCAACATACCAGTTGAGGCGCCGGCTCGGCTCATGAAGCTGCAGGATCTTGTGTCTAGCCGTCGGTGCGGAATCCACGTCAACATGATGAAAGTGTTGCGGGTTGCCAACTACCGCGAATGCGCCATGCAGTACTTGCCCATCCAGTCGGATTCCAACAGCTCCCACTTGATATGTGGAAAGGCATCCCACGCTGCATGGCTGTCAGCGAAGTCGGTGTTGCCTCCCACAGTAGTATACTGTGGCAGGGCAATAGCACGCAGGAGCGAGAAGCTTGCACGTCGTGGGTTGGAGGATGTGAAGACGTTGAGCAAGAGGGGCCAGACTGGATAAGAGTAGAACAGAGCCAACCTAAGCCAAAGCAGCTACGAACTCGATTGAATTGTTCATCGCTGATGCTGTCAAAGTCCAAACCCAACACCTCAGCTCCATGGGTTGGGCGGAGCTCCTTGGCTGTGATGTTCCAGAAGTGTGTGTCTTGGATCAGGATACCCAACATCTTCGGCACGTGTTCCCGAGAGTTCGTCGATAGCAGACCTGTAGAACTACCAGACAAAACATATGAATACATTCCAGACAGTTTGAAATCAGAGCTTGTTCAGAACAACGTGCTGCACCCTGTCCGACCTGTTCTATCTACCAATGTAGACGGAGTTTCGGGAGGAGTCTATGAGCACGGGAGAGCACAGATGACAGTCGAGAGAGAGGGCAATCGTGATTCAAGAGCATGGAGGTAGATGTCCCGTGTCCATAGGATAGTCAAGAAGATCAAGAGACAAACACTGTCCGGAATTCACCGATGCCACTCGGCAGAGAGAAAGCTAATGTGAGGGCTCACAGTTTTACACCGAAGGTGTTAAGATAGCTGGTGACTCCCTCCCTCGCTCTTTCCCGGGGCAGATACAACGAAACCCTGGACGCCATTCTGCATCTGCAACCGCTCATTTGCCTCCCCAAATTCACCAGAAATAACAAATAATGCCCATACCGATGTCAGGTTAACCTATGCGTGATACAGCAGAAAGAAAAAAGAGATAAGCGCAATGATATTCGGGCTACGAATGTGTGAGACTTTTGCAAATGCATCAACCATCTAATAAACACCTCCCTTCGCAAATCCCAAACGCCATCAAACGAACCGGGTATCCCTTTTTTCTCAATCCCAAACGCCATTAATAGACCGGGGTATCCCTTTCGCTAAGTTCCGAACGCCATAGCAACCCATTAGATATGCTGATGCATTTGTACGCTGGCGATGGCTGGTGAAAGATGGCTGACTTGGTGATAGAAGCACCATCTCAAGCAATCCACAGACCTCCGCGAGCAGTCTGAGCTCTCCGATCCCAAGCAAATATCCGCCGTGGCAAGTTCTTGATGCCCTATCCCTTCACTCGGTGGGCTCATGCTTGACGCCGTCCTCTCCGTCGAGGAGGATGGGATCGTGGAAGGACTGACGACCCTTAATGCGCATGGGAGGCACGTTGCTTCCCATAGCCCAGCCCCACTCGGCGAGCATCTCCAGCATGGCGTGCGAGACGACATGGTCGGCGGTCATGATCTCGACCCATTCGTCGGGGAGGCTGCCGATATTGTGACGTTTCTTGTTGAACAAGTGGAAGAGGCAATAGGCGGTGAGAAGACGGCGCATGGGCGAGTCGTTGGGCGTGTTCTCGAAGACGAGCTGGACGTCGTAGATGCTGGGAGCGCGCACCTCGTCGGTGTTCTCGTCGAAGTAGCTGTAGACGGCGTCGATGGCCGCGTTTTTGACTCCCACAATCTCGAACTGGCCGCCGAGAATGTACAGGCGGATGCTGTTTGGAAATGTTCAGTTTCACGCGCCTTCCCTGGTTTAGTTTGGGGGGGGGCTGGAGAAGACTCACTAGTCGCTGACGGTGTACTCCTCGCCATCCGGGACCGGGTAGCGGAAGACACGCTGGCCGGCGGTCGCGCCAAAGGACGTTCCGTACAGCCAACTGATCAGCATTCTGAAGAGCTTGGGGTCAATGTCGCGGAAGACGACCTCTTGCATCTTGAGGCCATCCTCGGTGTCGTTGAGCAGGCGACGAAAGTAGGGCGACTTGGCTGAGAGAAGCGACTCGTGGATACTCCAGCTGCGGCCGGTCTCGCCGCCAACAAGGACGGTGATGATGCGGCCGTGGAGAAAGCTATCGACACCCAAATCAGCAATGAGCGAGGAGGGGAAGTCTTCGTTAGTGAGATCCATGGTGAGATCAGTGGTGAGATCCACGGTGGAATCCATGGTGGAATCGGCCGCAAAAGTGACAGTTGCAGGAGGAAGAGGAATGTTGGGATCGTGGTAGGCGCCACTGGAAGAATAATTCTGGGCTTCTTGAACGAATTGGAGGAGCAGCTCGTCGGGTTCCCACTCGGTCAAAGTTGAGTGGGTGCAGTCAGAGGGCGAACGTCGCCGATCATTCATCTCTCGGCCCCGCGGATGGTGTGTGATGGGGAACAATGGGGGCGGGGAATGAAGTGTAGCTGAGAAGAGGCAAAGGCAAGTTGGAAGGAAGTGGCGCAAAAGAACCTACATGTCACCGCCCATAATGGGCGCAGAGGCCGACGACTTGCTAGCCTGCGGAGTCGCCGAGTTTTGCGACGCCGGGCCCTCGCCGCCGGTGATTGTGATGATCACGGGGGTGGTCACCCCCGAATCGCTGGCGTTGGTCTGAGAGGCCATCGCGAAGGCAGTTTTTGGTGAAGCAAAAAAATTGTTGCTAAACCGTGGTTGGAGGCGGTGGTTGAGGAAGGGAAGGAAACGAAAAGCAGAAGGCAGCAACAAAACCCATAATATATAGCTTTTACCACAGGTCTGTGCGTCTCAGAATTTCCGTCTGATCCAGCCAGTTCCGTCCGATGGTGTTGAGAGCAGGAACTGTTCCTTGATATAGGGGGGATTTCTGAGGGTGAGTGAGAAGATAAGCAGACGGCAATAACAAAACGTAATGTATCTTTTTACTACAGGTCTGTGCATCTCAGCATTCCCGTCTGGTCCAGCCAGTTCCGTCCGATGGTGTTGAGAGCATGGAGCTGTTCCCTGACATATGGGGGGTTTTTTAGAGGCAAGGGGGGTGGGAAGATGAGCAGACGGCAATAACAAAACGTAATGTATCTTCTTACTACAGGTCTATGCATCTTAGCATTTCCATCTGATTCAGCCAGTTCCGTTCAATGTGTTGAGAATATGGAGCTATTCCCTGGTATATGGGGGATTTCTAAGAGTCGAGGGGGGTGAGAAGGTGAGCAGAAGGCGACAACACAACGGAATATATTGTTTACCACAGCTCTGCACGCCTCAGCATTTTCGTTCGATCAGTGATTTCTGTCTGATGTGTTGAGAACATTGAGCTGTCAAACCAATGTATTGGGGATTCTGCGAGTCAAGGGGGCTGTTACGGCCTGGCGCACCACCTATCGAAAGGTGTGTGACTGGGACGCCAGGGCTATGGCAGGCGGTGTATATGATCCCCAGACTACTAAGTACAGCAGACTTAGTTCCCTGGCATTCCTTTTAGAAAGTTGGTCTTGTAGGGAGAGCATCTGCTTTAGCCAGCCGTCACAGGGGTGAGGAAACGGGCAGATAGCAACAACAGAACGGAACATATTGCTTTGATCACAGGTCTGTGTGTCTCAGTATTTTCGTGTAACTCGGCCATTTCTGTCTGATTTAGCCAGTCCCGTCCGATGTGTTCAGAACATGGAGCTGCCCAACGATATGAGGGGTCCCGAGAGTCGAGTGATAAAGAGACGGGCAGAAGGCAACAACATAACAGGATATGTAGCTTTGAGCGCATTTCTGTGCGTCGCAGTCGTTTCGGTTGTATATGGGGATTCCGAGAGTTGAGAGGGACGAGGAGACGGGTAGCGGCCAGGCTATGGCGCCCCCAATCGGGGATCTGACAGCAACAGTGATATGCCGCTTCACGAGAACGAGTCCAGCGAGGTGTTTAATAGGTAGCAAACTGGTTGCACTAAACAGTTGAAAATGTAAGATATTCAGTGAAGGGGCCGAGAGAAAGGAGTCAAGGGAGTGAGGTGCCGTTCTAAGTACTGACAAAGATTCGCAGAGGATACAGTTATACCTAGTCAACTTCATCCTAAATAAAGAGCCTTGGAGGTGGACAAAAACAAAGCCAGACCGGGCAAGCAGAAAAAAAGGCCCCAAGCACAAAGACAAAGACAAAGCTTGAGTCGAGACTTGCACGCTAAATCTTGAGAGCGATGTTGCTCGTTCCAGTATTCGTCTGATCAACAGGATGGAGCTCAAACTTGCACGAAACCCCGGAAATTTCGTCAAGTTGCCGTGAGATTATTCTCGTTGCTAGAAAGTATTGTTGGAATATTGTCAGCTGCTGTCCAGAAAGCTTCAGCATTCCCAGGCTTCAGAAAAGTACAATGATAGCACAAACCATACACTCGGGGATTCCTTGGGAATAAGGGCAAGTAAGGCATGTATACTTCGCCATCCTCGCCCCTGAACCGTGTTGTCAGACCCAAGCCCTCTGTGGGCATGCCTATGCAATTATAATGAACAGAATAAGAGGAAAGGATATTCTCAAGGTGTCACCAATGTATTGGCCGCTGTGTCAAATATTATGCTACACAAAAAATGATCAGAGTCATGATCATTAGGTATGGGAGAGTGGTGGTGGCAGGATCGACTGTGTGGCGGAAGTCAACAAAGTTTTACCCCTGACAAGGACAACACAACATCTCCTGTCCTCCCAGGGAGTCAAAACCAAGCGAAACCCACACTGATAAATGTAGATAGTATAACTCCTGACAGGAAACGTTGTATATCTCTGATTTGATCTATCATCGGTCATCTTGCATTCCCCGATCGAACTTTCAACCGGGGAGCTGATGCCTAGGTCCCGGCGCAACCTTACCTCGTCCACGAGGTCCCTAACTCATGTGAAACCATAGCCCCTGCAGCAGGAGCTTGTTGACACCCGATGTACAAGTTCGGTCATCGATCACAACAAAGTGGCAAAAACTTGAGTGAAGAGGCAGATTATATCGCCTGATTTCGGATTCCCAATAATCACAGCTATCCGTATCTTGGCATACACAGCCGGGTCTGTCGACTCGACAAAGCTCCGAGAGCCTCCAATGGAACACAACATCAAACACGCCTGCTCCCAAATTCCCGATGCTTTGCCAAACCAGAACCAGCACATAACAAGATACGACAAATATCTTCGAAAGAACCAGGAACCGTTCCTTCACACCGACCATATCCGAGATGCAAACCCTGTAAAATAAACCGAGGCCAAAACGGAGGTGGGGTTACCACACTCGCGCCATGATACAACGAAATCAAGAAAGCCAAACAGATGAACCAACTCCCCGCCTGACCGGAAAATCCCACCCCGCAATTGACATTCCCCAGACACAAACACCGCAATGTGTTGCCAGCCCGCCTCAAACAGATTCGCCCATGTAGCGCCCCCCAAAGATCGAGAACACCCAGGTTGCAAGAGCTACCCCATTCCACAACGCTCCGAATAACCCGTCGAACTCGCTCTATATGTCGATATTCTTTTCTTCGATGAAACTCGTAGACCCGTGACCGTTATGACTTTTTATCATGTGCTCTGAAGTCGCCGCTTCTTTCTGTGACCATCAAGAAAACAAACACCAAACCCCCAGTTGTATGGTATCGAGAAAAAACAAGAGCAAAAAACCAGGTAACTCCGCCGTTAGACACCGATGCAATATAGTGGTTTGAGACGAGCATGCAAAACCACCCTCGGAAAAGAACGCTCATTTGTCATGGAAATTAAGACAGCCCTCATCTTTCGAGGTCGGAACACCGCGCCGAGTGTTTTTTTTACGAGTCGAAAAAAAACAAAATGCGAAGAGGTATCGATCATCTTTCATCGCGCCATCCGAAAATATCAAATTTTCGATTTCGAAACAAGGTGCCTTATGTCGATTAGTGATGTTTGTACAGGTTGGGTATCGAGAGGTTGCCATGTCGAAGGTCCAGTGACCTTGGGGAATTTTGTTGTCAGCCCCGCCTGCCGGAGGATTTGTAGATAAAAGAATCGATGCCTGCTACTTTGCAGTCGGTGCCCGCCAAGATGAACAGCTGTTGTGGAAGCAAATGAGAGCATATTTTAAGTCCAGTTGCAACGACGACGACGGAAATGGTAGATGGCTCAGTCTCGCCTTGCGTCACAGAAGCGAGACGTCAGCCACCTACCATCGTCCGCGGATGGACTGCTGCTGCATTCGGGCGGGCGAAACCGACGGCGGCGGGCTGGACATCGTGATGCCAGTGAGGGGGTTGATGATTGGAATGGCGTTGCGAGCGCGGGTCGCAGACGGCTGGTGAAGCTTCAATGACTGGTGACTTTGGAACGTCGGTGGGACGAAGGGTGGCGACGAAGAGTTGAGGGAAAATGGTGGCGCAATCGTGGTTGGCTGTTGCGTTGGCGAGCCTTGCGGGGAGTCACTCGCCAAAGATGACCGTTCCGAGGAAGAGCTGTGAATCGATACGAGCTTTGCAAAGGGCATGCGTCAGTCTCGAGTGTTCGATATCACACGCCTTCTGCGCTTGACAGTCAAGGGTAACTCACATCGCTCTCTGTCAACAGGCCGGGGCAGAATTCCATGTCGTCTTCCAAATCAAAGGAGCGCACCGCCTCGAATTTGGAGCGAAAGTTAGATACCGATACCGACTCCGTAAGCTCCTTCATACTCCTGACACCGCGAAATTGCTTGTGGCTGTTTTGCGAGACGGAGAGTCTCGGTGCTCGCCGATTCCGGCCGCCATGGTGGCTGTGCGAGATGGCCGAAGCCGAAGTCGGTGTTGGATGTTGCTGGTGGGCGTTGAAGTGGTAGTACGAAGACATTATGGTTTGGAAAGGTCTATGCCGACAGATAGGATAGCGAAATCGTCGTTGGTGGATGGGATAGATCCAGCGGGAAGGACACTCTCAAGGTTCGGCGGAGTGCTTTATGGGGTGAGGGGCGAACCGCTTTTGCGTCGTCTGCGTCTTTGGGCTCAAGCCTTTTTTGAAACAACAACAATGAAACGTAGCCGAGGATGACTGTTCAAGGACTCGATAGGCGCGCGAGAGTGAAATGGATGCGGTTGGTTATCTACGGGCGAAGAGAAGAGGTCGTCGTGATCGGTTTGGCTGTTGGACAGCTTCGTGCGAGGTTGGTGGGATGGGAGTGCTAGGTAATGGTAGAAGTGAGAGAGAGGCGAAGTGCGAGGGACAGGAGAGCAATCGGAGCGGGCAAAGTGTTGGACAGCGACGGGATGGAGGGTGGACCGGGAGGCGCTACCAAGGGTCTAATGCAAGAGAGAGGCAGGACCCCCAGACACCCACTCACAGCGATGCACTGGCCACTCCGCTGCAGGCCGGGTGGCAAGACCAGCGTCGAAAAGTGGAGCACTGGCGGCTTCGATTGGGCATCCTTCGGCGAGCTAGGCCGGAAGCGGAATAGCTCGCTGGGCTGGTTGTTGCCATGTAATTTTGGCTAGCGTTGCCTTCAAGGAATGCAGTGGAATCCACAGCACCCAGTGCCGAAGACGGTGCGCCGTCGCTGCTGGCCCAATTTGTGCAGGACAATGCACAGCGACCACACCCGAATTCCACAATCGTCACCCGACGTGGCCCGATGATGGGTTTTCTCCCTCGCTCTGTGGCCCCAGTTTTATGGAGCTTTGTCGACGTCAACGGCTCTCGGTTGTTCTCATCCCGCTTGCTGGCAGCCCAAACCGGTACCATCTCGATGCCCTAGAAGATTCCCTGCGTCGGCGTGAAACGGCTCGTCCTGGGGCATTCCCGTCTCTGGACTAAAGGCTCTACGCAAGTCTTCTAGACAAGCGCTGCCGCAACGCTACGTTCCGGCAACGACGCTTCTTCGCTCGCCCTGTTGGGTGTTGCTTTGGGTGCTGAAACTGGCGCTCGCAGGCGCCATGGCCTGGCTGGGTCTCGTCCGTTATTGCGCTCCTGCAGGCGGTTCAGATGGGTGCATAATTAAGTGCAGGGCAGTGGCCTGAATGGCCATCAGCAGATCAGTCCGCCCCAGCCTTGTGGCGAGGGCGACCCCGTCAGTGCGCTTTGACTGGCTGGTACCCACGGTAAAACACCGCGAGACCATTTCCAGGCCTCCCGACCGGCCGCTGTACCGCCTGGGGTGCTGCAAAGACGAACCCGGTCCTTCGCATGGCGACTGTGCGGTTGTACCGATGGACGCAGGTTACGGAATGTGGCTCGTTCGGGAAGCCCAGTGCCCCGTGGTTTTTGGGAGACGGTGTGTCGAGAGGCTTCTCGTTGCTCCTCCAGCTCTCGCCAATCTTCGTGTCTCGCTGAGTTCGCTAGATTGCTTCTCGGTGGAGCCAGAGGCAAATGGGACAAAGACTGCTCATCCGTCGATCCCGGCGACAACACCATCTCTTACAGCAGGGCCGTCCTCAGGTGCTCCCACGTCTGCCCGTCATCGCGCGGGGGAAAAGAGGGAGATGGCTCGCCACCGATTGGCGTTGGTGACGCTGATGAGATAACCATCCATTTCGGACGGTCGTCGGAGCCCCAAGACGAGAGCATTTTGCCCCTTCATCAGCCCCGACCTGCAGGCAATACTACGCAGTAGAGATTATAGGCACGGCATTCTGGAAAAGAACCTGCTTCATTGCCTGCCCAGTTCTGCCAGCCAGCCAGAGACTGGTGCTGACTCCGCTTACACGACGTACCAAGCATGTCTCATTCACCTGTCTGGTCGACTGGTCAGGACAGACGATTGGCTTGCGCCAGTAGCCGCCTTGTGCGCCTAGCAGCGAAGCGACGCATGACGACGAGGTGATTTATCTCCGGCGTGACAAGACGCAGCCCAGGAATCTTCCGTTCGTCAGTCGGTTCCGCTCTTTATCACCCGTCAGCAGCAGAGTTGGGATTCAGCCGGATGCGAGAAGCGCATGATGGTTGAAGTTGATGATACCCAAGGCACCAGCCTACCCGCTGGGTTCGTTGAATGTTTTAGCTGGATCGAGTTGAACTGTCGCACGCCTAGGGCAGAGGACCTTGCGGAGAAGGAGAACGAACAGCCCCCCACCGCACAACCGATCTCCCTCCCCCGCCCATTCACAGCGGGGTAACAAAAGGGGCAGAGTCTAACCTCCCAATAGCATCACTTCATTGTAGCCTTTTACCCTCGGCCGCCGTTTTCCTCTTGAGGCATCTATCTATATGCATATTCTGCATGGAGTGCATGTATTCCGGAATCTCTTCGAGCTCGCCTCAGACAATGGCAAACAGCCCATTCGTCGGTTGCTGCAGTTCATCTGTCTCTAACCAATTCACCCACCAGAGGCGAGCGAAGGCTGGGGGCGTGGCCATTGGCGAATAGCGTTTCATCGGATTCGGCTTCGTGGGCTAGAAGTGGGGCGAGGATGAAGCTGGACGCGGGCTATTTTAGTCGCCATAATACGTGCCCAAGCAGATGGGGTGGATCCAGGAATGTGATGAGCAGCAGAGCAACCTCGGGAAACCCTTTGTTTCTCTGGGGAGGTTTCCTACTCTCCTTGAAACCCAGATGCCCTCACAGCCTTGCACTGGCGTTTGATGCGATGGGCGCCCCCTTTGCGCTGCGGGGGGATCTCAATGCGACGGTGAGCGTACCTACTTTCGGGAAGACCATCATCAAACGACTGGCGGGCCAAACGGTAAGGGTCAATGCATTTCACGCCCAGCGCCAACAGGACGGCCGTGTCCAGTCAAGTCTACGGCCTCCCTCCCGCACACAGGAGCACCTGGTAAGCGCAGCTCGAGATGGATGATCCACGAGCCAGCTTTGCTATAATTGAGACCGCGATATAATTCGCTGGTATTATGGACAACAGAGGGCTGCACTCGAGGAGGCGTGGAGGCGAAGAGCTGCAGTTCAAGCGGCACTCGACAAAAAGCCTGGGCTGCCCTGCATCGATCCAACTTCCAAGTCCCGCGGGAACAGGGCAGTGCCTGCCAGGCACGTTTCGCTCGAGTCCACCAGTGAACTCCTCCGCTCGAGTCAGGTCAGGGCCGTCCCCGCACTGTGACAGATCTCGCGAGCCGATCACTTTCCTTTCGTCAACGATTTGTGCGCCCCACACACGGACCGCAGACTGGCTGGCGCTCTCCTGTTCAATCGTTCAAGATGGCGATGGCCCCCGATCCAATGGGGCGCGGGTGAAGTTCACTGCCACACCGCTTTTTCTCTCCCCCCCCACCCGATGCTCCTCCTCGCTGGGAAAGGGAAGTGGGAGGGTTGGATGGAAAACCTTGGAGGTCGCCTGCGCAATCTGATTGCTCGCTTCTGCTTCGCCATTTGGTCTGCGGCACAGGTTCCGGCTCCAGTTTCTTATTTTCCCTTGCTTCCCTCTTCCTCAGCAGCTTGGGGGTGCGCGAACCCGCATGCCGAAGGTGTTCCGCTCGGCATCGCCCCAGCTCGTGATTGTTAGGTACCGACGCCTGCAGTCGACAATTTCGAATGCAGCACTTGGGTTTGTTGTGTGGATATTAGACATCAAGCAAGGCAATGCAGTAGTTCCAAAAAAATGATGGGACGGAAATGGAGGGCTCCTGCATGGATAAATGGGGTCTGGGCGAATCCGGTGCCTGTGACAATGTCCAGTTTTTTTCTTCCACTCTCCCTGATGCAGCAGGCAATGGGCAAGACACGCGTGGCAGTCCCATGTGTAACTGAAGCGCTGAACGGGAGGTCTCCAGCGGGTCGGAAATGTCTCCCTCTGCCAGAAGAAGAAAAAAACTCTGGGGTAGCGTGTGGCTGGTTGCCTTGCTTGGCCCTCCGATGCATCTCCGTAGCGGCGGGCAGGCACAATGACCGGGAGAGGTGTCAGGCAGACCAGACGAACTAGAGGAGGACGGACAGGCCCGGCTAGAAGCAGAATCGGGCTACCTTGGCTCGGGCCAAGAGCACCAGCACCAGCGTCAACCATCATCAGCTCTCGGGTGTCCCGACGATCATGCCTGTCCTCCTCGGGTTGCCGCTGCTGTGTTAGTGCTGCGCTGCGCTGCGCAACAGACAGAAGTTTGTCACAGATGGTGTGAACTGTCGAGACTGCCTGTGCAACGGAAGACACCGCTGATCGGTGGAGGCCTAGCTTCAGCCTTCAGGAAAGCCGCGGACCGAATGGAGCGGTGGCCCGGGCTGGGCTGGGCCGGACTCTCGCTGTGTAGGCGGGTTGTGTCGGGGGTTGGTCGGTGAGCTCTGTTGAGCCCTAGAGCGGACACTGATGCGCGCACACCCACTGCGTTGAGTTTTTTTTCCTCTCTCTTCCCTCGGCTTTCTCGGTGAGTTGGCGTTGTGTGTGCCTGCCTGCCTGCGGGATGTTGGTCACTCGGGATGTGGCGTGTAACCTGTGGGGTTTCTCTCCCTGGCATTTCGAGGTTGGGATGGATGGATGACCTTTTCGCCAGGGGTGTCTGGTCCAGCTACCTAGGGGGAAATGCCCGAACAAACGAGGGGTAAACCGTGATGAATGGCGGCGCAAGGCACACGCAGCCTGGTGCGTCAGCTGGTTTTGCCGTCTGTCAGTGATTATCCTGCGAGTAGTCGCCTGAGGCAGGCAGGCAGGCAGCAGCGAGGCCTCATTTGTTCCCGGCTTTCGTCACGAGGCTTTGGACTGCGACCGGTCCGTTGTGACGGCCTGGGATGCCCCCATGTCCCGCATTTCCGGATTGGAAGGCCCCGAGAAGTGGGGCCGGGTCCGATCCGGGATCGTTGCACTGGTGGGAGCGTGCACCGACTCCCGTAACCACATGATGCTGTGATGCTTGTCTCGGTATTGGAATGTGGCACAGACAGTAGGCTTGCTGCACGTTCTTTTTCTGGCTGCGGCACGTTACCTGGAGCTTGGTGGTGTACGGAATACATACAGCGCAGATGGAGGCGGATGGATTCGTGGGGAATACATACTGTGTGCTAGGGAGGTAGATCTGTGATAGGGACAAACAAGAATCACCGGTTGTGTGTTTAAACATCACGTTCATTCGTACGTTGTGGTAGTGGTGGATGTTTCTGGAAAGAGATGGTCTCTGAGAGCTATGTACAAGCACAGCTGTGGTGGCCGATCTCTTTTCCAGCGCAGACTCTCTGGCCGAGGCATAGAGTGGCCAACTACTCAGGTATCATGGGAGAGAACAAGAACAATCCTTTCCTTCCCGTTCAATGCCCCTCCGTTTTTACACAACCCTCCTTTCGCTCACTTCCAAACGCTTCAGCAAGATGCCTCTTGCATCCTTCCGGCAAGTGCCTTCCATTCCCTTCAGACATCTCTGCCCATGTTCCACCAGGCTACGTGTGATAGCAGTTCCGACGATGCAATTTCTGTGCCTGAAGCAGTCTGAACGAGCCCTCTGCCAAATAATGAACGGCTGTCGACATGATTTGGCTTCCGTTATATCAGCTCTGGAATCCGTAAACTTTGTCCACTTTCGAACATCTGCAATTGTAGCAGCGGGCTGACTAGTCCGAGTGTGCAGGAAGATGACATCGCCGAGAAGAGATCTCAGACCACAGGGGGTTGTATTGTCGAAAACATAGTAAACGTGCTCGACCTTGGGCTCGACTCTTTCGTCAATTGTCAAGTTGTCTTGGGTAGTATAGTAGTTGATGGTCGAGTTGAGGGTCTCTTTCTCCAGGTTTCGGGTCGCAAACGCAGCAGTCGCCCGTTTGCGACCCGTTTGCACACAATGTTTTTCATGACAGGCTGACCCAATAACGGCATAACTAATAATCCCCCGATCTGTCACCACACCTGGTAGTCGCGACTGGGGCCAATTGTAATTTTGTAGAGCGGACTGATTAGAGTTGCGATCGCAGAGGGCAAGTATATTGACTGTAGTACAAGTCCGTGATTCGGATATCGAGAGGCCGCTTGCTCTCATGGGCGATGCCTTTGGCTCATCTCGTGTAAGACGACATCAGAAAACAATACCTAAATATCTCACCAAAAGTGCCCCAAACCAGCTATGGATCCCATTTGAAGTTGGAATGGGATAAAACTCCACGTCCATGAGGCGAAGTCCCATTAAACCATTGCAAACAACCCTCCGCGTTTTAAACCGCGGCGGCGCGTGAAAGCGGCTCCCGAGTGACGCCGGGTAGTGACGTCACCGGAACCGACCAAACCCGGCTCCAGTCCCCCTTTCCTACTTCTCCTCCTCCAATGAGCAATCAATTGATTCATTCCTACATCCTTTCTCAGTAACCCGAGCTATTTCTCCGACCCTTCCTCTTTCCTCATCATATCCTCCAAAAAGAGCCTCAATTGACTCCTCCAACCTCAACAATCACCACGACCAACTACCACTTACACACATTCCCACCCAAACTCGCAACCATGTCCGCCCGCCTCCTCCTCCTCCGCCGCCCGGCTGCCCTCGCGGCACTCCAGCCCTCTGCGCGACGCGCCCTCAGCATCAGCAGTACCCTCCGCCTCAAAGAGAGCTCAAACGGTAAGCCCCCTCTTTTACCGCTTCCCCCCTGGCACCGCAACTAACACCCCTAGCGGACCCCTCCTCCTCCAACTACGAGAAGCACAAGCAAGACTCCATCGAAAAGCAAAAGCGCGGCCAAGGCCACTGGAAGCCGGAGCTGGCCTCTGACAGCGAAGAGTCCATCAAGGCGGACCGCATGAGCCCCAACGAGGCCGGCGAAGCAGCGACGAAGCGTCTGCAAGAGCAGACGAAGGGGCACGCCGAGGAGAACCTCAAGCACGGGACCAGCATGAAGGATAACATGTGAATTGTGGACTGTGGATTGTTAGGTGCTCGCTAAGGGGGAGGTGGTTGCTGTTCTGGACTTCCCCGTGCATTGGGTTGATGTCTGGACGGGGGGCTACTACTCGTCATCGAAATTGAGTTAGGGGGCACCTCGAGGGCTGGGGTGATTTGTAAGGCGCATTGTATCAAATTGTGGAATTGGGATTGCTGGTGACTATGAGTCGGGATGCTAGCGGGCTCACATGTATATGGAGGAACTGCTCTGATGTCATTTCCAGGGCTCACGGGAGGGGTTGATAGATCGCGAATGCACTCTTGGGGGACAGGCCTTCTTTTTGCATCACCCTAACTAATGTAAAATCTGGACGAAGGCCCTCAAAACTATGGATGACCGGCAATCTTTGCAATATTGCGGGTCATGTTGCTATACCGCGAACTTCGACTCCAAGCGGCTCATGGCAACATGCCATCACCGCTCTCCAATGGTATCAAGTCCCTCCGCACGAACTCCCCGGGAATGTCTGAATACAAGTAAACCATACATACACATCTTGCGAAACTCGCTCAAATGATATCCACTCCAGATATCACGAAACACCCCGTCGCGCCCTACCCCGACCTCCACCGCCTCGGCCTCTAAATCCCCCCCCAAAACCGCGTCTTGCAAGTCCGGACCCCCGTGCTGGGTCTTTCACACGAGCCGGGATATCTTCATCGTCCGAGTCCGAATCAGAATCCGAACCAGAAGAGTCAATTGCCTTATCAGTTCCACCTGTGGCCTTGCCAGACTCACTCGCCTTATCCGACTCACTGGCCTCGCTCTCTGAAGCCGAGCCGTAATCGGTACCTGATTCCTCATCCGAACTCATGAGTCTAACAATTGTTGGGCCGGTTGGCGCTCTTGCCGTCGGCGGCGGAGACGGGGATGGGGACAGGGACGGCGTCGGCGAGTGCAAACGTGTTGGTGAAAGCGCTGGAGAAGGCGAAGGCGGCGACGACGAATACGACGTAGTTGGACCCGGGGAACTCGGTGCCGTTATTTCAGGCGCAAGGTCAGGCCCGGCGGCTGGCTCCTGGGCAGAAGCTGAGGGAGGGGGCACTGCCCGCTTTGGTGTAGGTGCGGGAGGAGGCGTAGGGGAGGCACTGGACCTTGAAAATGACGCCGCATTATGCCTTGACGCCGACGGGGACGGGAACGGTGGCTCAGACAAAACCTCCAACTCCTCAGCATCTGGATTAAAATCACCGTCATCATCGCTCTCGGCAGCAGCCTGTGGTGGCTGCTTTGGGGGCCGGCCTCTCTTTTTGGGCGCTGTGTTCGGTGCCGCCTTCCATGTTGCCTTCGGTGCCGTATCCTTCGTTGGTATCTCGGTTGTGGCAAGTGAGGCTTCATCGACTGGATTTGAGATAATGGACCCCGGTTCGCTCTTCCGAGCCGTTATTTTTATTTTCTTTCCCTTGAGCCTCATCCGTTCTGCCATCGACATGAATGGTGAACCGGAGCCAGCCGCAACCGGCGCTGTTGCTGGCTGTGGCATAGAGCTACGTGGCGGCCGGCCACGTCGCTTTGGAGCATTGGCCTGAAGCGCTGGATGAACTGGAGTTGACGAGACCCCTTGTTCGATGACTTCACCGTCATCGTTGAAGCCCTCAAGTTGGCGGGCTAACTGATCATCAAGATCCGTTGTGCCTGACTCGTTATCTTCCGCGGTCTTTTCAGGCGCAACATTAAGCGAGTTTCGTGCAGAGTTGGGAGGCCGTCCGCGACGCTTTCCTGTTCCCGTGATTCCTACATCCCCAACTGGTCGATTCAAAGGTGGGCGACCAGGTGGGCGGCCAGGCAGACGACCGGGCTTCCGCCCGGGCTTTTTCTTCTGCCGATCGGCGGCGGGCGCCGGAGCTTGATCTTGGGGGGTGCTTGTAGCAGAACCGGTCATCGCCAAGATTGCCGCTGACGCCAAATCCAGGGGATCTTTGTTTGCACTGTCAGGGTTGAAGGGAGCTGCGCTCTCTGTAGGTCTCTTAGGCTTGGGGACAAAAATCTCATCGAACTCTTCTTCTCTATGCAACGCGTCAAGGTACGACGCCTTAGGCCGTGCATGTCTCAGAGCCGGGCGGTTTGGAGAATATGGCCGATGCTCGGCCGACTCCTCCGCTGCATCGCCGTTGGCTGCCGTGTTGCCCCTGAACTCCGGCTCTGCAGAGCTATCACTTTCTGCCGGCGCATCGACCATTGTCTCATCAGCAAACAACGCCGGGTCCATATTGTCGAGAGCCTCTTGCTGCCCATCAGGTTCGTTATAGTCGTCAGTCTTCGTCCGCTTCCTGTTGGTCCGCGGTGCCGCAAAATCCGGGTCGTTATCTTCCTCATTCCGGGCTCTCCGCTTTGCCAGTCGCAGCTGCTTCTTAAAATACTCCGACACTTCTGGCTCGTCATCCACAACCATGGCTTCAGCCGTTGGCGCCTGATATGGGTCAAAAAGAATCTTGTCGGGACTATCGTCCTGCTCGTAATAACCAATACCGATCCGTTCGTGGCCAAGCATAGATGGATCAGGATAGTCAGATTGGTCCTGGCTCACGGACATGTCGGCTACCGCCGCTCTCTCTGGCTCCTGAGCTGCACCGTTTGCATCATTGGCGGTACCGTTCTGACCGCCAAATTCTTCCTCCTGTCGTATGGCCGCCTCGAGAGTCTCAGCCAACTCCCGGTCGAGCAGCGTAGTGACTGTATTGTCTAGTTCCGCCTCCTTGGCCTTCTCGGTCTCGGCTGCTTGCTGCAACCTCTGGATACGTTTGCTGGACACATTCCGACTGTCGTCGCCGACGTTCTTCAACCACGAGAGGTTATGTACTCGGAAGTCGACCAGCATCTCGACACTCCGGTCGTCAGCGATGGCGCGAGTATCGTGTCCAAGAAAAGTGTTCTTCGGGGTGTAGGGATTGCCGTTGCCCACCCTCCGGCAGTAACCGCAGTTGCAGATATTGAGACACTTCGGACACAGCCACCTTTCATTTTGTATCACATCCTGCGGCATCATATCAAATGCCCGATATAGCGAACCATAACAGTATGCATCAGCGCAGCCCGGGTTCGAACAGAATGCCAGCCTATATGTGTAGTCTTTGTGGTTGCAGACATGGCATCGGTAGACATCACCATGCTTCTTTTTGCGCTTCGGCTTTTTTTTGGGGTTGCCGTTGTCGTCGACCTCCGGTTCCGAGATCTCCGGTTCTAGCGGCTCGGCCTTGGTAATGTCCTTAAAAGGTCGTTGCTTCAATTGCTCTTGGCAAATTTGCCCCAAGGATTTCTTGCCGGACTTTCGTCGTTCCAACTCTAGTGGTAACGGCGAGGTGTCGAAGTCGATGAAACCGTCATTTTTGATGATCAGTGACCGCCAATCCTCGTAATAGCTAACCAACTCAGGCCACCGCCATTGCTCACACCAGCTAAGATTCGAGACGCAGAGGCAGGAGCGGCCCATCGCATAGCACTCCATGCAAACGTCGTATGTGTCTTGCTCGCCGTTGACAAGTTCGCGGATGCAGTGCTTGCAGGTTAAGAAGCGGTTGAAAATATTGGCGCGGCAGTATGAGCAGGTGATGCAAGAGTCAAACTCGATATACTCCACATCCTTTTCTTTGGTTGCAAACATCTCATCGACCAAGATTTCGGTGAAGAGGCGAAACAAAGCTTTGAAATCGGCTGCCAACTGTCGAGTCCTCGGCGAGTTCTTCATCAAATCTTGCCCAAGGCCGAGCAGTCCGATGTCGGTCGTTTTCTCTGCCTCCAGCATCTCATTGTAGTACTTTTTCAAGGTGTAGAAGATGATCGCCTTATTCTTGTACTGCTCGTCCCGACAGACCAGACGAGCTTTTGGGAGCGCCTCGTGTAAGGCCATCCCGAGCGTCTCAACTGTCGTCCTGTTCCACGCCACCTTGATAGTCCTGGTGCCGCGGTTCCAGACCTGGTGTGGGGCCAGGGGCGGAACAAGAATGAAGTCCCCAACCTTTTGTTCGACAACGTAGACCGGGAAACCAGCCTTTTTCCAGGCATTGATCTGCGCGAAGTGCTTCTCGATCTCGATGTCGTGGCCTAACATCGACAAAAAGTACTCCTTGACGACCTCCCGGTCCTTTGTCTCGGTCATGAACCATATCGAGCTGCCCGGCTTCTCACCATTCGCGCTGCCAGATGCATCTATCATGATGTTCTGTCCCAAGCTAGCGCACATCTCTCGGTGGGCGGGAGTGAACGTCCCCTCATGTCCAATGTAACACATCAGATTCTGGGCGCGCATCTGCTCTGGTAAGCTGCTCATCAGATCGCCTGCAGGGGCGGCGGTAGAGGGCTCCTGGAACATATCCATGCCGTTTATCTGCCTCTTGCCCGCACGGTTCTCGATATTCTCGTTCATATAGAAGAGGTTCGGCGGTATTACTTTTCGGAGCTCGTCTTGCCACTCGGGTGGGCAATCGATGTCTTTTAGATACAGGCGCTGGCGCCGTTCCTCACGGTAGTTTGTCGGCGTCCACTGATTCGTGAGCTGCTTCATGGACCGCAGGTAGTGGCCTGTTGTCATCGGAATGTCTGTTTGGGTGACAATGTCGCGGACATTTTCCTCTGCAGCGCAACGGTTAGCTCCTGCCAACCACGGAAAGGGGAGAATCAAACTCACGCTTCTTGTTGTAGGTCTTCTCCAGCCACCCTGAGCTGAATGGTGGCTTCTCCAGCTTCCATCCCTCGATGACCAGCGGCTTCCCGCGCTGGATGACATGGACATTGACGAGATTCTCGAAATCCTCAGGCCTGATGGCGCGGATTTGTGCCGCAGTGATTCTCTGGACCCATTGGAAGTTCTCTGTCTTGCCTACCAGAGCATGCAAATCGAGATCGGGGGGTATAGGGTCGAATTTTGCCTGCGGATGCAAGGCGGTCGGCATCTTGACGGTTCGCGATTCTGAGGTTCGAGAGGAGTCTGATGCGAGCGGTGATGCGATTTAAATGTGATTCATTATGGAAGGGTCATGAGAAGAAGGCGCAAGCCATGAGATGTATGCGCTTGATGGCAGCCACCTTGCGACGCTTGAGAGATTTGTCGAGTGTCGCCGCGTAGGTTGCACTTAACTTTTCGAACGCGACGAGCAAACGGCTGTGGCGGGGTGATGCCAATTGACAAATGTGGCGGTTAGCTTGGTTGCGGCAGGGGTTGAGCTTGTTGTGGCTGGAGGATGTGGCGCTGAGAGGTGCCTAGGTACTTCGTACTTTTCAAGCTCAGGACTCTGGAATTTCGACTCTTCGGTGTTGATGAGCTCGCCGCGGTGGAAGTCAACTGCAGGCGTGTGAGATCAAATATAGGAATGTTTCACTTATGACATTAATTTCGGTGTTTGTTTTGGGCCAGGCAGTCTGAATTCTGGGCAGTGAAGGTAAGTTGGCCGAAATTCTTCGCAGAATCGCTGGCTCCAGCCTTTTCACTTGCTGATGGGCAAATAGAAGTAACACGGCCCTCGAGGTGTACGTCACCATGTCTGGTATTCGTGCCATCTCAGGCCTACCCCTGAGGCAGAGCCTCTTCCACCGCAATCCGTGTTCTGGACCGTCGATATTGCTCAGCAAACCGGGCTCATCGCTTCTCTTTAGGCCCCGTCTCATGGCCGTTGAGCCTCACAGCCGATCCTCTCATCAACGGCTTGCATACCACGCAACAACAAAGCTCCTTTCAGCCCCAGCAGCTACGACTGTCACCGTACTCCCCCCCAAGCCACTCTACTCGCCGCCCAAGACCGGCTTTCTCTCCATCCTCCCAGCATCATGGGTCCCCTACGCCGAGCTCATCCGTCTCGACAAGCCCACGGGCTCCTATTACCTCTTCTTCCCCTGTCTCTTCTCAACCCTCATGGCAGCACCCATGGCCACTCCGATGGCATTCCCCGCCTCGGTAGTCGGCATGTCCCTCCTCTTCCTCGGCGGCGCCGTCATCATGCGCGGCGCCGGCTGTACCATCAACGACCTCTGGGACCGCAACCTCGACCCGCACGTCGCCCGAACCAAGCTCCGCCCCATCGCCCGGCGCGCCATCACCCCTTTCCAAGGCGTGGCCTTCACCGGCGCCCAACTCCTTACAGGGCTCGGTATTCTCCTGCAGTTCCCGCTCGACTGCTTCTTCTACGCAACGCCAAGTCTGCTCCTCGTCGCGACATACCCGCTCGCCAAGCGTGTGACATACTACCCGCAGTTCGTGCTAGGGCTGACCTTCTCGTGGGGCGCCATCATGGGTTTCCCGGCACTCGGAGTCGACTTGCTGGCTAACCATGCTGCGTTGATAGCGGCGGGGCTCCTGTACGCGTCGAATGTTGCCTGGACGGTGCTCTATGATATGATCTATGCGCACATGGACATCAAGGACGACGCGAAGGCGGGTATCAAGAGCATTGCGCTCAAGCATGATGCCGAGACCAAGAAGGTGCTGACGGGGTTGGCCATCACTCAGGTCGCCTTGCTCGCAGGTGCTGGAGTTGCCAGTGGTGCGGGCCCAGCTTTCTTCATCGGGAGCTGTGGAGGCGCCATGGTGACGCTGGGTGTCATGATCAAGCGGGTGAACTTGAAGAGCGTCAAGGACTGTTGGTGGTGGTTTGTCAACGGCTGCTGGCTGACCGGGGGCGTTGTTAGCCTAGGTCTTGCAGCTGATTATGTTATAAAATACGCCCAGAAGGACGACGGCAAGGCAGAACAGACTGCCTGAGTCTTGGATAATACTGTAAAACTCGTGTAACATAGAACCGTGTTGTATGTAAGACTAGCACTATGCCTTCGAGGCAACACAACCCGCTTAATCACAAGACGCCATTTCTCAACAAGGGCCAGACTGTGGTGGCTCAATGATTCCTAATTTGATGGATCATGTCTACCAGGAGAATTCAGATTCCCTCAACCTGAAATTGCAATGCCAATGTAAAAAAGCCTTGTAGACTCCGCATGCCCCAACCGTGCCCTTTTCCGTACCACCCAGAAGATTTATGATCTGGGCTTCTCCTTCTTCTCCTTCCAGAGAGCAAGAAGACCAACACCGGAAACCTTGACGACTGGAGAGGGGGTTAGTATTCGCACGCTGGGACCTCGGATTTTCCTCTACAGGCGGGGGTTGAAATATCGACTAACCCTTGAATCGCACACCGGGGATATCACCCTTGGCCTTGCCCTTGCGACCGAAACCAGCGAGGAGGACCTCGTCGTTCTCGTCGACGAAGTTCAGGCAACCATCATTAGGGACTGTAGAGTATCACCGTCAGCACAACATCCTCGCTAATCCGCCACCGGCTCGCTAGCCGTGTCGTGTTTTCGGGGATATCGGGGGCTCGTACCGAAAGCAGTGACCTTCTTGCCGTTCTTGATGAGCTGGACTCTGACGCACTTTCGGATAGCCTACATCGATGACGGTTAGATGCGAAGTTGGTCGGTTCGTGGCCGGGTGTTACGTACGGAGTTAGGCTGCTTGGCCTCGACACCGACCTTCTCAAGGACGATGCCCTTGGCGTGCGACGAACCACCGAAGGGGCTATCCAAAGTCAGTTTCTCCGTCCTCTTCTCGGGTCCATCCGGCACTGTGCCCCCAGTATAGCATACCTGGACTTGTAGGCAGTACCGAGAGCCCTCTTCTTGTAGTGAAGATCGGACCAGCGCTGGTCGCGACGGTTGTTCCGCAGCTTGCGGGCCGCGTTCAATCCACGGGGCTTTCCACCAGACATGATTGCTGAGAGGCCGAGTTAGCACGTCGGGTCGGGAAAATCGAGGGGAAGATGGCAATTGTCTATCGAGACGCTCTGCGGTGCTGTTCAAGCGGAGTTGGGATACATACCGATTTAATGTGTGATCGCGATATCTGGGTGTGGTTCGTGATTCGGAAGGTTCACTGGAGTCGTTGTCTTTTTTTCGCCTCGAACCGAAATTCCGTAGTAGGGCGAGAAAGCCCTAGGAGATTGATTGGTGCGGAGGGGTGGGTCTTTGCCTCAGGCCACTGTCAGCCACGGCCCATGGCGGGGAGATACAATTGTGAAGCCTCTCTCCAATAGCTACATAATGCCATCTAGGTGCATACATTCACTATCAATTCCACAGCATCTAAACTTCGGACAAGGAATGCTGGCCACACAACACACGCAGGAAGGCTGAAGCACTAAGATGTAGCCATGTCCCAACTCGACAAGGGGAAGTCCAAAGAGGCGAAAGCGCCGCCAGCGCTATTCTTCCCTTCACCATCCCCGTCTCACGTGTCACTTCCTGGAATCATGGCGCCGGGTATTTCAACTCAAAGTCCTGGGCAGTCCCAGCCGGCCGGCGCTGCTCCTTCCGGTCCGATCTTCGGGGGTCGTGGTGGGTCCCTTTTGCGCGGCGATCCCGCGGCACTTACATCGCCGGTTGATGGCCGGGGAGGGCCCAGCGCGCTGCGCAGTCCCAAGGCAACCAACGCCCCGCCAGCACTCAACCTCACCCTTCCTCTACAGCTGTCTCGCCGCGAATCCACGCGCGCAACCGATAGGACGGATGCGCTTTGGGCGGAAATGCAGGCTACGCTGGAAGAAGTTGAGCTCTCAGCCAGCGGCGGCACGCGGGTGTTCGGGCCGGACCACGAGCGGAAGCTGAGCGAGCTGCGGATGGCTCAGATCGCCTTAGCGCAGGCGTGGGCGAGGAGCGAGGCTGACGATGCCATTGAGACGATCAGTGGTCATGTCAAGTCCCCAACTTCAGGCACTGAGGGTGCTGGCGACGGCGCCGGGAAGAGTGAGACCGGAGGCGCTGCGGTGACGGACGGTACCAAGAGCACGGCCGGGACTGGTAGTGCCAGGCCCGGTAGTAGCGGGATGGGCGGTGCCGGGGGAGCGGAGAGACTGGGGGCGAAGCTCGAGGAAGAGACCGAGGTTGATATCCTCCTCGCGAGGAAGCGGCGCGAAGCCAACGACCAGTACTTTCAGCGCGTGAACCAGGGGGTTCTAGATGTTGTGGCTAAGCTTGAGGAGGTGGCGACTGCTATGCGTGCCGTTGAGCAGGAGAGCAAGGATGTTTGGGCCGAAGGTGAAGATGATAGCGCCAACACGAGTGTCCCAGGCAGTGTTCCAGGGAGTGCGAGAGGTTGACTGTGGGATCAACCCGCATATTGCATGCTTCAACACATCACCACGTTTCTGGAGGAAAGGAGCTAGGAGTCTAGTGTCAACTTGTATGTACTATTATGGTTTCAGCGAAGCTTGGCCGCTACAATTAGAAGGGGTATGTCCTCCCCAAACATTTGCTCTTGTACCATTGCCCATAATTTGACTCTTAGGGTTAGGGGTGTCTGATGACGCCACATGCACGCTAAAACAACCCTTGTCTCCGGTTGCCTGTGAGGGCCATTCACCCGAGTTGCCGGTGGAGCTTGCTGATTTGCGGCCAAGACATCTAGCTCTTGCCGAAGTACCTCGGCGGACAGGAACTTGGAAAGCCATGCCATCATGAAGCTGAGCCTTACTGAGGATAGAGTTCGACAAGCTTTCCCACGTTGGTGCGGGCGGGAAATCCCCAGATAATGGGAGGTGTAAAAGAGAATGCGGGAGTGGCATATTTGTAGTCGGCGGATCCAATATACGAAACTGGAGCGGTGACGGGACATCTGAAGCAATTCCGCAAGCTGTGCACAAAAGCCGCTGCAGTCGCGCTCTCCCGCGCAACCTGTCCCAATCCCTGCACCCTTGTTCTTTCCTGCCTGTACCGGCGCGCTCTAAAAAAGTCTCGTCCAAATTTCGTCGACTCGACACTTTCAACCTCCAATTTTCGCGACTTCCATCCGCCCGCTATCGGTCAATTCGTCTTCGGCCAACTTTCGTCGACGCTCTAAGCTTCCCACGTGTTTTCTTGAGCTCCTTGCTGTTCCGCCACCACAGACCTTGGTCCGGTCAGTTCGCCGCGAGTCGCAACCGAATTCAAGATGGGTTACCTCGACGATGAAGTCAAGCGCCTGCAGGGCATTATCAACAGCATCGAGGGCCGGGTAAAAGCCTTGGAGACGAGGCAAGGCGGCAGCCCCCCGGCGAGGACAACAGAGGAGATCCGCATGCTGCTCATCGGGCCCCCCGGTGCCGGTACAGCTCCCCCGTCCTCCCTACAGAGGAGAAGGCATAACAGAAGCTGACCCGTGGCTGCGTTTCACACAGGCAAGGGAACACAAGCTCCCAAGATCAAGGATAAGTTCAACTGCTGTCATCTGGTGAGCCAATTGATCCAAGACTGACTCTCTCCTGACGATGAATGGTTGCTGACGCCCTCTACAACAGGCCACTGGTGACATGCTGCGGTCCCAGGTCGCCAAGAAGACACCCCTCGGCCGGGAAGCCAAGAAGATCATGGACCAGGGCGGTCTCGTCAGTGATGATATCGTCATTGGCATGATCAAGGAGGAGCTTGACAACAACCCGGAGTGCAAGGGCGGGTATGTTCTTCCGTCACGGCGATTTCCATAAACCCGAGGGATTTTACTAACCGATCACCTTTCTCACAATAGCTTCATTCTCGACGGCTTCCCCCGCACTGTCCCGCAAGCAGAGGGTCTCGACTCCATGCTTCGCGAGCGCAACCAGACTCTCCAGCATGCCGTAGAGCTCCAGATCGACGACGCGCTGCTCGTGGCGCGCATCACGGGCCGTCTTGTGCACCCGGCCAGCGGGCGGTCTTACCACGCTACCTTCAACCCGCCCAAGAAGGCCATGACGGACGACATCACCGGCGAGCCGCTGATCCAGCGCAGCGACGACAACGCCGAAGCTCTTAAGAAGCGTCTTACTACCTACCACCAGCAGACTACTCCGGTCGTCAGCTACTACCAAAAGACGGGCATCTGGAAGGCTATCGACGCCAGCCAGGAGCCCGGCCAGGTGTGGAAGAGCCTGTTGGCCATTTTTAACGGCGACAAGGCCAAGGCCAGCTCTGCTGGCAGTGGTATCCTCAGCAAGCTCGCGGCCCGCTCGTAGTCGGGCGTGGACCTGCGACCGGAGGAGATAGACTTGATTTTGTATTATGCCCGGCCTTGATGACTGAGAATGATGGTGATCTTTCATTCTGTCAGCAAATGGCGCAAACGGGTCATCCGCAAAATTCAATGCTAATGTTTAACTGGGTTCTGGTTGGCCTGACGAGGTCTGGAGCTGGGTGTTTGGGGCCCGGGATCTGCTGGAAAGAGTGGGTGGTTCTGTGATCGGCCAAGTGCCCGGATGGGCGTTTGAAAAGGGATGGGACACCTAAGGGAAAGCTGTACTACTTGTGTGAAAGGGCAGCAGTGCCTACCTCATTCAATCACGACCCTTGTATGTATTCTAATTGCATCGTTACCCGGAATAGCGAAAATTCGAGCAGAGTGCTTTGCAGTTGAGCGCGGTATAGGACGTGTGCTTCGTTGGGGTTGGGGAAAGTAATCCAGAATATTATTCCCCTTACGTTCAAGGTCTCCTTTTCCTGAGCAGAAAAAGCTCGCAGATCTATGTAGCCATCTTGGCCGTTGGGTATTCTGAACAAAAGTAGAAAGACAACACACCCAAGCCATCTAAGGAACCTCTTAGCCATGCTTCCGAGAAATGTCCTCACACCGGCATCCAGCGCCGGGTTAGAGGTTAGAAAACCAACGGCCATTGATTAAAGGGGCAGGGCAACCGTAGATAAACAAAAAGGGGAATAATAATTGAAGCCCACCCGTACCGTATCATGCTCTCGCGATGTCCAGAACCGTGTGAGCTAGAGGGGATAAAGCGAGCGATGAATGACATGATACTGCGCCATACTATGCCGCGCGATACTTGTCACCGTCTGGGAATATCCTTGATCCAAACAAGCGCAAGCAATGCCGAAGAGGTGTTCAGGCCAGAATGAAACTACGCATCAAGCCCCTATCTCCGAGGCGTAGCTGGAGTGCAGAGAAAGGTTAGCCAGCTGGCTCAGGCAAAGCAAAACAACAAGGAACTCGTCCTAAATAACTCACCATTGACCATCTGCCTCTGCTTATTCAGCCAGCTCTTCGGCGCGTCCTGCCTCCTTTGGAGGACCACGTGGTTGCTTTGGAGGCGACTGGTGATATCATACCAAGCCGTTGTCATCATGGCGTTCTCGCGCCTCAAAGTTTTGATCTCCTGGTCATATGCGGCCTGTGTCACTCAGTCAGTTTCGTGCAATTTAGATGCAGCATTAGGATATAATAGGTAAGGCAGGAGTGGGGGAGAAATTTCAATTAGGGTCGGTACGCGTTTCGCTGAAGATATGAAAATAGTAACATTTATTTGTGTTACTTTGGTGGACGAGATAAAGATTATCACAAGGGGGGGACGTACCTTTTGCACGGCATAGGCCCCTCCGCTCTCTGCAGCCTTGATGCGTCGCTGTAGTTCGTATTTCTCCTGCTCGGCCTTCTCGAGTTGCTAGGAGATGGTGTTAGCCAAGGCTTAAACGCAAGGAGCAAAGAGTGATGGTGTTGTCCGCATGGGATCTCTGTCTACATCATCTTGCAGTTTGACTCCTCGGTAGTTGGAGTAGTAAAAGGCTGCTATGTTGTGATTGGAACAACCGATGCTTCACGCAAGCGGTATCCCAGCCTAGAGGCAACATAGGGAGAATCGAGACACGCGGTGGGGTCGTTGCTTACCTCGATCTTTTGCCGGAGAGCTGCCTTCAGCTTCTCTATCTTCTCAGCATCCTCCTTCTTGCCCTTAGGAGCCTCTTCTGGAGTGGGCTGTCCGTTAGGAGCTGAAGCGATAGTGTCATCAAGTTGTCTCCGGAGTTTATCCTTGGACACCAAGGCGCCCATAAGTTGCTCCTTCATCTCGTCGAGTTCAAACACCTTCTGAGCAAGCTGTCTGCGGGTTGCATCCAGCTCTGTCTTGAGGGACTCAGAAATAAGTTCGTCGGACGTCTTGAGAGAGGCAAGTGCTGACGCCTGCTCCTCTCCGATGGCGTTGACTATGTCATCACTGAGGTTAGCCAGATCCGCCTCCTGGCGTTTCAGCCACCTCATATGGCTCCGAAAGCTTCGCAACTTACGATCGGTCTTAACGTGGATCAGTTCGCGGTCCTTGTCGGCGGTTGCTCTCTCGAGCTCCTGGACCCGTTTTTGGTACGCCTCAACGTTCTTCGTCGCGTCGAGCAGCTCGCGTCGCATGTTGACAAAAGCAGTAGTCCTAAAGAAACTTGGCATGAGCGGATCAAGTCCTGAAATACTCAGAGCGGCATTGATTGCTTGGACTGACTCTTCTCCTGTGAGGCCATTGATCATGGCGTTAATCTGCTCTTGAGAGACAGCTTGTTTCTCCATGGCTTCTGTACACTTCAGGCGGTAGTGGTCTACCTTCTGGTTAGCACTATCGAGCTCGCCTCGGAGCTTCTCGTTCTCTGAAGACACGGCCATATTATTCCGCAGCACATTGTTCTCGGCCTTGAGTCGCGAGATTTCCACACGGAGGGTTACCAATGGATCGGACGTCTCAAGCTCTTGCTCTAGGTTGAACTTGGACGTGCTTGCGCCTGGACTATGGGAGACTGTTTGAGGGACATCGGCCAGCTGAAGCTGCTCCTGGAGCTCTTTAATGGTGCTCTCATCCAATTGGCGCCTGGATTCCAAGTACTCGATTCGCCTCTTCAGCTCCTCGTTGGCATCCTGCAGAACATTTTTTGACTGGATCGTATAGATAATTTCCTGCTCGTTGTTGGCTAGGACCTTTGCCTTCTCCTCGATCTCCTTTTGGAGCCTCCTGTTGGACATCTTCAACTCCTCAAATTCTTTCAGATCTTGCTCGAGTTGCATGATTTGTTCGTCAAGGACTCGGTTTCGTTGCTGAATGATGGTAAGATCTTGGGCTTTCTTTTTGTAGTTTTCCAGCCCCTTGATTTGTTGCTGCTGCTGCTTTGTCTCATGCTCGAGAAGAAGGACTTTGTCCTCAAAATCTTTGAGTCGCTCGGCCTTTGCGCGTAGAGCTTCATTTTCCTTCTCAAACCTCGTGGAGCGCAACGTTTCCTTTTGGACCAAGTCTTCCAACCGGTCAATCTCTGCCATCTTCTCCCGGATTTCGTTCCGCAAGTCCCGGACCGCGCCCGATGCATCGCTACCCCGGGCCCGCCTCTCAGAAGTGAGCTCATCCTGAGCAACACGAAGGTCATGCAGAACGGCCTCCCGGGTGTCGAGGAGCTTGTCGATTCGGGACTGGAGGTCGGCATTTTGCTTCTTGAGCGTTTCGTATTTCTCCTTTATTTGGTAGAGTTCCTCCTCCATAAGGTCTGGGTCCCTGAGAGTGTGGAAATCAAGCGATTCATCGTATTCCTGCTGCGGCAGATCTCCGTCGAGAGCCCTATTTTCCCTGTCCGTCTTGAGCTCATTCATCTGGTTGATGATCTTTGCGATTTCCTTCTGCGAGGACGTATCGAGCATCATGATCTTGGGGACGTATGTTCGGCTCAAGCTACCCAAGCAGGCAGCCGCTAAGAAAGCGGACAGAAAGTTACACATCGCGTTGTCGTCGGGGTTCTTAGCGATGGCCCGGAACTCGGAAGGAGATGGCGCAAGATAGGGATTGTCGTCTCGGAGGAAGCTCGCCAGTCCGCGGTAGACGGTCTCGAGGTTCTGCTTGTTCTCGTCGCGCGATGAAGGGTGTTGGATGAGGCTAGAGCCCAGGAATTGTGGCCCAAGCATCTGCTCCAGAGTCTGGCCGAGGATGGTTCCATCCTGGAGATCCGCAAGGGATGTAGCCTTCCGCCTGTTGTCGAACGTGTTGAGCCATCGCAAAAGCGCCGCCTGCTCGGAAGTGGTGAACTGCGTCATCGTGACACAGGGGTCGGGACCCGGCGCGCCGAAGTGATTAGGGTGAATTCCCGCGATAGCGTCGTACAATAATATCGGGATGTAATATTCGTGACGCCCTGCGTGGGTAGTATGTCGTGTGTGCTAGGGAAACGCGAGGCAGCTCGTGCTCGTGCTTGGTGTCAGGTCTGGAGCCAGGTGTCAATCCAGGGGTGCTCCGACGTCGATGGTTGGTGTAAGGACAAAGATGGGGTCGGGGCGGAGAGCATGCTTTTAAAATGCAAATTTCATGAAACTGGGTGTATAGGATCTCAGCCGGGACTCTTGTGTTTCATGTTCGGGCGTTGCAAGACTCTGAAAGGCATTGTTTCTGGACGCGGTTTTTGTTCGCCATAGGTCTGCCTGCCATCAATGCAGTTGGAGCTTGGGCGTCGTTATCGATTAGTTTCCCCAAGATGCCCCACTTCATGCAAGTGCCCTGGGCTGCAGCACGGCGCATCCGCCCCTGTCCTGTCCTGACTCTCGACACGGGATGTTTGCATTCAACCATCTAATTGCAGGTGATCTTGGCCTTAGCAATCCAAATGCCGCTATAGCTATGGGTGTCAGCTCATCCATAGTACTACCGATTCCAACAAAGCGCATTGTGTCCAGTCCTAAGTTCGCGTGGACTGGGCCAGCTTCTTTGTTACCACCGAAGAGCGCATTGATGCGGAAGTTGACTACTTTACCGTCGGAAGGACGCGAAGGCACAGAATTCCACAATTTGAGGCATACCCAGATGAACACCAACCTGGAGTCATGAACATCAGAGGGCACGAAACGCCGGAATCGAAGAGAAAAAGATGGCAGTTTGCGTTGACTCAACCAGGTGTCATCTGTGTCTGAAGCGACATTGTTAGGGAATAGGTTAGTTCCGCAACCTTCGTTTAGGGCAGCAAATGAATCGTCGGCCAGATGCGCACTCTCAGCACGCAACAATGAGAATACAATTTGCTGCGTCCACTCAAGTAGTCGGTTGGTGAAGAAAATACATAAGGTCAGCAAAAGGAGGTGATTTCTGTAATGACTGTAGAGTAAAGACATTTGTACCATTAAACAAACAAAGCGTACCCCATCCAGGACGACAGCGTCCTAATTCCTCGCCTCAAACGCCAACCTGCCGTCTATTCAGAAATTCGTTGTTCACGGGTATCCTCATAACGGCGTACCCCCATCATAGGCAGCGGGGTAGGCCTTCAAGTCCCGCTCCAACTAGCCCCCCAAACGCTCCTTATTCTTCAAGCCGAGACGTCCACATCTATAGGCCTTTCACAACCTGATCCTCTTCGATGAGCGCGTTGTATTCCTTTCCCCAGGCGGCGATTGAGTCCAGAGCTTTCTCTCCAACCTTGGCTGCGAACCCCCTAATGCATGTGTCAGCACCTCCAAACGGATCTCAGCGAACCAAACAGCATTTGACCTACTTGATGAGGTTGTATTCGTGTGTGATCATTCCGCCTCCATCAATGATTGCCTTCTTGGCCTGCTCCACCACCGAATCTGGGGTCTCTGCTGGGTAGCTGATGATGACCGACTTCTGGATATCCACAGCGATGATACCAGCAAAGAGCGACAGGGCCGCGATCAAAAAGGCGAAAACTCTCATGGTTGTGGGTTGCGAGGGGTATGCGATTCGTCGATTACGTCTGTATCGTCCGTATTGCTTGCTGTGAATTGGGCAGAAGTTCTTCGAAGTCGAGGAGGCGAGTGAGTCGTTGTGGTTAACCGCGAGCGTTGATGAAGGGCAACGTAATGGGGTGATCCTTGATTGTTGCATGCGGAGTGGCATGTGCACGTTTTAGCCCGAAATGGGAAGGTCAAATCGGGGGAAACCTTAGCGCCTGATTACATAAGGCACAGCTGGTGGGTCTTTGGAAGAGCTTCCGCGCAGGCAGCTGAACCACTACGACGACGAGAGCTGGGCCGCCATCGTCGAATTCCACAACCGCGTCCCGCTCGCCCACGACATCGCATGAACCCGCAAACAAACCGAGCACATCCATCTTGACTATACGACCACCGCTATGCCTACCACTACCGCGGAAACGCTCTCGCTGGTGACACGCAACGTGTCGGTAGCGCCGTTGGTCCTGCTCTCTGTTGTCGATCACTACAATCGCACCGAGGCGAACACAAGCAAGAGCAAGCGGGTAGTTGGTGTTCTATTAGGCCACAACGACAGCAAAAATGTGCGCGTATCCAACAGCTTCGCGGGTAGGCAGAATTCCATCTCGGCCTCTTTTTGAAGCCTTGCTGACATCGCGCCCACAGTTCCGTTTGAGGAGGACGACAAGGACCCCTCGGTTTGGTTCCTCGACCACAACTATGTTGAGTCCATGAACGACATGTTCAAGAAGGTCAATGCGCGGGAGAAGTTAATAGGATGGTACCACTCGGGCCCCAAGCTCCGGGCCTCGGATCTCGAGATCAACGAGCTCTTCAAGCGCTACACACCGAACCCGTTGCTGGTCATTATTGATGTCCAACCAAAGGAGGCCGGTGTTCCTACGGATGCGTATTTTGCGGTGGAGGAGATCAAGGATGTAGGCAGCATCCTGTTTTGAGTGTGCTTGGGGGCAGATCCGTGCTAACCGACCTTGCAGGACGGCACCACCACATCCAAGACCTTCGTCCACACACCCTCCATCATCGAGGCCGAGGAGGCGGAGGAGATCGGTGTTGAGCATCTCTTGCGCGACATCCGCGACGTAGCCGTCGGAACTCTATCGACCCGCGTCACCAATCAGCTTCAATCCCTCCAGGGCCTTCACCTCCGGCTCCGAGACATCTCGGCATACCTCCAAAAAGTTCTCGACGGCCAGCTTCCCGTCAACCACGCCATTCTTGGCAATCTACAAGACGTTTTTAACTTGCTGCCCAACCTCTCAACACCCAAGCCGGGTTCCGTTGTGAATAGCGGGAAGGCAGACACAGAGCTCAGCTATGCGATGAGCATCAAGACCAACGACCAGCTCATGGCCATCTACCTGAGCAGTCTTATCCGAGCGATTACGGCGTTCCACGATCTTATCGAGAACAAGAACCAGAACAGGCAGCAACAGGAGGAGAAGGAGGCGGCCAAGAAGGAGGGCGAGAACGGGACCAAGGAGGGTGAAAAAAAGGAGGGCAGCCCGGCCGTTAACGGCGAGGCCAAGGAAAGCAGCGGGGACAAGGAGAAGGAGGGGTCTAAAGAAAAGAAGAAATAGACAGCTCACGCGGGGTGAGAGGCTTTACCCTGGGAGTTGCTGTGTACGAGAGCTTCATAGACTGCTCGAGGAAGGGGCTCGGGCGTGTTAATACTAGCAATACGGCCGGCTGGTTTGGCGTTGGGGGTTGCATCTGCATCCGGACTTTACCAAACCATGGCATTGCGGTCATGCTACATTATAAATGCTGTTTATGTGTCTGGCGTGTCAACTAGCGGTTCCCTCCCCAGGTAATGATTCCTCCAGTTCTTCGTGCCGGCTGTATTCATGTCATTAATCATATCCCGAAAAACAACAACATGCTCAACCATCTCCCCCTCTCATTTGAAGCCTAAACATCAGCCACAATACCCGCCATCTCCTCCCTCCCTACCCTACGCTCAACAACATACCCTCCCAGCGGCCCACTCCACCTCTCAGCTAGCAGACACGCCAGAATGTGCTTGCAAACAGGCACTCCCTCCCCCATCCCATCCGAGTCATCAAAAGTAAACCCGCCGAACGACAAGCCCGCCACAGTTTCCCCCGGCCCAACATCGACATCAACACCCATCCCCTCCCCTCCCGTAACCCCCCATCCACTAGACTCCGCCGCCGGAAAGGCCGCAAACGCAAATGCGGCGCAGGTGCAGTTCCAGGCGGGAAGACGCACGATGTACGCCTTGCCTTTGCTGCCGCTGCCCTCGCTTCGCTGTCGCCGGCGGGAAGTGCCTGCTGATGTTGCTTGGGCGGAATGTACGAGGTAGAAGGAGGCCGGAGCCTCTGTTGAATTGGTGGGAGTGGGAGTTTCCAGTATGAGACGCGCAACGAGCCCGCGGTCCAGGAGGTCCAGTGCCGGGAGGAGCAGGCTGGGGAAGAGGACGTGGAGGGTTATGAGGAGGTGGCGGTGGGAGGGCGGGACGCGAGTGAGAGCGTTTGGCTGTGGGGGGCTGGTTTTGTTCTCGGTGCCGTCTTCTTTTTTGAGTGGAAGTTGTTGGGCGGTGGTAGGGGTGGTATCGGTCTGAGGGAATGGTTGGAGGGGGATGCGGATGATGGCGTCTAGGAGGGAGGTGAGCACCGTGCGGGGAGCCGGAAGTGATGGGGTTGCCATCTGAGGTGAGGTATTTGAGCCAGAGGGGCCATCTGAAGTTTGGGGTGTGGGCTTGTTGGTTTGTTTTGTTGCCTGGGTTGTTCTCCTGAGGTGTGTTGGAAATGATGGGAGGTGAGGTGTCGGTTAACCCTAACCCTGTGAGAGATACTGACGACATTCGACGACGCCGACGTCTCTGTATTCCATGTGCTCCTTTGTCTACTCGGGGTCTAGTTTATTGGAATTAACCGCGGATTTTACAAGCTCATCGGGTTTCACGTGTAGGTATCTTTCGGTACGAGGATGACAAGTTGACGGTCGAGGAAGAGTCTCGGTGGCCAGACAACACAGGCAACCGCGACCCGAGCATCAAATCACTTAGCCAGTCAATTCTGGCTCCAGGGTCTCCCACTTCTGACTGTCCGCCTTCGCTCATACACAATATTTCCGTACCGCCCACAAAACCTAAATGTGCGGCGAGTAAAGGTTCCCCGGGTCATTGACCTCAACCGAGTTCTCGTCGACTTGCCCCTCGAGGAACTCACGGCCCTCTACGAAGGCTCGGGCCAAAATAAAGGGTCTCTCTTCCCCGTGCGGAAACACGTTATCGAAATCCTTACAAATCCTCACACAGTCTTTTACCGAAATAGCAAGGCCTAGGTTTACCACATTACAGGCCTTCACGGCATTGTAAAAGGCCTTTTCGAAGCGCAGGAAGTCTTTTTCAGAATGCAGGTAGGAGGCCCTTTCGGAATGGGAGATAGCCTGCGATAGGTAAAACCAGGGCGGCCTTAGCGGCGAGGAAGCATCTTTCACACTAGCTGAGGGGACCCTTTCTTTTCGCCCGAGCCTTTGTACAATTCCAACGACCTCTATCAGTGTTAACCATTATTGCTGTTCGGTCCATTTCCGGACCGCGTTGGTGATTCCACATTTAGAAGTATTTATCCAATCACTTCACCCTTCTCATCCTTTAGTTGATGTCTAATATCATCGGAAGGAAAGCTTGCCATGTCGACGAACGTGCGCTGAGTTTGGCACAAGATGAACCCACCGCCATTACGCAACACCCAGTCTCCTGAGAGAGCTGGTCACTGGGCCCATGCCCGTTCATCATATCAATCATCATTTGCTAAACATTTGTATTTGATAGTACAGGGCCCGGAACCTATTCGAGGAGGCAGCCGCTAAGCGACTTAGTGTCGACTCGGGTAAGTAAACTTCTTTTACCCCTCTGTCCTAACTCTTCGAACTACTCCGGCGGCAGATGACACAGTGCAGAGAAATAGCAATCGGGGACCTTGGAGTCTGCCTTGAGATACTAGTACTCTTCGATAAGCTTGTCGTACTTATCGCTGATTTCCTTCGCCTCCGAAACGGCATGCTCATAGTCGCCTAGACCGAGAGCAGTCCTCAGTCCAGTTGAGAGCCGTTCGTCACCATACCGGCTGAATAAGCGTTTCAGCAGTGGTGTCAACTCTTCCATCACCTTTTCGAACCATTTAGCATCTTTTGCGGTGTGACGTGTTTTGTTCAAGATCTTGTCCCGGATTTTCACACGAATGCTGTTCAAGTCTCGGCGGTCTCGGTCTGTCTGCTGGATAATATCCTCAAGGTTCTCAACGAGAAGCCCAGTGGAAACGGGGTCGGAATTTTTGAGTCGGAGACCAAGACCAATCATAGATCTATGTCCATACTCAAAAAAGCCCATTTTAGTCATAAATCCATGAAGTCTTAGGGTCAATTCAGCCTCCTTTTCGGCCTTCCACTTATCGTATGGCACTCCGCTCATCTTCTTTGCCAGCTCCAAACGTTGACGGGCCAGCTCTGTGATGCCCACCAGCCCATGCTCACCGACTTTAAAATGCAGAGGGTTGATGAGCCCCCTGCTAGCAGTTTCTCGGAGCACCTTGTTATGGCCGATGTTGATCTCAGTGCTGAGCTTCAATCTCTTAGTGCCCGCGGCTGCTGGGTCGACCGTGAACAGTGCTTCGTCCGCAATCCTCTTTCGTTGGACTCGATTCATAGCATGAAGGGATGCAGCCGGCAATGGGTCTTCAGATTCCGACTCTTCTTTCCAGTTTGTGTCGTAGGATTCGAGGAGCTCCTTCAGCTCGTCGATTTTGTCCTCCAACCTGACACACTCCTTTTTCCTTCTCCAGATAGCGCCTGCTCATTTCATCGAGCTCCGTTTCAGTCAATGAGGCCTTTTCGAGCTCAAAAGGGTCAACCTGGTTGCCCCAAACTCGTCCCTGGCCTTTTTAAGGTCCGTCATCTCTCGCGTGGCATTCGCTCGAAGCAACTCCAAATCAGTGCTGCTATCCTCCGGAAGATTTGAAACCTTTGCTTCAAGTTCCATGATGCGGTTTTCAGCCTTGAAAGTCTGTGCCTTTGCTGCTGCTTCACTTTGCTTCGAGAGCCGGAGATCAACGTTTATCTTGCCGAGTTGCTCCCGCAATCTTTTCTCCCGGATGAACGGGTCTGTCGGTACGGGTTCTCCTCCACTGTGCAAGATTCCATCGATTTCACCGCGTTCCTTGAGCTGAGCATTGAGCGTCGCGATCTCTTCCAAGCGATCGCTATTGACTTGTTCAAGCTCCGCGATTTTCTCATCTCTCTGAGCAATCTCTTCACCCAGAGACTTTTTCATAGTGTTGTACTTCTGCTGAATTTGTTTCAGCTTGTCCTGAGTTTGTTTTAGCTTATCGGCTAACTCCTTGTCGGCTGACCCCTTGTCTGGTTGACCCGATCCCGAGGATGTGTTTTTGGGGGTCACTTCAAGTTCTTTCTTCCCTGAGCTCGGTAGCTTGCCGAAAGACGTCACTTCTATGGGTTGAATGCCTTTAACTGCAGCATCCGGCCAAGTGAGAGAAGCACCATCTTCCAGCTCTGGTAGCGGGATCGGTGACCCAACTTTGAGATTCTCAGGTGTTCCCAGTGAGTCAATGAAGTTGGCAGACATCGCAATTCTTGCGCTTCTGGCGAGTTCATCGATGTTGATGGCGGGAATCTAAATCTTGTGCTTCCTGTGGTGTCGGCAGAGAACGCCATCGCTACCAGGAAGATGAGAAGTCCACCTAGGGTCCTCACCGAATTCCCTGACACCACGCTTGGAACCGGTATGACGCACAACAACCTTCCCAACCACGCCTCCCTTTTCTGCTGTTAGATTATCGCAGAGTTCAACTCTCTTAAGCTCCGTGAAAGTCTGCCAGCTCTCAGGAACGAGATCGACATCAATGTGGAAGCGAAGATCGTTTGTCTCAATCCCTGCTTCGACGTAAACCGTCTCAGCCTTTTTAGGCAGGAAATGCGAATAACCCGAATGCGGACTGTTTGGCTGACACCGGCTCTAGGAGGCCAATGGTCCAAATTGAACCTAAACCCATCAATTGATGGATGGTGCTGAGCGAAATAGACCCAAATTGAAGATATGGTCCTCCTAATGCCGACCCTTCCATCATTGCCGGGGTCAGGGAAGCAAACGGGTTCTGGACGCCGTTTTGAAGGCCCTCGTTCTTCGTCACCTTCGCCCACTTTGAATCTAGACCAGGGGCATCAACTCTGAAGCTGGGAATCGTAGCCTCTCTAGCATAAAGACTTCGAATCATGTAAAACGGGTCAATGTATGCCCCGAGTCGGTAGATCTCATGAAGCCTTAGGTAGGCGGGAAAGTACGCCACAAAAACCTCAAGCCCCATCTCGGAGTCAGGGGTCTGGCCACCGGTTGGATTGGGGGGGTTGGCGACACGGTTTCCCTGGTTCATGTACATGAAAACCATAATCGCGTAAATGATTTGAACGCGACTGATGAATGTGGTCGGGTTTGCGTCCTGAAACTCCTCTGCGGCGAGCCATACTTCTTCGTCGAACTTTGTTGCCGTCATCGAAAAAGCCGGAACGGTGGAAAATGCATAGTCCATCCGAGTCCCGTCCGGAATTGGAGCGGACTGGGAGTAGTATACCTCCACTGGGATGAATCGAGTGAGTCGAGGGTCGCTCATCTTAAGTTGCTGGAAATCGAGCGCCTTGTCGAGTGGGTCTTTCTCGGTATTCTCGACACACAGGTCTTTTGAGTGTAGTTCCCGGATCAGTTCATTGTCCGACACCTCCAGGTCCGTCTGCATTGTTGCGCCCTTCACCAAGTTCAGAAGCTTGAGACTGAAGAGCGTTGAAAATGGGGCGTACCCCTTCAATGAGCCCTGCTTGTTAAATATGACGCACTTTGGATGATGCCGGTGCTTGTGTTGAAATTTGGTGGGAAATCTTGGGCTTTCTGCCTGTTGTGCTTATGACCGGTACACCAAGGCCCCCGAGGCGAAGTTCCGAGGGGAACCCGAACTCCGTCTTTTGAACTGGGAGAGATGTTTCTTTTCTTAATCCTCGGTTCAGGAACAGTCCGACACTGAACCCCTCAGCACTCTGGAAGTATGGGCAGCTGGCCGTGACAGGAACATCTGGGTAGTTGAAACCAAGATCCAGCAGCCGCTTTTGCTGGTCTCCTTCAGTGTTACCCCCCGGTCCTATATCTGAAGTCGCCATTGAGCCAATCTCAGCCACAGGGTCGGCTCTCTTCAAAAGTGTGGGAATGGATTTGAGTGAGCTCGCGGTGATTCAGCGAGAGGCAGCGAGCTATCAGTCAGTTGTCAGCGTCTCGCGCGATCTCAAATTGACGACAGAAACTTTGTTCGTGATGAGTTTTTCAAGTGGAAGCTAGAATCTTCAGATAGCGCACAAATAGTAGTCTTGCCATGAGAGGGATGGATAACGTACCGTAAAACAGCCAGGCGATTCACCAAACTGTCTTGACAAAATATGTATTTTTTCCTGCCAAAGCAGGTTCTTGCCATGTGTTGATAGCGCGTTGCTTTCCTCCTCTCCCGTGAGCCTACCTATTAGGAAGGATCCTGAGCGCGTTGCCGCCGCAAAGTTGCTGCTACGGAGCAGAAAGACCTGTGCCGCGATGTAGAATGTACCAGCTATGCTGCTGGCCCAAACAGCGAAGCTGGTGCGCTCCGAGTTTTGTTTCGAGCACGCTGCTGCGGCAGGACGGGAAGAGCTGCGTACTCTCTGAAGTTTTCGAGTGCGTTGCTGCTGGGAAACAAGCGAGTCGGTGTGATTTCTGGAGTTCCTCGAGCAAGATGCTGCGGGAAAATAGGAAAAGTTGGTAGTCTCTCAAATAAAGTAACCGCGCTCTGCTGCTTTATCTAGGTAAGAAAAGAGCTAGGCGTTGTGTGGTTGGCAGGAGAGGGTTTATTAAAGAAGGAAGATTTCTAGACGGTGTAACGCATGATTGTTGTTGCTGCGAGAGGGGTTAGTTTGAAAAGCGGAAGGTGCGTTCTACACTAATGTGGAGAAGGGGGTTCTGGGGATGGAAGGTGCGATTGTCATAAGGTGAGTTGGTGCCGAAAGGTGGAAGGCGCTTGCGACGATGAGATGAAATAAAAAACAAACTATATATAGAAGCAGTCAGTCCAAAGGGGAAAGGGCATGTTACTCATTCCCAAACGATACTCGACCTAGATTGAAGTCTCATGTGAACATCATGCATAGCCTGACGTGTTGGTTATGTATATGGTAGGTACAAAAACACAGTTATGTCTAGTTGAAAATATTTCCAAAAAAGCTGTAAACGAACCTTAAATAGACCTAAATGAGCTAAAAATGGTCTAAAATAGCCTTTGGGATCCGTTCAGATATTTTCACCATTAAGAGTTTGAATTTTCTTCCGATTTCCTTATCATTTAGCTTTGCGTCAATGTATTTTCATCTCCAGCGTTTTTCATCTGCACCTTAAGGACTTTTGTTGACTGGTGGTAGGGATGCTTGACTGTTCTAAAAGCTCTGGGCTGCGTGGCTGCCTGAAATACTGGTCTGAATGTTGGGGCCAAGTTCCAATCTGTACCTGAGGCTTCGCACCTGCCTTACACTTTCCAGCTAACCTTATGTCAACTTTGCGTCTCACATTTTATCTAAGCTCGGTGACAGGTAAGCTAGCCGCGGCTCCTAATCGGCAACTTTAAAATGATCCACCTGACCTGAAAACCTATAAGTTCTTTCCCACAAGGCGAGCATCAGTCAGGGCGAGCTGCTCTTTCCCATAAACTACTCACCTGCTAGCGGCCTCGCTTTTCCATCAAATCGCAACTTTCTCCAAACACCATCACCAGCTCTCCCAAATCAACAACGTCGCTCACTAGCAGCGCCGCAGATCAAGTGCTTAACTGCTCCCCTTGAAATACTTTTGAAACCCGAGCTCTGGCATACGTTCGCTCACAATTTCACCCTTTTGTCCCGGCACCTCGCGGAGTGGTACTTCCATAAGCCCCGCGAAACGGCAGACGATTGCTGGCAAACGTCCGCTCAGGCTGCCTACGTCATGGCCGATAAGTTCCGCTTCTTCAACGACGCTTCCCTTGAAGGGAAGACTTTCGATTTGCAGATTCAGATTCTCAAGGAACTCCAGCAAGATTCTGTCATCATCGGCGTTTGCGGCAATAGAGGCATCGTGGACGCTGACCCCTTTGAAGACGGGTGGTTTGTCTCGGATTTCCTTGCGATGAGACATATTCTGAAGGGCATTGGGCGACAGAGATGGTTCATCACCGTGGACCCAGAATCTCTAGTTCAGCGATACCGCGAATATGTCCATGGAAGTCGCATGGGCGAAAAGAAAGTCGTGCTAGACGAAAAGATTCTTACCAATGGTGACCATACTCCAGAGACACTCGAGGTTGCGAACGACGTCCTTGACAAGTTTCTCGGCGCGATCAAGGAGGAACTCTCAGATGAGAATCGACAAGACCGAAACTTGGTTCTTTTTGCCTTTGGACACGGCGATATGAGCGACCACAGTATCTGCATTGGGGGCAAGAAGCTACAGATCGAGACTTTAGCGAGCCTCCTCCCCCATGGCTGCAAAGTATCCTTCTTCACCACGGCATGCTTCTCTAGGGGGTGGGCTGCCTCACCAATCTTGGATATCACCACAGCCTACGCAGCGAGACATGAGTCACCATCTTTTTCCTGGCCGTGTGGCTCGAGTGGTTTCACCGGTAGTCCTTGGGTCTCGGCGGTGATCAAGGCGCTGTGTGAATGCTCGGAAGACACCAAACAAACCTCGACATACTACCGCTGGTCGGAAATGGTAAGAGACAACCTGAAATCCCTGAACAAGTGGGTGTTGGACTACTCCGGCATGTCTTTCAGTGCCAGGGACGATAAATGGGGTTCCTCATGGGTTCAACTTCTCGGTGTCCTAATTCCGAACGTATTTGAGCGAAATTGGGCTCAACTTGAAACTCGAGGTGCCGAAAATGACGAAGCAAGTTCAAGCCAACCCGGCGGCCAAGAAAGATATCAGCAAGGATCGGTCTGCTCCCCCCAAGGATTCCTAAACTTCCTCTACAAAGAGGTAAACGATCAACTCGTGTCGTGCCCAGGGTCATGGACCATGGGCTTTGGGCACAGTGAGCGTGCGAGGCTGCGTCGGTTCATCTCCAACCGAAACCCCACAGTCAGCGAGATGCAATCGATGTGGGCCTGGCTCAGCTTCCGAGTTGCAAACCAAGTTCTCGCTGAGCGACTGTTACAGGCTGTCAATGTGCCCCCCCCTTTGGGATGCCAAAATATTCTCAGCTGGGATTTGTTCGGCCGGGAGATTGATGCGGAGGGTTCTCGTCTCCGAGGACTCCATTATAACGCACTCTTCTATGCAAATGTCATGCCAACCCCTGCGGAGCTAGAACAGGGCCACTTTTGGCCGTATGCCCTGTTTTACCTCGCTGCAGCCCTGGCTGATCATGTTGATGAGTCCGAGGCGTCACGGAGTATCGAAATCATGGCCAAAGGTAAGTCACGCGAAGTTCTCATTCATGGGGCCAATTTAGGCCTTTTCGGCCTTAATTAGGGACCGCCCGTAGACAAAAAAAAGGCTGACAACATGGACTACGCAGAATCCGCCCAGATGTTTGAGCAGGCGACAAGAGACGTCAAAAGACTGCTTGGAGTTCAGACAATTCTCGGTTCCCGTAGGGCGAGAGAGTCGCGACTGGCATAGGAGAAATTCGCCATCTCGTGGCCTAGGAAGCATCGTCAACGCTGGAGGTCAGTCTGTTGATTTTTCGATTGTGAGACGACGCAGGATGGACGGGTCACACATTCAATGGTTCAAGTTTGAGGCAAGATTGAAATGCACCAAGATAGGAGCTGGATCAAATGGGAAGTTGATGTCCACAGCGTATTTGGGCAGAAGTATAGAAAGTATCCCATTCAAGCGAGAATGAACTAAAGTTTTCCCGTCAATTGACGAGGCTTCCACTACGCTCCAGCTACGAGAGGGGTTTTCGCTAGAAAACAGCTTTGAGCAGGAAACTGTCGAAATGTTTTCGAATGGGGTACACCCAGTGATGTGTGTCAACCACCTCACGTCGCTCGTCAATGCCCAACAGCTCTATTGACAGACCAGTATTGCCCTTGTTCCAGGGAACAAGCCATCGAACGAAAGGCTTTACTTTGTAACCGTTTCCCATGGTAGGTACAGTAAGGGGAGCGACACTTGTCCATCGTTGCTAAGCTTGCAGCCCACGGGGAAGAAAGGAACTGCCCGTCCATCCAAGGCAGCTGTATAATGGTAGCCTTGACGAATGCTTGGCGCCACCGAGAGGAAAACGGCGGGCCGAAGCAATCTCGGCTGGCTCCCAGAGCATAGCAATGCTAAAAAGGACACCGGAAAACTGCAGAGAAACCCAGAGGGGGGTTGATGGCCAGCTGCTGTAACGACTCCAGTAAATGCGTCAAGAATATCCTCCGAGACGTCGAGCGCCTGTTGTCGAAGCGGCCCAAGGTATTAACCACACTGAAAATGCTGGCTTCGGGCATGGAAGATATGGGTTACATGTCGCTGTCCTGCCTCCCGGGGATAGTAAGATCCCAGGGGAGGGCCCGCGGAGCAGGCGCCGTCCGCCTTAACGCCCTATAGTTTTGATCGGCCCTTCCCTATTTCAACAATTCAGCACGGCTCAGCTGGCGGGAGAGTCGCTCTCTTTCCCATCAGATGAACACGCTACTAACTCCGCACAGGTTCTGGATTCAATTCTTGGTTGTAACTGATCGAAGGTTCTTTGGACAGTGCGGCTTGGTGAGTTGGATACTGACAGTGCCCGTTCTAGGGTCTCCCCGGAGGAGCTTGGTTTGGGTATTTGGTAAGTTTCCCCCTCTCCATTCACAAACTTGACCGCCAGATGGGCTGTTGTTGAATTGTTATTTTTTCGCGGTTTCTTTTTGCTTGTGTTCGTGACTGTTAGCATGCCATGTGCCAGCTCCGAATGCCTTGACGGCCCAGGTGCAACATCTTGGACAATGTGACGCTGGCACCCAACTCGCTTTCCAACAGATGCTACACAAGTTCTTCATGTTTTGTCACCAGTGTGATGGAATTCAAGCAAGACAAATCTCTTCCAGAAACAAGCCCCAGAACATCTATTTAATTCAAACTGACGGCACCACCAACAGCATATCAACGCCAGGACACTCAAAACATATCACACGCGTTCACTCTAGATGCTGTTAACACCTCCTTGCGACGCTTGGCAATGCATAGACACGACATCGACACTACCCGTCGCCTGCTAGTGAAAGTGGACTTCGAACATCTCGGTCTTGGATGCGACCTAACGCCATTGAGGCTAAGTCAAGCGCAGGCAAATGGGGATACGGGGGGACATGCAGAAGATCCCCCGATGCCAATGTGGAGGTCCATCAGGGGTTTGAGGGCTGGGGTAGTTCCGCTATATCTGCAGGTTGGCTAACGTCGGAAGTTCTCTCTCACCCAACACGCAAAGCCCGTACCGGTACATGCTGCAAGATGCCCGCTACACGCATATATAAATCAAACTTGATTCCGCCCGTCCTAGCGCCGACATCTGGCCCCTGTTGACCGACCACATGTCCCCTTTCCGCCCACAAGCAACAGCACCCCCACCTACATCATGGCCCTCCCATCAAAGCAAGAGATTGAAGCTCTCGTGAGCGGGCTGGTCGATGTCGCCAAGAACTACACAGACACGCCCGGCTTGAATGGCTACGTCTCACGCGCGCAGATCATCGCTAAGTCAAAGGACTTGGTGCGACCGCTCGTCACTCCGGACATGGCTCCCAACTACCATGGCCTCAACATAAGTCTTCTTGGCTGCCTTGGTCAAGGATACCACACTAACGAGCGATATAGATGGTCGAGCTCGTGGCCATTCGCACCTTCATGAAGCTGAGGGTGTTGGACGCGATTCCCAGGACTAGCTCGATTTCGCTGCAAGATCTGTCCAAGGCCACTAGAGCTCAAGATTCTCTCCTCGGTATGGCACTACTTCATACAGAGGCGGTATGAAAGTAACGCTGACAAGTCGTCCCTCAGCATTAGAACGCGTGGGACGTATTCTCGGTACCTACCTACCCACCCCCATCCCCTGCGGTAAAGGCAGAAACTAACACCCCCAGTTGCGTCCGGATTCCTCAACCAAACCTTCCCCTCCGGCGGCGAGTACAAGCACACTAAATTCTCACTCGCTTATCTGCTCGACCAGCTGTCCCCAGGCCATCTGTTCCTCGCCATGTACGACAACTGGTTCAAGCACATGCACAACTTCGACGACTACTTCGCCGCCCGCGGCTAGCTCGAGGCGGCACGCGAGCCCGATGACCCGCTTCACAATCCTTTCACGTTCTCCTCCGGCCAAGACGGCACGCCCGTGTGGAGCATCATGGCGCAGGACCTAGAGAAGCTGAGGATGTTTCAGCTGGGCATGGCGGGTATTGATGTCGCCATTCCCGGTGGTGGGGCACTTTGATTTCGGGCTGCTAAGAAACTCGGCGGAGGAGAATGAGAGGGGGGTAGTTGAGCTTGTTGATGTCGGGGGCGGGTCTCGAGCTCGTCAACGTGTGGAGGGCACCTGGCGTACCCGGGGCTTGTGTCGAGGGCAGACTGCGGTAGTGATGTATCGGTATATTGCGGCTCGTAGCGCTACTGGCGGCGGTGAGAGGTGAAATCAAACCATTTCCCGGCGTCTGGTTGTTGTTGGTCAGCTTACCTACCTGCCTTTGCTCGCAACTGAGAAATGACAGTGTTTGAACCACTTGCGAATTGCGGCCCGCCAACGGTCAGCGCCCCGTATTAATTCATGGCGATGGATAGGTAATGTCAGCTAAGTCCGGGTATTCAGCTGCTGACGTGGACCGGACTGCATCGTCGTCACGCTGATGCGAGTGCATGTAGGATGAGCTGCAACCAGCACGCATCCTGCAGTGCTGGCTGGAATATGATATCGTTGTCTCTGACGACCTCGATCCGAGGATTCTCGAATTTAGATTGCGAGAGAGAATTGCGCTTTGAATACCAACACTTACACTTCAAATGTCTGCGTGCGGTGCCAATACGGCCTGGTTCGAACCAACATCATTGCCTACTACGACATCACCATGACACCCAGCTATACCTATCTGATCATCTCCCTATTATTACACCCCACGGACAAGACGCTTGGCCAAAATAGAGATCTGCCCCAGCATACCTGTGAGTTTTCAGAGTCCCTACACGCTTTCGTTTTCAAAGAGCCCCCGATATCACCCTACACTTGATTTCACAACCGCACCACCATCTAGCTCAGGGGGGCCCGAGGAACCATCTAACTCAAACACCGGCGGCGGTGGCGCGATGTTACTCAACTCAGCAGCCTTTGGAAGACCAGCACCACTCTTTTCAACCCCATCACCCGCCTCGAGTTCCGCCCCGCCCCCCCGACGCCCTCGCCCTTGCCTTCCCCTCCGACAACTCCCCCATCAAGTTCTGCCTTCCCTCCAGCCCCGCCATCAACCTCCCCTTGCCCAACACCAACTCCAACTCCCGCAGCGCCCCGCCTTCGCCTCAGAACAATCACCAAATAAATAAGAACCCCGATCAGGACCGTCACGATTGGCACGCCCACACCAACCGCGATCTTTCCGCCGTTACTGAGCTCCCCACCCCCCGCGTCCGCAGGCGGGGGGCTATCGCCAGAGACATCCTTGCTGGTCGTGGCCGCACCAGTGCCGCTACCTGATGGCGAGCTTGAGGTCAAAGCCGAAGACGTGCCAGACCGGATGCTGCTGCTGCCGGAGGGCAGCAGGCCACCAGTGGTGGTTGCTTGACGCGCTGCTACGGCTAATAGGTGAGGTTTTTCATGATGGCGATGGCCACGGACCTCCGCGTGGTGAGGCTCTGGTTCACTCAACAACCAACGGTGAGGTGATTGCGCTTGTCCGAAAGGGGCGAGCAATAATAAACCCTGCCACTCACAAGACAGGTTAGCAGTCATAGTTCCTGATAGGCGGGTAGGTAAGGACGATGAAATCTGTTATATTTACTACTCGACATTTCCCCGGTGGGTGGCTGTTGGGTGGGCGGTGCTTTCATTGCGCTGATATGTCTGATTGCAGCCGAGCTCCAAGTTGTGCCTTTAGCTAAGGTCTAGTAGGTAGCACCGGCTGATGATTGAAGAAGATGAATCCTCACTGCCATATTCCTTTTTTAACGGGTGTTTTGAAAAGAGAAGTATAATCGCTGTTTGAATTGCTGCTCAGGGTTTGAAAAGACGCGGTCAAAAACAGAGAGAGTGGTCCAAAGCTTACCTAACATAACCCGAAGCTCCTGGTGTGACGTGAACCTCACACATGATCAGGGTTGAAGGTGACCACCAGGTCCACTCCCACATCACGGTACCACAAGACACGCACGTGCCGATCTCTAAATCTGCTCTCTCTCCATTTTATAACAGCGTATAATATAATACCGATATGATACATTTGACTTGAATGGGGTTTTATACCCATTGTTTTGGATTCCTCAGCACCTCTTCCAGGCGCTCTTCCCTGCTGCCTGGCTCTGGCGCGTACATGTATTTCCACGTCGCCGTCAGGGGCAGGCTCATGAGGATACTTTCTACTCTCGGCCCTGGAGTGTTGAGGCCGAACGCTGTCCCCCGGTCGTGCACCAGGTTGAACTCGACGTAGCGGCCCCTACGGATCTGCTGCCATTCCTTCTCTTGCTCAGTGAACGGCATGTCTTTCCGCCTGTCCATGATAGTGGTATATGTCGGGACAAAGCTCTTGAGTGATTCTTGGATGAACGCGAAGAGACTCTCCTTGTCCGCCGTCGTCTCGTCGAGGTCGTCGAAGAAGATACCTCCGATTCCGCGGCTTTCCCTCCTGTGCTTATTGTAGAAGTAGTCGTCGCACCACTTCTTGAACTTGGGGAAGAAGTCCTTGTTGTGCGCGTCGCACGTGTCTTTTAGAGACTTGTGGAACAGGATGGCGTCCTCCTCAAACAGATAGTTTGGCGTCAAGTCGCTTCCGCCGCCAAACCACCACGCGCCCGATGATCCGTCGGGGTTGGCCGTTTCGAAGTACCTGTAGTTGAGGTGAATCGTTGGCGCCATGGGGTTCCGGGGATGGCAAATCAGGCTCAGTCCAGCGGCGAAGAACTCGAGGCTCTCGGGGATCTCGTCCGACGCGTTGACCAGGTTTTTGTGATTGGCACGCATCGTGAGAATGGCCGCCTTGGGAAGTATACCGTAGACGGCGCTGATGCCAACGCCAGCCTTCTCGAACACCTTGCCGTCCTGCAGGACGCAGGTGATGCCTCCGCCGCCCTCCTTACGCTCCCACTCGTCCACCCGGAACTTGTTGCCGTCGATCGCCTCTAGTGCCCGCACAATCTCCACCTGCTGCTCCTTGATGAACTTTTCCATCCGGAGGCGCATAGGAGAGGCATTTGTGATAGCTTCGGCGCGCTTGGTCTGCTGGTCGCGCTCTGCGAGCGTCGGCGCATCGAGCTTGAATGGTTCGTCGGTGGCCTGTAGAGAGGGGGCGGTAAACATGTGAGCTCGCAAGTCCTTAGAGAGGTCAATTGGGTTCGCTAAGGCGTACCATCTTGTAGAAAAGGGGCGCTGCGATAAGGAGACTCAGTGCTGTTACGCCAAAGTACCTCGCCAATGACCCTTGGGATGCTTCAGAGCTCGCGGAAAAGCTTGACAGGGTGCGGCGACACGTCGATTTGCTCAATTGGCTGTGTATCCTGAACTGGGGGAGAAGACGTAGAAGGGGGCGCCTGGAAGCCATCGTGAGAGAGCTCTAATAAGTATGGTCCAACACTGGTCGCACAGATGCGTGGCGCTGAGTAGATGATCGGATGATTATGAGGCCACCTTTTCCAATACCTTAGGAGCTTTCGGGACGCCGGGCCAGGCCGCAGCGATCGGTCAATATCAATGAAAACCGAGCAGATCGGCAGCTTGCAATGCGTGTTGCTGGGCTGATCTCGCAGTCAAAATCGGACCAGAGAGCTCTAGTGGATTCCCAAAAATGTCGGATGCAAACTGCGACAAGATCCCACTGCCTGGGGGTCCTCAGATTCACCCCGCTGTGGTCCTGCTTTGCAGGGTTCTGTGAACGCGGGGTAGCAGTAGCTTGCTGGAGCTGCGCTTGAGGACGCCCAGGAGTTACAAAGTCGATGCCGCTGAGCAAACGAGCCCCCTGATTTGCCATAGCTACCGACCAAACGAGCGTGCGCTTGCTCTGTGTGAATCACACTCCGGATTTACCTTGGTACACTATTGATTTGTGAGTAACTCAGGAAGGTTCGGCGAGGCGTCATTCAGCCACGGCCTTGGCCAGCTGACGAAGGCGCATGAGCTTGCCGCTAGGCCAAATCGGGACAGAAAGGGAATCCCCCTCATCAAGCATCAAGGCTGCAACCACGCGTAAACCAAACTCTCCTCTCTCAACCAGCAGACTCCCGCAAAAAGGTATTTGGCCATTTCTTCGCTCCTCCCACCCTTTCCTCCATCCATCACAGTGCTTTTTTCGCTAACGGCCGACCGCTTCCGATCGCTCTTTTGCAGGCATCACTCCCAGACATCGACTTGCACCACATCTTCTAGCGAACTCCCAGTACTCCAGATCACTATCCATCACCGTCAAGATGCGCAGCAAGTTTAAGGACGAGCACCCCTTTGAGAAGCGCAAGGCCGAGGCCGAGCGCATCCGTCAGAAGTATTCTGACCGCATTCCGGTGAGCACCTCTCTCCCCCACCGCTGGTCACCGCTCCTTTGGCGGAGTCACCCTGTTCCCCGACATTCCCGCACATCCGCTTTCTATCGCGACGAGCAGCTGCTAACGTGTTATCTCTTTCAAGGTTATCTGCGAGAAGGTTGAGAAAAGCGACATCGCTACTATCGACAAGAAGAAGTACCTTGTCCCCGCAGACCTCACCGTAGGCCAGTTCGTCTACGTGATCCGCAAGCGGATTAAGCTTTCGCCGGAGAAGGCTATCTTCATTTTCGTTGATGAAGTCCTTCCACCGACCGCTGCTCTCATGAGCAGCATCTATGAAGAGCACAAGGACGAGGATGGGTAAGATTTCCTGCACTTTGCTGCTGTTCACTCTGCTGCCCCGCACACAGGGCTCTTTATCGGATTCACGGGCTAACCACGCGTCGCGCGCAGATTCCTCTACATCACCTACTCGGGCGAGAACACTTTCGGCGACTTCGAGTCGGCTTGAGTTTCCAGTACAACGTCATGCGTATCACCTGGGGCCGGACGGACCCAGGCCTTGGCCCCCTTTCCTAGACCGCACACGGCGTTTTTGGTACCTTGAGTCGGGAAGATCGGTTGATCGAGGGAACTGGATGGACTCTGCGTGTATCATTTTTTGGCTTTGCGCTTGTAACTTGGTCACGACGGGGGGTCTCTTATGAATTGGGAGGGAGGGCTTATGACACCATGGGGAACTAGGCAGCGGTCTGGTGGAATGGGCTACAGAGACATTCGGTATTTTACCACCTGTTTGTTGTCGTCCCAGTTGGGCTCGGCCTTTTAGAGAGCATCGCTAGGTGACTGTGTGCAGACGTCCCGAACCAGAAGATTTCTTTGAGCGTCCCTTTGATGCTTTCAAGACATGCAGTGACACTGGGCGGTGGGCGGATGTGACGTGCTTCTCATATTTAACCATGTCCTCATTCACGGGGACAGAACGGCACCGATAAGGTTCCTATCCAGTGGAGCCAGCAACTCACCTGAGGACAGGGAACCCAGCTCTAGGCTTCCAAATTCCTAGGTTCGTTGCGCCATGGAGCATATACCTGCCATGATCGGGATTGCTGTCCGACGGACCACAGAAAGACAGATCTAACTGCCCGATCGCCTGTAAGCCAAACTGCCGTATTTGCAATTTGATTAAATATCCTGGCCTCCTGTTTCTTCTTTGTGTCCCAACGTATGAAGCTTTCCAAACTTTCCAATTTATAGCCTCGGTTAATCACGATGGCACTTCACTTTTGCAAACCACGGCACTCCAGTAGGTTTAGAGGATTTACCGTTCGGTTGAACGGGCAAGAAAGTAAAAACATCAGCAACCAAAGTATTGCACAAGTATGTTCTGACCCCTGGACAGCCTACCTCGAACATGAGGCAGACAACATCATCACCGGGCACCGAGGAACGCCAAAGAGCATCAGCGTCCTGACAGAAAGAAGAGTTCACGTGCACATGGATGATGAAAGAATGCATTGGTGTTTGCTATCGGATCGGTCAATATGATCAAACAGAACCAAGAGAGTGCCCTCTGGCATGAACTATTTTTACAGACGCTCCTAACACCGCAGCCAGGATTCGAAAAAAGTTAGCAATCACCCCCCTCCCCGGGAAAAAATCATCCTGTCCTGTCTTGCCAGCTTGCCTTATTAGGAGAAAAAGAAAACCCCTGTCTTCCCACCGCGCCTCAACTCCCTCTCTTCGCTTGTCTAGGAGTTTTGAGGGCGAACCCCAAACACTCCCTCCCTTTCAATGCTTCTTTTCCTTGATCTCGGCCTTCTGAAACTCCTTTCTTCCAGCAGCCTCGCAAGCACAGCTGCACCATCCAGCACTGCACGGTCGTTAACTCTCTCGCCACCAAACCATTTTGTTTACGACCACGAGCCAGGAGGAAAAGCAGCCTTTTCCCAATCAGGGTTCGCCCATCAAGCCCTATTGTCCAGGACGGAGGTCGTCCGTGTGCGATGATGTGCGAGCTCAGGCAGACAGAACGCTGCGTTGGCAAGAGCTCACCGTCCCCTATTCCTCTTCGCAACTTGCTCGATGTGAGAATGGGTATATGCAGGGTCCGATTCCAGATGCTTCGCCGCCCCAATATGTAAAACCAAGCCAACCGACTAATGAGAAGAAAACATCATGCCATCAAATCCCAAAACCGAAGATTTTAAGCCAGCGAAGGCCCAAAAGCAAACCACCTAACTCCGAGACACCGTCATGGCAACAAACCCTGCAAGAAAAGTCTCTTGTTGAGAAGAGCTACGCTTCATGGGGGGTTCGTCTTCATCCGCTTTGCAACCCTCGGCGTGGAGGGTTGTTTTCCTTTGGCCGGGGCGCCGTTTACTTGTGGGGTGCCAATAGTACCTGGCGTAGGAGCTGACACGGCAGTGTCGTCCTCAGTCTTCACTGCCGAGGCCCTTCTGCGCTTGTTGTTTTGAGATGGCGAAGTGTTTGCGCTCGGTCCGCTGGAGCTAGTCCCTTGCTGGCTTGCTTGAAGTTGCATACCGGGCGCTTGCATCTGTCCAGGAGCCGGACTGCCGATATGAGGGCTCCCTGGTAGCATCTGATTGGCCATTCCCGGGCTTGCGCCAATGGGGAATTGGTTGAAGCTAGGTGTCCGCGGAGCGCCCTGTGGCATGTTCTGGCCGTTCACCACCTGGCCTGAATTGTTGATCTGGTTGACATACTGCTCTAGGGCGGAGTATGGGGCGAGCCCTGGGTGCGTTTGAACATAGTTGAAGAGCGGAGTCATCTGACCCATTATCTCGACGATCTGCGGTGATCTAATCAGTGCGAGTCCCGGTGTGAGCAATAGAGATATCTTACCTCAAGAAATTGATGGACAGCATGAGTTATCCCCATGCCGAGCTTGACCGATGGCTGCGGCAGGTCGAAATCCGGAGGTGGGTTTGGAGGGCACCTGTAAGGCTTGCTCTTCTTCTTATTGCTCATCTCGGGCGAGTGGGTTCCATCCTGTTGGTTGAGCTGACGCCATTCCTTAATCCAGTTATGGACGGGTCTTGCGGCATGGATGACAACATCTCTTGAGATATACTCCTCGTGGCTCTGTGTTACGAACTCGAACAGCTCAATTTTCTGATCGCTGTCGAACTGAGCACGAAGGATACCAGTGGCAACGAGCTAGTCCAGCGCATTAGTCCAGGAAGCCACTAAGGATGGCGAGAAACTTGTGTAAACTTACATGTGAACCGCTCTCGAACCAGTATACTAGGCTTGCCTTGGTGTCAATGAAGTGACAGTCATTAGGAAGGGGCCGATCGGTTATCCCCTTGTCCAGGACGAGTTGCATTGTCTTGATGCCGCTCTCAAAATGCGTGTGGAAGTATCGGGCGAGCGAGGGGTACGCCAGCTCGTACTGCTTCTCAGGATGCGATTCGGCATCCTTGCTAAGAATAGAGTGTCTGAAGATGCCCTTATGAGAGAAGAATCGCTGGACGAAGTCGTTCCAATAACCAAGGCCATCCCTGTCCTTGGATCCCTGTAAAACGGTGGGGTCAGCAAGCTCCTATGAGATCCGCCACAAATGATCCGACTTACCGGAAATCCGCTTAGATGCTCGCTGAACTGCATTAGCTTCAGGAAGAATAACCCCTTCATGTTCAGGCCAGCAGTTTTTTGTTGGTGTTGTTGCTGTGCTTGCTGCTGAGCCTGCTGCTGCTGTTGCATGAGATTAGCAACACCTGCGGCATTCTGGGCCTGCTGTTGCTGGGCTTGAGCTTGAGCGACTAGCTGGGCTTGCTGGGCCTGTGTGGTCTGGGGAGTTTGGGGAGGGGCCTGAGGCTGTTGCTGGGCATTAGGCTGCGGTGTTGGTCCCTGGCTCGGCCCCTGATTTTGTGCTTGTCCGTTGGGACCGGGACCACCCGGCCCTTGTTGCTGCTGAGGGCCCTGCTGCTGCCCAACCTGCTGTGGCTGTTGTTGAGCCGGTTGTGGCTGACCCGGGCCTTGCTGCTGCTGCTGTGCCGCTTGTTGTTGCTGCTGCTGTTGCTGCTGCTGCTGTTGCTGCTGTTGCTGGGCCTGCTGCTGTTGCTGCTGTTGCTGTTGTTGCTGCTGCTGCTGCTGCTGGGCCTGTTGCTGTTGCTGCTGGGCCTGTTGCTGCTGCTGCTGATGTTGTTGCTGCTGCTGCTGTTGTTGCTGCTGCTGTTGAGCCTGCTGTTGGGCCTGTTGCTGCTGGGCTTGAGCTTGAGCTTGGGCCTGCTGTTGGGCCTGCTGCTGGGCCTGCTGCTGGGCCTGCATGGCCGCGAGCTGCTGGGCTTGCTGCATATTGATGTGCTGGGTGTTCATGGGGTGCTGGTTGGGATTCCCCCCTTGCTGGCCCATCTGGATCTGCTGCTGCTGCTGCATTGCAATTTGCTGCGCAACCATGTTCGCCTATAACAATCAAGTTAGCACATGACTACAACAAAAACCTACGAGCGTGTCGCATCGCAATTCGCAATGCGGCCAAGGTTTGGCTTACGTTCATGTTTTGACCCTGCTGTTGTTGAGCGAGATGCGCCTGGTGGAGATGGGGGGGAATATGTACCGGCACTCGGCCACTCCTAATTGCTGCATACTGCGCAGCCTGGGAAGGGTTCATGCCGCTCATTGGTATGCCAATGGGCATGTTCATGTTCTGATATGCCACCTGGGAGGCCATAAGGGCCTGCCGCGCCTGTTGCTGCTGTTGTAGGTGCTGAAGCCTCTGTTGTTGCATCTGCTGCTGCATTGCCGGCGAGTTCGGGACTGGTTACCAGAGTTAGTACACTCTGCGAGATCCAGGGGATCGGCTATAGCAGGACCAGAGGACGTACACATGTGTTGCTGATGGAACATCTGGGCTTGCGCTGGGTTCAGGTGCTGCATGGCGTGGGCATTCGGGTTGCCAGCACCTGGTGGCATGCCACCCCCCATGAGGGCGGCAGGGTTGATCTGAGGCCCTGGTTGCGACACCCCCATATGCCCTACTAGGTGTTGCGGCATTCCGGGGGCGCCGCCGGGCTGACTCGGGTTGTGAGCCATGCCTTGAGCCATGGGGTGGCCGGGCGGGGCGCCCGGGTGTTGCTGCATTCCGCCGGGATGCGGCGGAAAGGACGGGCCCAAGCTAGCCATCATCTCCGGGGCGGTCGATTATCCACGGCGTGGATATCGACGTGACCTCCTCCGCGTTATCGCATGCGAAGCTTGGCGTTTGTCGCGACTTTCTAGATGCCGCAGAGGGCTAGCGGGTGGGAGGACGCGGAGCGCGCGCACGCGTGCGAGAAAACTCGCAGGCGGGATTCGAGAGGCAGGATGTCGTGTGTGTGGATGTCGCGAAACAGAAAAGCGAATGCGATTGCCGCGTCGAGCCCGATGTCGCTGGGGGGTCGGATTGTCGCGCGACAAGCGGAGGAAATGGCGAGGCGGGCTGAAGGAAGAGAAACCCGGAGACAAGAGCAACGCCAAGAATCAGTAATACACACAAAATTAATTATACTGCAGCCATGCAGCAGAGCGGAGCGTCAGGCGGACGATTTGTGAGGCGTGGCCTAGGCGACAGGAGGGTGATGCTGCGGCGGCGACGTGTCGTGGTCCGAGGTGGTGGATTGTGGACTGTGGAGTTTTGGGACGGGGTTGGGACTTGGAGGCGAGAGCCCAGTGACTGGGGGGGGGAGCGAGCGAAGAGTTCCCTATTGAAAATATTGCCGCCGTCCTGGTTATTGCCAGGGCTGAACAAGCCTGTGCAACAACACGGGCTCTGGATGCGCTTAGAAAGGGAATGAAGAAAACCGGTCCTAGGCCCCAAGCTTTTCACCTCAGCGACATGGCATGGATCGGGTGGTTGCGAAATCCCCTTTCTCACGGGGGGTCGCCTCCTGCTTGATCGACACGCCTGACCCACTGCAAATCCTGGCGGCGCCCGTAAAAGGGAGTAAGTTGTTCCGGCCCGGGTTTTGAGCCAGTGCGAAAGATGCCTTCTTACTGCTACGACCGCCACCAATGCTTTTGGCCACGGCAGGCCATCTCCCATTCCGAAAGGAACTACCTACGTTTTGAAAAGGCCTTTTTGAATTCTGAGAATGAATTTTTGCATTCTGAAGAGGCATATCACGATGTAGTCAAGGCCTGTAATATGGTAAGCCCATGGCTTGCCGTTCCGTCGCTTAACTGTGCGAAGATTACGATATCGCAGTTTCGCACGGAGAGGAGAGACCCCGTCTTTTGGCTCGGTGGTTGAAAGGTGGGGAAGACATGAGTTGATGCCTCAGGCGAAGAGGCTGTGGAGCTGTATCCACCCCAAATTTTCATTTCTTATCGATACCAAGATCTTCAAGTATTTAAGAGCCGCAACAGCTGCTTCTCTTCCCATTCCTAACAACAACCATCACGCTCTGCATGCTTTCCCAACTCTCCTTTGGCTCCCCGCGACCGGGCAATCCAAGGATCTACTGAAGTTGTCTAATTCGATCCCTATTCTCCTTGGTTTGCTCGGCCACGGCGTCGCAAACGGAAGTTGAAATGACAGCGCAGAGCCACTCACAGCACGTGGCATCACAACGGGTAAGCAGTTTTCTCTCTACAACGCACTCACACTTTCCCTGGCTCGTTCCGCCTCTGGATGATGACAACCATTTGAACATGTCTTCTTTTCCTACCCGATTCGACCATGAGCGAAACTCGTTTGTCGGGCTCTTTTCCTACGGGATGGGGCCTGCTACTTGCCAGTATTTCTGTCTGACGAAGCGGAACATCATCACTGTGATGAAGCCTGTGCTTTTTGCTGGCGCGTTTGCCTTGGTGTGGCACATCGCTAACAAACCTCTCAACAGATGTCACTTCAGCCACCAAAAACCTTGCTCAGAGCTGTGTTAGCCACTTGTTGGCAAACGCATTTAAAGCTCGTTTCTTTCCTTACTCACATGCGCAGCCTCGCAAGCTTCCCATGCTCCTTCAGGTTAGTCATGATCTCTTCGCAGCACAACACCCCCCGATCCTCTATGATGAAACTTTTTCCTACATTCGCAGTTTCCACTTGAGTCCCATCAGAGCCTATTCTTGGGACAAATGACGGAGAATACCTTCCTTGGATGTCTGATTTGGATCATTTACACACATTGCCACTTCATTATGCGAAATGAACCAGCTGCTAACAGCAAGAACAGGTCCTCAACTTCTGCACATGCTATGATAGAAATTCAATAATTTGCCTCAATCTCTTGCCGTTGCATTTGTTGTTCCAGTGATGTCTTGTCTTCGAAGAATA
>Ga0247760_1000153_pt1 | contig 73809 bp, 76 predicted proteins | sample UWRJL171409R4_FD_179936 | JGI IMG/M metagenome (GOLD analysis project Ga0247760, IMG submission 179936) | Plant litter microbial communities from Arlington Agricultural Research Station in Wisconsin, United States - UWRJ-L171-409R-4 | ecosystem: Environmental > Terrestrial > Plant litter >... | reverse complement strand
GCTTCGGGTCTTTGCACCCCTGGCCCAGTGCGCCTGGACGGTGTGCACCGTCTTCCCGCACTGTTCCTTCTGCGGGGGATTCGTCGGGCCGCCCCGGCCCAAGTGACGGCCTGCAGGGTCGTCACAGTATGGCGGTAAAGTTAATTGATCAATAGCTAATAAGCGTTATAATGCAGGAACACCCTTAAAGCGGCTCAGAGAACAGAGTTTTCCAGCGGAACGGAGCGACCTTTATACCGAAGGCCCAATCAGATTATCCAGGAAAGCCAAAAATTGGGCCTGAATATTTACCAAGTCTGACAAATGGTCTTGGCAAAGGATGCCTCAGCTTTGGATTTGCTTTGCCAGAAAATGGGGCCATTTGTTTGACTGCATTGGAGCCATTTGTTTGCTTTGGATTTGGATCCTTTGCTTTGTGGCGAGCGCTGGCTCGTATCGAGCAGCGACCGCCAAAATGGCTCGCTCCGATCCTCCTCCCGCCTTTCACTCCTCCCGCCTGAGATTCGCAAAAAGATCTACCGATTTCTCGTTGTCACCGACCCGAAACACATGATCGGGATCGGGACCCAGAACCCTCCCTAAGTGCCCAATTCCTCCGTACATGCCGCATGGTTTACACTGAAGGACGCCCAATTCTCTGTGGAGAAAACACCTGGGACATCTTCATCCAAAACACATGGGGGCCGGGGTATCCCACCCTTTGGTCGCCCTTCTACCAAGATTTCGACCATAAGCCGAACCAACGGTTGCAGCTTTCGCCTGCCATACCCGGTGTCTTGCCGCTGCTGAGAAAGTTCTTCATCGACATCTCGTACACAGATCGCGACGAGGTTTCCTCAATGCGAGAAGCTGTGCGCAGGGTTGCAAGTCGGCTGCAGATGGTAGCGAATATCGACCTTATACGGTTGAACTATTGTTCCTTTTGCGTCGAGGATGGAGATGAGGACGAACTCATTATGATGCTGCAGACGTGGCTTGGCCGGGTGCGCAATGTCAAGAAGGTGGTCATTGAGGTGATGTCTTCGGACGAGGACTCGGAGCTTCCAGAGGCGAGGTTTCCGGAGCCGCATGCTGAGATTATCAAGCGGAGGTGGATGAGCTCAGAACCGCTGGAGAAGACGCCCCTTCCAAGCATGTATGCCATCCTTGAGAAGCATGCATAGGATATTGGGTTCTGCAAGAATGATCTCAAGAGAGCTCTGTTGGCCGTGGAAAATGAGGATATGGAGCTTTTCAAGGAGTGCAGGAAGGATATATTGGACAGCATGAGAGTGCACTAGGAGCTCATGAACAAGGAGGTGATGCTTTATTACCCGGAGGAGGACCAAAACAAGGACGATACCGAGGACGGTTACGCGAGCGAGGACGAGGAGTGATGGCAACATGATAGAGCGTCAGACTAGTCATTGATAGTCAAGCTAAGAGAACGTCCACTGCCTTGCAAAAGACCGTAGCTGCAGATACTGCGCCACCAAAAAGGGTGCTGTTACCGGGAGTGATCTGGGAGAGTTGGACGGCCCGCCCCAGCACCTATTCTGCTAACTTGAAAGCTATCTTAGTACCTACTAACATATCTCGCAGGCGAACTTCTAGTTTTTCATGCTCTCGCCCATACTGCCACAGGAGACTTCATCGCCGACAATGAGGTGCGGCACGGCACAGTGTCAATACATTTGGCCTGATGAAAACCCAAAATCTAGCCGCCTCTACATCGGCAAAGGAGGTCTCAACTGCCCGACACCTAGGTGGACCAAAAGTCATACATTTAAGTTCCAATGATTGCTTCAAGTGGGATCTCCATGATGTATGTGTAAGGATGGGCTGGTGTGGTTTGTGTCGTAAGGTCCTAGTGATAAGTGGGCGAGATGGTGGTATGAGTCGAACCGAGAAGGGTTGAATTGTGAACGTAACTGTGAGCTGGAGCCATGATATGAGCCGTGGCTGGTTTAAGAAAGGGCTCCAAAAGTCCGTGGCCGGCCTGGGCTCCAACTGGTCAGCTCATGCCCAGCCCCGGTCCATTGTTGCCTTGGAAGGCTCCCAAACTCGGCATATAGCCCTAACCCTGCTCCGTCATTTCACTTAATACCCACGGAGTACATCGTAGACCCATCTCACACCATAGGTAGTACCCAGGTTCTTCGTAGCTCTCCAAGAAAGGGTTAATGCGAATCCTTTCTCCCCCAAAATGATTTTGCCCATACCAGGTCGAACCTACCTACATCGCCGAATGGTGAAAGAGCGAGAGCCGATCTGGGTTGCAGCCGTTACCGAGGCTCTGGTGGGGTGGCCCGGGGTTTGGGAACACCTGTCGTGTCATAAGCCCCACGGCCGAAGTTCACGGGCGAGACGGTAGGAACAATGTGCGAATGCGCCCGCATCTATTTTCTTGGGGCCAAAATATTCTACTATACACGACGAACATTATTTACCGACCGGAACGTTGGAAGAAGAGGCCCGTCGTCAAGAAAAATCTCAAATGATGCGCTGAGCAGTCGCGGGGTGCGTTGTCGCCGGAGATTGTGGTGCATATCCTGCCAGAAAATTGGCGCCCCAGATCCCGTCCGCAGCTCAAAGCTGGTAGCTAATAGACGGCGAGTAATATCAGCAAGCTGCCCAGGGGGTGTGCGCATCTGGGTCTCTTACCTTTCCTTTGACGAGCCCTTCGGTGGTGTTGAATGAACTTCCAGAGAATGAGGAGAGTGGAGGGTAGACCGGTGATGAGCGCAAGGATTGCAATGGTCGCTTCAAGGGTCATCTCCATGATGATGAAGGTGGGATTCACTCCAAGTCGACTTGGAAAGAGCTGGGATTGATAGATTGAATACCTGAATCCCCAAATGGATAGAAATGTGAACGTCCGTACCGTCCTTTATAACATGTCCGTTTGACACTGGGATCCGGTGCGGTATACCCCTGCTGTTGCGTGCAGACAAGCTTGGGGATCTGCGGTGTGGAGAAGGCAGTCAACCACGAGCCCTACGATATGCCGGAGGGAACACAGGCGCCGGAATAAGTGGCGGTAGCCGATCAATGATCGGCGATCATTGTGTTTGCCAAGACGGATAACTTACAGGGGACCTGGGAATGTGGAACACCTCTCGACCAGCCAAACTCGGAACTGATCGGCGTCTGATGGTCAGTGAGGCTGTCTTGGCTTCGAGGCAAAACCGCCCACAAAAATCTCCCATCATGAATTGCGGAAACGCTCAGGCAGCCGCAGGGCGGTATCGTGACTTCTGTGACGGCGCCTCCTTCTAGCGCCTGGTCGTCTGGCTCGTCTGGCCCGTCCGGCCCGTCGCCCTCCACATCCATACCCCGTCCCGCTGACCACCAACGATATCGTTCAGACGACTGGTCAGGTCGGCAAACCGATTGGAGCCAATTGGCCCAGCGTGCGGTGCTTGTACTTTGTACTGCACTCCCACCTTGCGAACACCAATGGAAAATTTCATCTTTTGACGGTGTCAGCGTGGGAAGTGCTGTGGCTGATCCCCGCAGCGCCCGACCTCCCAAGCCTAAAACGCATTAACGTGCATGCGGCAGATTTGTATGGCATAATGTTAGAGGATTCAATTTCCTGCTTGAAGTTAGACTACAGATTTCACGAAAAAATTGGTTTAAGGGAATTAAGGGTTTAACTGTGGCAGACAGACAACTGCCTTACTTACTCCCCACCCTGCGTTGACTCCCAGCTAGGCGTAATGCCACCCCTGCCTCGCCCAAGTGCCTGAAACCGGGACTTGGGACAGCCAATGTTCATGACCCCATCTAGATCCTCAAGCGGGAAACACCAGTTCTCATTAGGTATTTTGATGCGCAAGCCCATATTGGACTACTTTTTACTAACCCCTGATACGTCAATTGTAGGTGGGGCTGAACACCATGGCCCGTGGCTGCTTGGAAAGCGCCTGGCCTTGACCTTTATCTGCCAAATTCCAGCCATAACCCCTGGATGTTACAACACCGACAATGAACCAGCACAGCTCAGATACCACGACGCAGACATTACCTACCTCCTTAAAAACACAACAAAGACCATACTACTGAAGAATCTTCTTGTATCTACACCAAAGCAACCCCCCTCCCCGGCAACCCCCCCGGAACCAACGGCAACAACGCTGACCCAACAACTCTATACTCCCCCTCTTTCCCACTCCCCGTTTCCCTAAGTAGCATCCATCCCGGCACCCCCGGAAGTTGATAAACCCAATCCCCCACCTTCGCCACCGCCGGCCCCGTCCCAATAACACTCTTCCCCCTGGCCTCCCCCCGTCCATCTCAACAACAACAAAACCCCTATCCCTCTCCCCCGCAAACGCCTGCATAACCCTCTGCGCATACCACTCCGCTCTCGAGTTCGGCTTCCCTCCCGTCCCCTCGTCCAGAACGGTCTCAAACTCCTTGAAGTCCCTCCATTCCATCTCACGATCCGAGAAATCAATCGGCGCCTGCCACTCCTCTCGCTCTCGGAGCTCGTCTGAACGTTGCCCCCCGCGCCGTCCGCCGCGTCCACGGCGAGGTTTGAAGCGGACTGTGTAGGCTACTTTGATGAGGTGTGGGCGGGAGAGACATTCGAGGGTGGCGAAAATTGCGGAGGGGAGGAGGCGCGAGGTGAAAGGGGTGTCGTCTTCGGGGTAGGAGGGGAGGGAGGGGAGCCAGATTTTGTTTTGGGCGTGGAGGGTGCGGATGCGGCGGTACCAGGTCATGAGGCCGGGGATGGGGTGAGTTTTGATCGACTCGGGGGTTGGGGGGTGAGGACGGGGAGGGGTGGTGAATGTGATGCGGCCGATGGGGATTGCAGAGGCTACGTAGAGTGTTGTGTTGACGATGGAGTAAGGGGCTGTGGTGAGGGAAAAAATGGGAGCAGAGGGGTTAGAGCGGGCGTGGATGGCAAACTGGGAGGAGACAGCGGGATTTGGGTGGGGGTTCGCCCAGTAGGGGACCCAAGAGGGGCTGTTCCGGGGTGGGGATGTGGTTGCGATACCGGCATCACAGAGCATGGTAAGTTCTGGGGGGTGGGCAGCGACGATAGAGGTGAGGAAATGCTGGAAGCATTGTGAGGGAGATTGGTCGTAGGTGATGTCGTAGTCCGTAAGGCCTGTGGTGCCGATAACAGCGAGCATTGAGTAGACCATATCGTGGGGTTTCGTAGCCGTACGTTCACGAAGTGCAACGCGAACCCCTTCGAGATACAAAGCCCTATTGGGGGAGGTTTCGTAGTATGAGGTATACCAGCCAGGGCGGAATCCGAAGACGATGTGCCAAACGATCCAGCAGCCATGCCACACGACCCACAGGGCGGGAGGAAAGAGCATGAATATCCACGTAGCTAGTGAGAGAAAGATGCTAATGGATGCGGTGAGGGATAGTGCCGCCCAGAACCAGCCAACTCCTGTCGCCAAAAGGAGGACGTAGCCGAGGATGGTTTTGAGCAAACGGGCAGTTGCGTTGTGCTCATCAAGAGCAGCCGGCTTTTCGTAGTTGCTCCCAAGTACGAACCGTGTGGTCTCTCCGCCGTCGTCTTTTTCCGTCGAATGGCTCCCAAACTGGAGCCACATGGCGATGGTGGTACGCCAACTTTCGAGGGAAGTAGCCGTTGCCGCGGGCACCGGACCGATAAGTCTGAGCGGGTCTTGGGAGTTGATTGTGAGTGCGCGCCACCAGGAATGTCGGAACATGAGATATGTTGCCACGTCTTCCCAGGAGAGTATCTTGTTGCCGCAAACAATGGTCGGATTGGGGGAGAGAATGATCTCTTGATATGTCCACGCTCGCCGAATCCAGTCTCGGGAGAATATCTCGTCCAGATCCACTCCACGCGCAATCCAGCGGTGTGCCGCCCGGATTCGGAGACGAGCAAATGCCTCGGACAAAGTGCGAATCCTCGCTCCGCGGGCTCGGAGCCGACCCGGAGGTGGGATCACCCATCGTTGGCGTCAACGACAGAGGCGACTGTCACATCAATGACATTAATTTTTTGGGTTTGAAGATCAATTGAGCAACTTGAACATTGAGTGCCGCCAGACAAGCTTTTGTTTCGTCTTGGCTGTATCTCCGAAGAAGGTGCGGCTGAGATCTGCTCTTGCACGCACCTTCCCCTGGTTTCAGCCTACACACCATCACATCCTCGCCCTGCAGGAGACCTGACCTCGACTTTCTCCTCTCCTCCTGGCACTGCGCGTCAAGTGAGGTTCAAAATGCCGCCAGACGGGTCGATGAGCCGCAAGACAGGGAGGTTGGTCAGGTGACCTACCTGTACTGGGCTTTCATCTAATCGTGCCTTTTCTTTGGTTGGCTCTGCACGTTACCTCTCTCTGTGTTTGCAAGCCCCGCTTTCACAGGCCAAATCCCGGAAAAGCCTCAGACCATTTTCTTCACCAATTTTGTGTCTCCCGCTCATGCAGCTCGTTCCCTCCAGCCGCCACTGGACATTTGCTCTCAGTACCGTTTACCTCGATCCTCGAACATGGCCGACCTACCCAGTTCTAATTCGCTCTGCCTACGGCTTGTCATCCCTGCTCGAGTCGTTGTGTGTATACTTGGAGCTGATTTGTAGCCTCCTACGGATTATTCGCGAGATCTGTATTACTTCAGGCTACACAGATCATACATAGAAAAACTGCCATCCCGCCCGCTGGGCGTGTTGTGTTCCTTCAACCGCCAAACCGGCACCACTACCATCACCGAGGAATTCCTACCTACCTACCATTACCAAGTACCTAACCCAACGAGACTCCCTTGACAGCCACAGCTCACGGCATCCTCCGAACGACAACCTCCGGCTTACGAATCCCAATGCGAAACCTCGGGACACGACTCATCTTGTCAAGCACCGTGGTGTTCATGCGCAGCACTGTCTCCCGGTAGAAAGTTTGCATGGTAAAGTCGTACGAGCACCCGATGGCGCGCTGCATGCCGCCTTCGACAGCGCATAAAAGGAGACACGTGGGCGGCCGCACGGCCTCGAACAAGGTGACCTCCAAGGTGTATGTGTTGATGAGTGTGAAGATCTAGTGGTGCTCCGTTAGTATCACGCCGGAACATCGCCGGGGGGGAACGTGGTGCCATACCCGCTTCGAGCCCGGCATTGCCACCTTAGCCAGTTCTACCTTCTCCCGGACTGTAGGGTCAGCCAGGGGATCGACGCCGACGCGTTCCCGCCTCTCGTTGAGGCGCGACCGGCTCAGCGGCGACCCGTTCGGGGACCAAGTCATCCTGCCGGAGGCGCAGCCGAAGATGGTTCTCTCGGCCGTTGCAGGGTCCATGTACCCCTCGATGCCGAACAGCGCGGCCTCAACGCTGCGGAACTGGCCCCCCAGAAGGAGACGAATCAACCCGGGCGTGCGGAAAAAAGTAACAATGGCGAGGAGTAGGAGTAGGATGGCGAAGGCGAGGCCGGTGGCATCAATACTGAGGGGGTAGTAATACGAGGAATAATAGTAGGAGGACTCTGCAACCCCGCCGCTCTTCGCGAGTTGGATGAATGGCTGGAGGCGGGAGTTGAGCAGCCAGCTCCCCGCGAATAGGATCCAGCCGTTGAGCTGCAGCAGCAGGGAGGCGAAGGCGCGGCGCCATGAAAAAAGCCTGGTGAAGCCGACGGGATGAAAAGACTTCCACCGGATGCTGGCGCCGTATGCCCCATCGAGAACGACGCTGTCGCACTCGCAGACACCGGCTACCTGCACGTACGGCGTCACATCCCAGGCTGAGCAGCCATACGCGTCCGACATGTAGTGCCATGCGGCGTTGTCGCCGCTGGGTGGTATCATGCACAAGTAGCGCTCGATCAGGGAGTCGGAGTCGTTTGCTAGGGATAGCCTTTGAGGGGTGTGAGTCAAGGGGGGTGGTACGGGGGGGACGGCTGGGGGAGGAACACGAACCGGGAAAATGCTTGGAACGGGCTGTCAGTTCTGTCTACCTCGGGGCGCATCCGCAAGAGCCCCATGAGCGCGTACGCCTGGTCGCCCGGCAGGTATTGCGTAGTCTCACGGTGGTACAGACAGCGGAGAGCCAGGACGGCGAGCTCAAGCCGACTGAGAGCCAGCGTGCCGAGATAGTGATCGGTGAGCTGGCGGGCCTCCACGGCGTCTGCCCAGACCTGTGCCGCAAACTGGCTCTTTCTGAGAACGTAAGGCCCCCTCTCTTCGTCGCCCCGAGTGTAGACGGTAATCTCGTCGCCGGGGGACAAGAGCACCTCGGGGAAGGTCCACATGCGGCGGCCCCATTGGATTAGAAGGTTGCTGATGTCGGGAGCCCGTCCAGTCTTGGTTGGGCTCAGTGATGGATCGGCCGCGTCTCCGAGGGCAATGGTCATGGCTTCTGCTCCGCGCAGAACATCGGCAATCCGGTATACCTACGCACACCATCAGTGCCGAAAACATACGAGGGAGGAACGGGTTTGCTTTTTCCAGGGGAGAGGAACTTACATCCGACTCCAGCTCGTTCTTGTTCCTCATGCAGCTGCAGGCGACCCAGTAGGCGGGAATACCAGCCTGACGTGCGGCAGTCTCGGCGATCCTGTGAAGAGCCTGGAGGTCCGAGGGGCTGGCGTGGCTGAAGTGCTCGGTCGAGTAGGCAACGAAGAGATACCTCAGGCTCGGCGTCCGGCCAGCGCCGGCTTCCCTGGTCTCCCAATCCTGGACGGACAAGACGTCGACTCCTCGGCACTCTGCAAGCTCGGGATCTCGTAGAAAGCACAGATGGCGGGGCTTCAGCGTACGGTATGCGTGGTGCGCACTGGGCAGCGGCTTTCCTCTGCTTTGTTCCAACGGATTGTTCCACACCTTGGCGTCACCATAGTACTTGTACAGGACGGGTGCGTAGTTGCCGTTGAAGCGCCATGCCATCGGGGTCCGTATTCCAGAGAAAGGCTAGCCCACCCAAAGAAAAAAACGAGGCGTTAGCGTCGGGGCGAATGAGGGTGCCTCTTGAGGGGCAGCGCATGATATTCAAACGTACCACAACCATCATGGCCACCATGAAAACAAGCGACTGCACCAACTCCACCGTGTACGAGCCGTTGCTGTAGTTCACGACCCACGATGCGAATCTGACCCTGTACGGCGCCATCTTGCGGACATAGGTTCGACGCCAGGTGGCCTCGTTCTTCCTGGACAGGGCATTCTTCCAGACGTCGTCGGAGCACGCTATCATGAGCGTTCGCAGCTTACCGTCGCCGCTGTGGAGATAGCGATCTGTCAAGGGATGGATCGTCTCGCGTCGTGCGAAGTCGCGGTGCCAGAAGCGGGGCTGCGGTCCTGAGGCCACCTCGGGCGCATATTCCCATCGCGGTAACATGTAGTGATGCGGCCGCTTGCCCCTGCAGGAGAGGTAAGCGCAGCAGCAGTTCCAACCCCCATTTAGATATTTTGGGTTTTTGTGCTCCTCTTCCTACGGGGGGCGGGGGCATCGACAGTCAGTATGCGGACTTGAGGGTTGAAGGGTCGCATAGGATAGAGACACATACCGTGTAGTCTGCGGGTATCAAATCGTAGCTCGGGGAGATCTGAGCTTGGGCGGCCAAAGACGCGGCGGGATTGGCTGCGGAGATCGGTGACTGTCTTGACCGTCAGTATTTCCTGCTCTTATCCTGGGTCCAAGTCCTTGATTCAGGCAAGAGAGGAGTAGGCGTACCGACAAGATCTCCGTACCGGGACGGAAGCCCCGGCCAGAAGAAACATATGCCGCGTGTTCATACTGATATGCAGCGGGCGAAATGAGATCAGGGGGTGGGCTGGGGCTCATGGGAGTCCCGCACCGCTCAGGGCTGCCACCGACGGGTATCTTGGTAGAATCCATGGCCGGGGCAGCAGTCGCCGAGGCTGAGGCGGCTGAGGGGTGCCGAGTGTGGAGGTCTTGGCCCAGGCCCAGGCCCATCTGAGAGGGTACTGTCAACAGCGGCCTGGTGGTAGTTGGGGCACGAGAAGTCACCCACATTGGGGGGGGACGGCGGAGTGTAGCTGCCGCCGTGCTTGGGCGGGAGCTGAGCACAGGCTGGCGGCTGCGCCTCAGGCTGATGCGAGTAAGTCAACTTGGAAGAGATTGATCGCAAGCAAGGGCTCACTCACCTGCGGGGGAGTATACGATCCTCCGTGCATCTTTGTCTGCAGTCGTTCCGCTGAACACTTGAGAGGCCCGGGCGAGGAGGGCATGGCCCCGTCCAACTCTCTTGTCCGTCCGGCTCTCTTATGTCCATTTCACCCACCCGTCGAGGCCCTGCCGCTCGGCGGTTGTCGAGACGAGATCCTGGCATGTGGCTCGACGATGGTGGGCTGACGGAAGGCAAGGCTGTCACCAAAAGTCGAGAATCCCGTGCCAAGAGATGGTTCAGCTGCGCGCGGCTTGCATGTAATATTGCGAGCAATCTCATGTCAGGAGAATTGGGACGAAATCCCCCCCCAGTTTGGTGAAGTGGTATGGGGTGCCTCGGGGGGGTGGCGTCGATGTGGCGGGATTATTGCTCTTTGGCTGTCCGACAAAACGCGACCGCCGAGATTGCAGAAACATTCAGCCCCATGCAGGCGATGGACTTGGAAATGACCAGCTCCAAAGTCGCTGTCGAGGCGGCCGCAACGGAGAGCGTCCGAGAAGCTCACCCTCCACCGAGTCCCAACGCAAAAACGCCAGACCATGTCGCATTCGTCGCCGCTTACTTACTTTACCTAGGTAGATAATTACCTACGTATCCTCACAACCTCTAGCTGGCATTTCCCATCCCTTTAAATCGTCCTCAACGTCGACCGTCCTCCAGTCCTACACACGAACCGAGCATGTCGTGGGCCACCGATGACGACCCTGTCCGAGAATTCGAGGCTCAAGCGGACAGGAATAATGATGATTTACCATCGCCGTTTTCGCTCGATATATGGGAGAATAATCCGGGTGCCTACTTGTTTCGCACAATCATTCTTGACCTTGGCTGACTTTCAAGACCGACCCAACGAACGCTGGGACAGACTGTCGGATCCTGCCTATCTTGAGACTCCGCCGAGCAGTTTGCGGATAGTGTGCGCTCTGCCAACAAGAACAACCCCTCGGCGGCGCTTGAGGCTAACATCTCTGGATAGGCAGATTTGCACCGCTGGATCTGCCACAGCGTGCTACAAAGGCTCCCTTTCTTAAATTGTTCAGGTCCCTTGGAGTCCCATCAGCCTTCATCCGGGAGAGGCTGCAGTCGGTAAGCCATAGCTTCGGCTCGGTTAGTAGCGCCGACAGGCGCTGCGCTTGGTTTCACTTTCTGTGCAAACACATCGAAGTAGCCTCGGGTCCGATCCCAACAGTCGTCTACTACCCGATCCCTAGCTACTCGCCTCTACTTCCATCACCGCCTGCGGCTGCGACAATGTACGGCTCCGGTGAAACTCTGGTAACCCAGAAGGCCACGCAAGCTAGCACCCTACCCCAGGCCGATTATAGTTACCGGCGGTCCGGGTTCTTCTTGGATGCTACCAGCACGCGAACCGCATTGCTCTGCTCTGCTGTTTTGGAGCGAGCAGCCACGTTCGCCAGAGACTAGAGCGGTTTCTCCAAGGCCGGGCCTGGGACCAAGCGTTGGACGAGCCGTATGTCCTTCTCGATGTGGTATTGGATGGACTGTACTTGGCGGTGGATACCAACGTATGGAGTATGAATGCCGTTTTCGGTGCGTTGGAGCATGTGCGTTATACCAAGCCCCGGAGGCCGAGGACGGCATGCTGATGAAACTCGCAAACAGCGGTTGTTATCGGCTTCCACTTCTCGACAGCACGCACCGAAACGAAAACTCACCTTTGCTGAGCTTCAAAACGTGGCGAAGCACATCACCCATCTCAGCGAGACGGTCGAGTCGTGTCTCCTCCTCTGCGAAAGCATCCTCCTCCGCCTCAAGGCCTCGGACGCATTTGCAGGGACGCAATCCCAACCCAGTCAAGACCCTGCGAGGGCCAACCGCACTCGCCAGGAGCTCCGAGACTTGCTGCTCTACCGGCAGTCCCTGTTCCGTTCCACCAAGCTCCGGCTCGAGAGTCTGAACCGCCGACTCACGAACTCCATTGGGCTCTCGTTCAACCTTCTCACCTCGGCTGATTCCATCACTCTCATCCAGCACTCCAACATCATGAAGATCATGGCCGCCATCACGATTATCTTTCTGCCTACCACGGCAGTCGCGGCAATCATGGGGAGCCAATTGTTTGCCAGCTCTTTTGTGGATGGCGGATGGGAGGTGAGGGCGTGGCCGCTTTTTGGTGCCATGTGGGCTGTCGCCATTCCTCTTACCGCTGCCGTTCTGCTTTGTGCTTCGTACTGGCACTGGAGGAATACCCGCCACAAGACCCCGATAAAGAAGGTTGCAAGCCTGTTCCGGCGGATGACGCGGATTTCGGCGGACGGTAGCCGTGCTCCGATCCCGTGAGCCGACACTCACTGCGATTTTGGTGTATACCTAAGCTTTGGTAGGTAAGTAGGTACCTAGGTAGATAAGTAGGTAGGTGCCTAGGCAGGTAACTTTAAAGCTACGGCGCAATCGAGTCAGCCTCTGGAGTTTTACTAATGAGGTGCTTGCGGTATGTGTCTGCTGACGCTACAACTAATTGGAGGGAACTAGCGCTGCGGTACAGTACATGTGCCGCTCCAAAGTTGGAGAGCACCGTCGCAAACTTTCATTCCGCCAAACTGCCAAATTGTCAATTCGCCCATCAATCCACCGCGCCGAACTCCTCAACAATGGCTGCGGCTCTCGCCCCTTCAACCTGGCGCGTGCTCGGCCTGTCCGTGGCCTCCGGATACACGGGTCTCGGCCTGTTCGCCTTTTGCCTCCCGCACCGCGCGGCCTTTCAGTACTTCGCAATCCAGCCACGAGACGACGACTTTGAGGACGATGACAACAAGGTGACCTCGGTGACAGCTGCCGTATCCCTCTTGGTGCCACTCATCGGCGCCCGCGATCTGAGCATTGCCGCGGCACTGTGGACGCTTGGCTACACGGCCAAGTGGGGTGAGTTTGGTACTATCGTCGTCGCTGGATCGATCCTGTGCGCCGCTGATGCTATCGCGATTTGGAAGTATCGCGGCCCGCGACTGTACGTTGAGAAGTGTCACCTGAGAAGGTGCCGATCAGGGCTAATGGATTTCCATAGTGGCTCAGCGGTGGCTCTGGGAGCGTTGAGCTGGGTTGGGATTGGGCTTGTCTGTCTTGCAGAGGCAGTAGGTAGGGACCACTGCCCTAGCGATATTGGAGTGCCACCACGATTTGAGCGGCGTCGCCCGCGGCGGATGACGGGACTGCGATGATACAAGAGCGACGGCCTGAGGTGCTTGACGGAGACAAGGTTAATTGACCGAATGATTTCCAAGTATTCACAACGGCAGCCATGATCAAGAACCCAGGCTCCAACGGCCCGATTGCATTTGAAGTTACACCCCACTGTCGAACGCTTTCTACCCTAACTTGAACATGTTGACTCATGTCTGGCTAGTGGTGTGGGTTCATTGTTGTCCGGCCCCAATGACTCCTCATACTCTAGTAGTCGGTCACTGAAAAAACTAGGCCTCATCCAAAGATAGTTATGCTACATCAGGCTCGCTTCACCCTCGGCTCACCACCGCTCACCACATCACAAAATGCCAACTTTTCGCGATGAGGGATAGCCCAAGGGTTCCACTACCCTTGTGGCGGGAACAATGGCAGCTACTGAAGAGTCCTACTGCGGCACTGTATGTCCCGCGACGGCAACGGTGCCCACCGAACTGACGCGGCGCAGCAGAGTCCGTAACCCATTCAAAGCCACATGATATTCGCCAGGTAATTCAATAACATATCGTCTGACCTGCTACCCCTTCCGATCCCACTCCTAATCATCATCCGAGATCGTCTACCGCACAAGCAGTTGGTCCGATGCTCGCTCCCGGAGCTGCGGGCGGAGCTGGTCTCAACCCAAACGTTCATCCTCTGTTTTGTGCTGGGCCCAGCATCTTCAGCGTACGCATCGGCCCGCCGTCCTCGCCATACCCGCTCTGACCCTCGCTGACGTGTCACAGATTATCGCCGCCATCCTCAACCGCTACTACAACTTCAGCAACCCCCACGATTAGGGTTGCGTCGACTGGTGCGCTGACGAGGTTGCCCCCTCCATCCTCGTCGGCAGCGTCCCACAATGCTGGCCGCTGTTGCGGTTCGTGCCTGAGGTCAGCACTTGGCCCGGCTCTAACGAGACAACGAACAGACACCCAAGCCCCCACCGAATAGCCTGGCGTGCCTGGGTACTTACATCTACCTGTTGCGTACTTTGGTTGAAAATCATCAAAAGCGACCGCACACGACAACCAGGTCATCCAGTCCGCCAACTCCCACTTGCCACGCGTGCTACAGCCGCCGCCCTGAAGATCTGGATCCCTTTGACGCATCGACCACCGGCTGCAAGCCATCGGATGAGCGACCCTTCTACCTTCTTTCCCACAACCTTGGCTGATCGCATTTTGGCGCTTGAAATGGCTGACTTGGCTAGATTTTGTGGCGTTCGCGCAGGATGCGGTTGCCGCTCAGTTGGGTGCCCCCCCTGACACCTTACCCCAGTTAGTGCTCACCCCAAGAGTACAATACAACTCTGGTTTTTTTGTTAGCTTAGTTCTTCGGACAGGAGTCTCAACTCAAAGTTGAAAACTCACAACTTTACCGCCAGGAACGCTCTCTCAACGCAATAAACGAAAAAATATAAGCGGCTAGAAGATATCAATCTATTCGTCTTCTTTTTGTGGTGGAATATTTGTTCGTGAAATGTGGAAAGTTGGGAATTGACAATGCCAAGCCTTCGCAACCACGCTAACAAAAAAACCAGGGTTGTATTGTATGTACAAGCTTGGGTGGGATCACACGCAGCTGACCAGGGAGCTCCCCCGCAACATACCACCTCACCTTGCTTTTGTGGAGGGGGGTCAATGCGGCCTGGTTTCTTGGACGAGGTTTCTTGGACGAAAATGGTACACCTCAATCAAGAAATCTTTGGGGTGCTGGGAGGCTTTTGTGAACTCGCGATAGATATGGAAATTGGTAGCTCATTTTGCCTCGACCTTGGGTGGACCGATCTTGCGTCTATATTGAGTTGACGCCATTGGCCAGCCAAGACTGGCTGAGCGTTGATGTTTCATCGAGGCATTTTGCTGCGTATTTTTGTACCACGTACAGGGGTTCGAACCGAGAGGCCTCAGCTCACGCTCCTTTAATTTCTCGCGTCGCGGTCGTGCTATTGAGAACATCAATCTGAACTTCACTTCTAACCTCTTCACTTTCCACACCGTCACAAGCAAATCTATGGGCAGAGGAGGCCGTATTTCCTGGAGACCCGAAGACCTCTTCGGCGCTAGTGCCGTCATCGAAGGCCTCGCCGCCCTCGCCATCGCGATCACCTGGGTCTGCGCCCTGATCCGCATCAAAATCAAGGGCGATGCGGCGCGAAAATGCTTCGTCTGGCTCCATGCCAGTATGATCATCTTGTTCATGTACAGAATCCCTTTCCGATTCACACCGCGACTCCCAGGGGCAACAACTGACACCGTAACAGAGGCTATCTCCTCAGCATGACCGCCTCTGCCGTCTACAACTTTCTTCATACTCCTGTTCATTACACGACCTACGAAATCGAGGACCTTCTTTATACTGGCCGCCTTCTAGAGCCTATGGGACGAATGTTCCGTCGAATCGGCGCCGCCGTTTGCGCCGTCATGATCGCCGAGACCGCCGGAAGCATAAGTACAGCTTCTGCACAGAACCCGCTCCCGTTGACTCGCGCCGGCGTTCACATTTCATCAATAATTGCCAGTGTCTTCGCACTGGCAGAGTGTATCATTGCGGTGCTGTTCGTGAATGCAAACGCTTCGTCAAAGTACTCCAGTCCGAGGGTCGATGACCAGTTCAACGGGAGCAAAACGGCCATGATACTCGGTGGTGTTGCGGTGATTGTACTCATCATCGGTTCGATCTCGGTGATGACGGCTGCGGTGAAGGCAGCTAAGGTGACTGTGGGTGGGGAGTTGACAGTGGTAAGTCTCTTGGACGTGCGCCGATTCGTGGGTCGGGCTACTCACATTGAAACAGCCCGTCAACCTCATGATGGCCGCTGCAGCTGTCTTTCTAATTGTGAGGTTTTGGAGCATTTCTGAGCTGTCATTGCTATTTGCACCGAGGCGCCAAGACACCAACAACCTGGCTTGGTTTTATATTGCTGACGCTGTTATGGATCGGGTAGGCACTTTTCTGGTTCTTTTGTCCGTTTACTATATCGGTGTCAGGAAGAAGGAGGGGTTGTGGTCGCCTGAAAGGTTGAGCACCGAGTACTAGAATGAGGCGGGCACTGAGTAGAGAAGTCAAACTTCAGGGGGGGCTCTAGACATATATCTTATCAAGAACTGCATTCACCACTCATGGATATTAGATCTTCCTTTCACTGGTGATCTCGTAGGGCTTGCTCGATATTTGGGAGGCAGCCACATGGAGGTTCAGCTCCCCTGCCAAGACAATGTCGATCCCTAGCAACTCCTGACAATCCGGGGGCTATGCAACAGCCAGTTCACGACCCTAAAATCGACACCATGAATTTCCCTTTCCTTCTTCGGAACTGAGCGGTTGCCGCCTTGGCCTGAGCCAGACTGAGCCAGACTAAGCAAGGGGGTCACGGTTCTGGGCTGCCTCGGCTACAGTTACCACGGGTCTAAAATGTTGTTGGAGTTACAAGGAGCCAGTTTTAGGGCCTCTACCACCACCACCTAGCTGCGCTTTCCTTCACTCCAACTAAAGGAGAAGAAAAAACCTGTAATTTTAACAGGTTGATAGATTATATATATTATATTCGGATTTTCAAGCGTTACTCTTCACCTTTTCCAGTGTCTCTAAAGCAGTTACGCCCAGGTCAAGTTATCCATTTTTCTAAATAATTTGAACAAATGAGTATTCGAAATATAAAACAGGGCCAAACCTAGCCTATTTACAGAGAATTCAGAACTAGAATACGTATTATTATACAGCTTATAATAGGAAAGATAGTACTGTTTACAGCATTTTAATAATAATTATTATAATAATAATCTATTAATAAATAAAACAATAAGAAGTAGTAATTACGTTTATTGTATTGTTTTTATGCATAATCCAGAACTGGAATCTGTTTTACCATATGGCTTAAAGTGAGAAAGATATTACTATTTAAAGTTAAATAATAATAGTTATTATAATAATAACCTGTTAATAAGTAGAATAATAAGAAGTAATAATTATATTTTCTATACAGTTTATTATGTGGAATCCCGAATAAGAACTCTTTTTACTACACAGCTTATAATAAGAAAGATATTATTGTTTAAACTAAAATAATAATTATTATATTAACATAAACTGAAATATCTCTCTTGTTTAGTAGCTATTCCAAATGGGGCTTTAGATTAAGAATCCCAATCCCCACGCAAACCGCGGCAGGGAGCCACAAGGCAACCGTGAGGTTAGCGATAGCCCCATTACTGACTGACCAGTTCACGTTGCGTGCATATGAGCATCGACATCGTCATAACCATGCCCACCGCGGCAAACATGCTCCCTACGGTCCCTCCTACGGCTAAGGGGACACAAGGTAGATCTATATTGCACTTAACGTCGCCAGTGACTATAGCTTCTTATGCGGTGGCAATTAAGTATCACTCAGTGAGATCTATGCGTCTAGGACCTCTAGATCTACGATCTGCTTAACAGTGTACTGCCTGAGAGTTACGCTAGCCTTTGATCAGTCATCTTACTCCCATCCCACCTTGTAGCAATTGGACTCTGTCCGCTATTACGATCTGTCTTTACCTAAGCCACCCAGGTGTCCCAGAAGCAGGCTGTAACAAAATAGCGTGTGTGGGTTAGCTCTATATAAGGAAGGAAAGGGATAGGCTTAGATTAGGGTATCTGGTGATAGAGGTGGGGGATGTTATTATTATGCTGTGTGGGTCAAGGGTGCTGTATGTGTTGAGGCTAAGGGAGGATAGGATGTGGACATTTGCGGGACATGTGTATGTTTGGGATACGATAAATGGGCAGGTAATGGGTATAGAGGGTAGGGGGGTTGAAGAGAGGATATGTATTCGTTGAGGTAGATTTGTATGTATACTTCTTGGATGCCAGTACTTGACTTTCAGAACTCAATCTTAGTTTATATTCCTTCTTTCCACACTATCCCGGTACCTAGTCGGAGCGGCAGATGTTGCTGATCGAGGGACGCAACGCGCACATGGCAACTAGGATTTGGATAACCCCTACGACCAAGGCCAGGGTCCCAAATAGGATCGTAACCCCGAAAGCCCAGACGGTAATTACAAGGGCGTGGCGCTCGAACCACCTCAACTCAGGGGTGGTAGGAGTCGGGTCGTCAGCTTCCTCGATGATCATTTGCAGCCGCGCGGCCCAGTGTGGATAGCACATCTGGAGCTCCCCGACGCTCCTCGGGGGCAGCTTGTAGTCTTGCAGGCCACTCGGGATGTCCATGACCGTGGGCGAGGTCAGGGCGGAGTCCCTGGGGCCGTTGGTCTCGCGGATCTGGTCCGCCACCCACCTCTCGTCCTGAAAGGGAAAAAGGAGCCTGTATGTCATGAGGGTCTCCCACAAAAAGCCAGCGTCGTAGTAACCCCTATCCGCGCGTGCCACCGAGACCCGGCCGTCACATCAGTCTGAGGTTCTCGTGGTGGAGTGATAAACGGGGGTCACTCACCCTGGCAGCTGCATGTCTGTAACGTTGACTGTGATGGCGTCTACCGGTGTTCTCTTGAGAGCAGCCTCCAGCATTGAGACGTACTGAAAGACGTAGAGCTTCTTAGGTGCGTTGTCCGTGTAGAGCTTGAGGTGGTCTGAGAGGGTGTCGGTCCACACCAGTTCCACCTGGGCGCGGGAGCGCAGGTAGCGGGCGCGCAGCTTGTTCTTCTTGATGGGCACGGAGTTGGAGTCCTCGTCCTGCATGTCTAGCGGGAAGACATTGTTGACGGTTGTCCGCAGCGAGTCTGTCGCTTCCCACCGGATGCCGATCCCGTATTCGGTGGGGGGCTCAACGTTGATGTTGAGGTGTAGCATGACCTTAACAGCCCGGGCGAGAACCAGATTGAGAAAACGGCCTGTAGCGTGCTCGTCGGCTAGCAGCTTCTCGGCCAGCCCTAACGAGATTTCAGATGTTGATGCCGATGCCGATTCCGATTCCGCGGAGCGCGAGGGTTCGCCCGGAGATGGCCGTGCTTTAACGTCTTTGCAATGATCGATCAGCTCGGACTGAATTTGACTCCTTTTCTTTTCCGAACGTCTCCTCAGAAACTGCACCAGGAACAGCACGTCGCCGTGCGCCACAACGGGGCCAGCCCGAATCTCCTCCTCGTAGTACTCAAAATACGCGCTCGCCGAGCGCTGGATCTGTTTGATGTGGTCTTCTGGCACTCCGCATACCGTCTTGAGGATCTCGGCCTTTCTCTGGCTGTCCATTACTGTCGGGCTATTGTTGAAAAAAAAGGAGGAAAAAAGAAAAAGAGCAAAAAATTGTTTGAGGAGGAGATAAATGTGCAGACAATCGGTTGAAACTTGAGTGCCCTGAAGGTGAAGAGAGGTGTGTTCGAGGTTCCGGAGGATCTCAGCTAAAATATGAGGCAATCGACAACCAGCTGGCGCGACTCTGTGCTGGCACGCTTCTTTTGGGACCTCGTGGCGTGTGCGCCAGCGCGGGGAAACCTGTCCTGGTTTTGATGACTCCAATGCAATGAGCTTCATGTTGCAATCCAATTGGGCAGTCGCTGCCGCCACGTGCCGTGTCAGGCAGTATGGCGGCCTGACCGAGGCGCTTCGAGCTGTTGGGCCGACCGTTGGTCGTGCATCTGAAGTATCATCACAAGCAATGACACAAGTCATCCATTTTGCCCTGCTCTGGACTGGCTGCAATTGCATGCTCTCTGTCTTGTTTCTTTCTTCCGCGTCCAACCATGCCACTATTCGGGGGAGGTGGTAAGAGAAACCACACTCCGGCCAACCCGACCGAAGCTCAGGCCATCATCATTGAGAAGCTGCTGCATAGACCCAAGATCATCGACTATACCCAGCTCGAGAGTGTAAAGCCTGACGATCTAAGCGACAGGGCCAACATCGTGAGGAAATTCCAATCCTTTAGGCACTGGTTGAAGGACGTTTATGGCCCCTCCCCTCATGTCCTCCTGTATGGGATCAATTCCTACCGGGGTCTAGGGAAACGCTGGGCAGTCATACACGTCGGCTCTCTGGAGGATGCCTTCATCCTGCACAGGGGCCTGTCCGAAAGGAGGAATGCCAGCCGGTACCAGAAGGAGCTGTCGGTCTGTTACTTGCACGAGACGCCCACACAACCAACCTCGGGACCGTCCCTTGTGTTCTCGCCGGCCGCGGAGACCGGCACCGCCGCGGTAAAGTTGGGCTCGCTCTGCGGCCAGCTCGCCGAGTTCAGGAGCATCGCCGACGCGGGCACCCAGGACGCTCCGGTCATCGCCACCATCGGCGGTATCGTGGCGAGGAACAGGCGTCTTTGGGTGCTGACGGCCAGACATGCATCTCCTCCCCCGCATTCCCAGCGAGTACCGCAGCCCGAAGGAGATTCCAAGATCGATCCAAGTGAGTACGACGTGGACAACATTGAACCGCTCTATGCCATCAAGCCGAGGCAAAGGGGGGGGACGCCGATGGGGGCCACGCCCATCCGGTTCGACTTCGCCCAAGAGATCAGTACGAACCTCGAATACCTCCTCGTCTCCCTGGACAACCCTGCTCTGATGCTACCGAACCTCTTCAGACCGAAGTCCGGCGGCCCCTGCAAGAGCCTGAGGAAGATCGAGCCGAGGCCACGGGCCGGAACGGTTACTGTCTTGGCCGGGGCCAGCGGCTGCCACTTGATGAGGATGCTAGATGAGGAGGTGAACTTCCGCTTGCCGTCCGGCCGGTGGAAGACGGTGTGGGTCCTTGAGCCCTGCACCGCGAAGGATTTTGTAATGGTGCAACCAGGTGATTCCGGCTCTTGGGTGGTGGACCCGGATAGAGGGTCGGTCTTTGGCATTGTCATCGCCTCGACGTCCTTTATGGTGTACCTCATGCCCTTGAGAGACGTGCTCGAGCATGCGCTCGGCCAGGATCGCGAAGGGTGCTGGAGCCTCCCGAACGCGGAAGAAGTTGCGGCAATTAAGGAAGCCAGCCTGAAACGTCAGGAGCTGGAATCTCTCAAGGAGGCTGCCCTCGAAGCCATCGCCAGGGCCGAGGCCAACCGAAGCAGACTTGGGCGCATCATTCCGTCGAAAACAGCCTCCGGCTTGTCCTCGATGCAGTCCCGTCGCAGACGACGCACCGGGGCAAGACCCTTGCCAGGGCCCATGCCGAGCACGAGCTCCCAGGAGCTGACCGCGGTAGACGTAGACGACCCTCTCCTAACGCTGGAGCCGCCTCCTGTGCGCCCAAGCCTTGGTAGAGGTATCAACCCTCCGGATCCTGTTACTCCGCTCATGATGCCGAACTGTAAGTTCTCTGCTTTTTTTGGGGGGGGCGGGGGGTTACCGGCGAGACTAAGCGGGTAGGGCCTGTATCGATGCTGATGGTATTCTTAACAGATTATCCCTCGAAGTCTGGTTCCGGTGCCTGGGAAGCGCATCCCGCAGGTAGCCGCAATCTGAACACAGTGCTGGGCCTAGCTACATCTTGTCGCGCGGCCTCTCCTTCCCCTCCAAACCGGGTACTCAGGGGTTCGAAAATATCCACACATAAAGCGCCCAAGCCAAGCAAAATTTAGCGAGGTTGCGGGATCGTGAAGAAAGGAATGCAGCATTAATTACTATCCCCTCCTGACGAATCATCTGACCTAGAAAAGCACACAAAACACCCCCAGGCGAAAGCAGACCTCCAATCATTCAACTTGATATCTTCTCCCTCATGATTCCTCCCCACTCCTTTTTCCAGCTAGAGTCTTCAACACGTGGTAAATGCCCGACCTAGTACGCCGTCTACTTCTTCTCGCGTACGTCGCTGAGGTTCAAATGTTCCAGGAGCTTGTTATTCTCCACAAGCTGCCGCGTCACCTCGGCAAGTATCTTTCCAGGATCCCCGAGCGCCTTAGCCAGCTTATAATAGCGGTCTTCCCAAGCCTTGATGACTGCGTTGTTCTTCTTGTCCCAGACATGGTACTGCTCCTCAAGGTACTTGACGTCGTCTTCGAGATCATCTCTTTCCTGTTGTACCTTCAGGTACTCGGCCTGCAGCCCCTCTTGCTCTTTCTTGGCGCCCCACAGCTCGGTCTTGAACCGCGTTTGGTCTTCGGCTGCCTTCTTAGTGGCAAACTGCAGCTTGTCCTCGAGTGACTTTTTTGTCGCACCTTCCCGGGCAACGATAGAGTCCTTCGCCTTGACGCTGTCCTCTAGCTTCGTCACCTTTGCCACCAACACCTGCTTCTCACCATTTAGCGTCCGGAGTTGGTCCATAAGTCTATCCTTATCTTGGAGTAGGTTCTTTTGGGCTCCTTCAAGCTCCGAGACACGGCCATCAAGACTCTTCTTAGCGCGGCTAAGCTGCTCCACGTCGGCCTTGAGTTTGTGGATCAGGTCTGCAGTCGCATTCGCACGCTCCTCGCCCTTCCGCTGAGCTATGGATGTTACAATTAGACCGCACTGGAAAACAGAGAGGGGAGGACATGAAGACCAAGGAGATGGGGGATTCCAGGGCCGGGGGGAAAGGACAGACTTGAACCAAGGCAGAGGGTACCAGGCCGACCGAAAATTTACACACGGCCAAGAGAGACATTTCGAGGAAAAAGACAATGAAAATATAGTAAGACTCACAAACCATGATGAGCTCCATCTGGCGCTTCATCATCTCGTTGAGCCCGTTGAGTTCCTCCTGCGCTCTCGCCCATCCATCCCCGTCCGCCTCTTTTGCGGACGAGGGCAGGACCGGGGACATATCCAGTTGTACCGGCGGGATTCGGTCTCGGACCCGCCCCCGTCCGTTAGTGTTTGATGCGCCAGCGGCCTCATTGATTTGGGCAGGAGCTTCCGAGCCCACCGTAGGCTTAGCGTGAGGTCTACCTGACATAGCCGCTAGACGTTGCTGAGAACTATGTTATTAGTGAGATGCTCCTGGCCTGCCGTTCTATCCTTGCCTCTCACTAACCGTCCTTTGAGGATTGTGGTCAAGAACGGTGGGATGATGCCCGATTGCGGATGCGAAATGAGGTGGAGGAATTTTTAGGTGGCTTTGGTAGTGCGTGCGTCCTGTGATGTGATGGTGGCGAAGAACTAAGTAATACCTCTAGTCCAAGTGACAATGTTCTAAACTATCATGATACGGGAGTGACAGTGACTTTGCAGAGATTTAATCCAAATGAGACTGATTCTGACCTTTTCGTTGGAGGCACCGTTGGCAATTTAGTGACGCCCAAAGCCTGCGGGAGTGTGCCTGACGCCCAACACCCAACGAGAACCCCTCCCAAAAAACGCTCTACTCGCGTGAGCTTGGCTCCAAAAGACGTCGAATTTTCAGCGAAGGCAACTGAACACACACTTCTCCATTCTGGCCCAATAGGCCCACTCAACTCTGTATGCATTGATGCCCAAGCGCGAGTGCCACTTCTCAATAGGACGGATAGTAGAGTTGACAGGCCACAGCGACCACCTCACCGCGTCGCCGTACTTTGTCAAGGCCCGTTCGAGCAGCCTCTCTAATTTTTTCATCATGTCCAAGCTTTCGAACGAGCATACCCAGTAAGCTCCGATTGTGCAGCTTCGCAAGTGCAAGTGCTGCCCCTTTCCCAACGCGAAGGGGTTGGCACTGCTCGACGATCGTTTTGAGACTCTCATCAAGATGGAAGTTGTTTCCCTCGGCGACTAGCTTCCTTGTGAGCTGTATGTCATGCCTACCTGCTTGGAGGAGCATTTCAACCAGTTGTTTCCCTCCCAACTCTTGCAACACGGCAGTTTCAACCATCTTGGTGGAAATCCAGACATCGCCTTTTTGGCTGAGCAGCAATTTTAGCATATCGCTGTTAACGAGGTCTCTCCCAGCTGCGGCTTTTAGTAATCTCTCCGTTAATCGCACCTCATCCGCGCGCGTTCGGAGGAGGAACTCAACAATGTCCACTCCACAGCGCAGGTTTTTCGCCGCTGCTAGAAGGAATCTCTCAGTAATGCGAATCTCCCCACGTTCGCGAAGCAAGGTCTCCATGATGGTTACCCCTGCTTTTGGATTCGCAGCGGCAGTTTCCACGCCGCGACTGTTGGGACGATTTATCCAGGATGGGTTGTGTGTGCGGCGCAAGACTGGGAGTCTGGGAGCAAAGGGAACCGACGTGACGCATCTCTTTTGATCTCGGCTGCATTTTCGCAACATAGGGTGTGACGTTCGAGTACAACTTTACGTCATAGAGTTTTGACTTGGGAGTAGAATTGCTTCAGCCATGTGGATTCTTGCCCTGTGACTCAACATGCGGTCGGGCTTGGGGTTCTCGTTCCAGGTGTGGTCTCGATGCTCCCGTCGTTTTTATAAGCTCCGCAAACTGGAAGCAGGCTGCAAACCAACTTGAAAGCACAATGTGGGACGGTATTCCTGGGGGCTCCTTCCTCTACTCCCTTCAATATACCTTTCCTCCACCTGAACGTCACTTCTATCCGAAAGCCAAAGCATGTCGGCCTTCAGGTCCTAACAGCCGCCCCGACACACTTTGTGTCTGTCATGCGGTGCCACCAAGCCAACCCGTTAAAGTCAAATAATATGCATATTATTTCCACGTACTGGGATCTTGGATTCCGAGCCGAAGCGAGTAAGCGTCACAGCCGTGATCTGGAACTCTGCTGCCACACAAACCTTCTGGTCTGGCGTAAACTTTCTACTTAGAACTATGCCATTATGGGTTTCTTTATACCTACCTGCATAGGCATTGTTCAAGCTTTTCTTGTTTTTCCCTCCCACAAAGCCCTTCTTTCTTCCACCGAAGCCTTAGAAATACCACTATCTTCCCTCCCCTTCACAACTCAGCATGCCTCAAATATCCTCTCAAACCAAACATACCAAACTCCGAGCTACTAGTGCCGGGTACCAACAAAGTCGCACCGCGGTTTACGACATTCCCCTCCCTCCGACCTCCGCCTCCGCAGCCCAAACTCCCCACGTCCGCACCCATGTCCCTCCACCTTCATGTCGGCGTCTGCCCCGAACCCACCTTCCGCTGGGAACCCGGCGTCCCCGGCACCTGCCACTGGGTCCTCCTGTTCATGCCAGATCCAGACTCTCCCACCACCACCAGCGCCGAGCCTAATGGTACCAGATCACGGGGGGGGGGGGGGGGGGGCAAAAGAGGAGAACCCTTGTCGCTACGTGTGACGCCAAGGGACGACAACGAGCATGATAGTCTCGATGAGCGGTGGCTCGTGGGGACGATTCCCGGGGAAAAGCGGGACGTGTTTGAGGACGTGGTAGGTGTTGTGGTGAGTCCACAGTTTGCGCAGCGGTGGGTGCTGGAGGTGATGGAGGAGCTTGCGAGGAGGGGGTTCGAGTTGGAGGAGGGGATTCTGGATTGGATTAGGGGTAAGGTACAGGGGGATCCGTTTGAGAGGAGAGGGAGGGAGGAGGTCATGGCGTTTTTTGACGGGGTTAGGTTCGACTGGTCTGAGGATGTGGAGAGCTCATCGAGTACCACCCGTGATGGGAGCGGGGAGGCGGTTTCGGCGAGTAGCGGGCACAATAAGACAGAGGTTGATGGGGAGGAGGTTGAAGTGGAGGAGACCAAGACTGGGGACGACGAGAATGCTGACACTGAGGAGGGGGAAGACGACATGGCCGACCCCGAGGATGAGGGTCCACAGCCCCTGACGTATGAATTGTGGCAGAGCTTTTCTCAAAGCTGCAAGATCTACTACAACAAGAGATTGCGTCGCACGTACGAAACGTAGAGAATATTCAGGAGTTCTGATGAAACGGGTAGGATCATACTCTGGCCCGCGTCAGTGAGATTTCAAGGATTGACCAAAACGCGCAGACAGACGTCGATCTTCTCTCACCACCAACAGCTTCCCCCTGGACACATACACAATGGTGAAGAGAAAATGAACAACGAGAAGCACCGAAGAGAGAGCCGCCAGAATACAGGTAAAACCACCCAGGAAACGAGAATGGAACAAGTCGCTAAACTGCGCAGTAGTGATAGCAAGCGTTGCAACGGGAAAAACAACGCCGTTCCATGTCGGATTCCACTGGAGCTCCTCTCGAGATAGCCAAAACACAACAGCCATGAATGCGACAAACAACGAAATGACGTCCATACCCACGAGTACAAGACCAAACAAAATGCAAGTGACGCGTATCGCCTGTGCCGCCTCAGGGGTAGGAAGCGAGCCCCTATCCCCAGCCCTAGCAACATCAACATTGTTCTCCACCGCCTCACCCAAGAACAACAACGCGGCGGCACTGATCGTCAGCGGCCCAACGAAGAACGCCATGGTCGGCGTCTGCTCCGGCGGGGGCCACCCGGTGACAAGCATCAACTAATGCCCCGTACCCGAAATGGCAAACACCGCCATCAACGCGGCAGCGCCGACCGCGCAAAACGAAAACACCACCACCGGCCTCAACGATAACACACTCACAACATCCCCCCTCCCCAGCTCCAGCCCCAACAGCCCCCCAGCCTACCCCACCGTCACCACCGAGCTCGTCGCCACCACTAGCGCTAACGGCCTCACAAGTCTCCCTCCTGGCGTCCGCCTCCCCATTCTCGGGCCCGAAAACAACCACCACAGCACGCAAAACGGAACCAGCGCCGTCCAGACAGCTCCAACCCACCACGCTACGTACGCAAACCTAGCGAGTCCCTCGCTCTGTCTCTTCCCCATGTCCGCCTCGGCCCCATGCAGCACGGCAAACGCCACAATCACCAACCACGCCGTCGGCCAGCACGGGAGAAACATAAATCCGCTTCCTGTGAGGCCCCTATTCACTCACACGAGTGTGGGGCTCTTGGCGGGTTCAGCCCACCACCTTTTGGTAGAGATTTTCCCTGAGGCTTCTCCTCTCTGATGTAGCAACAATTTGACGCAACACATTGCAATCAACCCACATTGTTCTGTGTTACAGACCTCTGACTTCCTGACGTGCCGTACATCATAGCTTGCGGGGGTCTCCCACTGTGAGTGCAAGGGCATCGTCCCCAGGGGAAGAGGAAATTTCGTCGTAGGCGGTGCGGCGGAACCAAAAGAGGCGGAGAAGGAAGAGGAGGGTGGTGAGGGCGAAGGGGACGAGGGTGAGAGTGATGAGGATGATGGAGATGGTGGTAAGGCCGGGGAAGTGGATTGGGCCGGGAGGAGGCGAAGGAGGAGGGCGAGGATTCCCGGGTTAAGAGGGAGGCGAACCTGATGGAGGAGGGGTTAGCGTTCGGATGGAGAAAGGAGAGGAAAGATGGAGGTGCGAACCAGATGGCACCAAAGTCTTGGATGAGGGCGCGAAAGGGGCTGCGGATGTGGCCGTTTGCGGTGGCGGAATGGGTGCCAGTGAAGGCAGCGGTGTGTCCATTGGCGTTGCTATTGAGACTTCCGTAGATTCTGCTTAAGGGAGGGGCTCGGTCCGGCGTGAAGCCGAAGAATTTGTAGATTTTGGAGCTGTCTTCCTGATTGTGTCGAATGTATTGAGGAGATCGGCATTACAGCAAACGTAAATCTATACACACAAGAACGTTGGTACCTAATAGGCGCCGCCATTAGATATCAGCGGGACCTTCTCTCGCAACAGCGTCAACTTGGTCCCATTCCCTCGGTTCAAGCACGACGCAACTGTCCACCCTACCCCGTCTGCATCTACCTCCAATCCCGGTTCCATCACCACATCTAACATTCTCCTTTCCTCTGGAATCTGCCACAGCATGCCCGTCACATCGTCCCATGGAACATCTAGATCAAGCTCATCAAAGTCCACGCCGTTCTCCAGAAGGACAATACGCTTTCCCATGCGGAACGAGGTATCCCCGTCCCAGATATTCTCGCGAGACGCCGAGAGAGGCCTTAGAAGACGCAGCGCCGCCACCCGTGTGCGTAGACAGCGGCACTTGACAGCTACAAAATACAGCAGGGGGAGGAAGCCCATCTCAAAGGTGAACTTTGACCGTGGCTGTCCAGGCGTCGGGGATGCAGATTCCAAAACCAACGCGGAGAGGCTTACCACCGTCCGAAAGGCCTCGATGTGGCGATCGTAACCCGACTCGTTAGGGTCGAGGGCGCAGTCGATCCAGACGGTAACGATAAGCTGTTTCACTTCTAGCAGGTTACAAGTTTGGGCCATCACCTCAGCGGTTGAGAAAGACGTATTGTCTTTGAAGCGTTGGAAGGCAACTGACCAGTACTGAAGTGAGGCTCTGAGCAGGTGTTGCTCGTTTAGGTGGTCTGGTAGTATTGGAGCGTCGGATCGCCGGCATTCAACCCCTATGCGCATGAGGCGTGCTCCTCGATATGTCAAGACCTCGAGGGCGGACCGTAGCTGGGACGCATCTAGATGGGAGTGCCTTCCAAAGCCATGGTCTGGTAGTTCTAGGCCCGCCAAGAGGGAGAAGGTGCGTAATGAAGACCCGAAGAAATAGGGAGATATGCTGAGGCGGCAGAAAATTGGCAGCAGTTGATCTCGCGTTGACTGCAGCACGGAAGATTTGTTCAGGATGACCACGCCGTGTCGGCAGTGGTTGATGGCCGCTTTAATGTCGCCCAGCAGGAACTCGACGCAGATCATCAGAACACATACAAACAGTATGATGGTCTCCTCTGGAGTGGTTGTGAGAAGCTCAGCGATGGCGCGGTTGTACTGCTGCAAGGCGAACATGTTCCTCTGTGGCGTGCGGGTAGTTCCGAGGCACTCGTACAGCGAGCTGACTAGGACGGAGCAGACATACGGGGTTAGCATCCCTTCCATCTGATGGGACAGCGAAAACACAGGGAGGAAATAAAATACTGGCTGTGACAGCGTGCCGCACCGCCGGCTCGCGTTGGCTTATCTGCTGCACCGTGTGGGTCCAGAACAGCCCAGAATCGAGGTTGCCTGTGATAGCCGGGGCGACATTGCGATGGAAGAAGTCCAGTGCCCTGAATTCGGGTTCGCTCACGTGCAGCCTGAGACCCGAGCTCAATGGGGTCACGTAGGGTTGGCTGGCATAGCCGTCGCACCTGCGACCCGTGGTGGTGCATTTCTGGCAGGACGGCTTGGCTTCATCGCATTTGACCCTCCGTATCCTGACGCACCCGTAAGCAGACCGAAGTTAGAGATGGTGAGCCGTGCGCTCGTGCGTACTTGCATGTGATGCACCCTGTTCTCACCTTGGGCGAGCCTCTGCGGGGCATGACGGCGGGTCCAGATTCAAGACGCGTGATTGTTGCCTGCGATGGGGTTCGAAGTGTGGGAAGGGAGAAGTCTGAAGTTTCGAAAGCAAGGCCGCTTCCGCCAGAGCAGCTAGCCCCAGTCATCGAATTACTGCTTAGAACCAGTCAAAGGATGCGGCTGCCGTAAAATTGTGGGGATAGTGCGAAGAAGCCAATCAACATCGGCACATATGTGGGGCTCGATCTTCATCAACCAGCGAAAGTGGGGCATCGAGTCGAATCCGCAGCTGGGCAGGTCAGGGCAGAGATAACGCCCAACAGCGGACCATTGTTGATCAGATTCCCTCAGGCTGCAGCTAGACCGCATAAAGTTGCATATTTGATGCCACGAGTGCGAGGTGACCAACCATGGTCCAAAAGCTATTGAGCACAGTGCACACTGCACACAGCGCACCGGATGACACAACACAGCTTGCAATGAAAGAGACCCAGGCAATGATGGAGACTCTGGTTCCAATATAAAGTGGGAGCTCTCTCTCATCCAGCGGTGCAAGCCACCTCCCCGACTGTCTTCACCCCAGCCCCCCATCTCTAGAGCGCTATCTCCAAAAGCCGATTTCGAGGCAAGCACGATAGACTTACCCACTCCTCCCAGCATCTTGCACATTTGGGTAGAATGGCGTCCCCGGGTTTCTTCCGGCCATCCATGCTTCGGCAGAACTTTCCCGGCGCGCCGACATTCACGGAAAAAAATATTTCTGACCTAACTGGCAAGGTGCCAGCCCCCAACCCCCAACTCCCGCTCGGGGCGCTTCTCGAGACTAATAGACTCTCCCTATCACCTAGGTCTACCTCATTACGGGATCTAATACCGGCATCGGCAAAGAGCTCGCCACGATCCTCTATTCCGCCAACGCGACCGTGTACATGGCCTGCCGGACCGAAAGCAAAGCCCGCAGCACGATGCAGGAGATCAAGGCTACAGCTCCTAGCTCTACGGGGCGTCTCGAATTCCTCCACCTCGACCTCAGCGACCTGTGCACCATCAAGCCTGCCGCTGAAGCGTTCCTTGCCGGGCAAGACAAGCTACACGTGCTTTTTAACAACGCTGGTATCATGGTCCCGCCCGAGGGCCAGAAGACGGCTCAGGGGTACGATTTGCAGCTCGGGACAAACTGCCTGGGCCCTTTTTTGCTCACACACCTCCTGACGCCGACGCTAGCAAGGACGGCAAAGGCGGAGGCCGCCGGGGTGGTACGAGTCGTGTGGGTCTCCTCCATGGCCGCCGAGCTGTACTCTGTCAAGGACGGCGTCGACATGAGCAATCTGGAAGGCAAAGGATACATCAAGGAACCGGGAGCAGTGGAGAAGTACGGCATCAGCAAGGCGGGAAACTACCTGCACAGCGTTGAGTACGCCCGTCGACAAAAGCAGGACGGCATCATCAGTGTTGTGAGTGCCCACAAAACTAAGCGTTGTGAAGGTGGTGATACAGTCAACTGCTGACACGGCCAGGCTATCAACCCCGGCAATCTCGACTCTGATCTATACCGCTCTGTCAATGACCAGAGCGGATTCCAGAGACTCGGCCTCCAGGCGTTTACAAAGTTCATGCTGCACCCCGTCATCAACGGCGCTTACACGGAGCTGTTTGCCGGGCTGTCCGACGAGGTAACCTTGGACCAAACGGGCGCGTGGAGTAAGTCACACTTTCATCCTTTTATGTCGCCATTCTTGTTGCTTGGTGGCTGATGTGCAACAAATAGTTGGGCCTTGGGGTCGGTTCTTCACCATCCGCAAGGACATTAGCGTCGCGGGCAAACCCAAATCAGAGGGCGGCAAAGGGCTGGCTGAGAAGTTTTGGGATTGGAGCATGGAGCAAGTGCAGCATTACCTGTAACGTTTCTTCTGCATAGTCTTATGCTAGAAATCGGTTCAGGATCGGAGTAGCACACGAGTGTAATAGCCCCGCTATATATTGTGGCTGCTGATTAACATATCAGCCATATCGAGTATCTCCTAAATATACCTAGTATTAATAACTAGTAATAGATATAAGTATTACTAAACGGAAGGCCTGGATAAATTGTCCGTAAAGTCCTGAGTGGTAGCTATTACGGGTGTAAATGCCCTAATTCTTGGCCCTTTCCTTATACAAGACCATTTTTAGGCCCTTTAGTTAAAATTGCACCTTTTTAGAAAGCTGTGCTGTTTAATGGGCAAATATTAGCCGAAGCTGAGCCGGGGCTGATCTGGACTGATTAAACGTGACGAAGGGTCACGTGACTATAGGTAGGGGTGTTCCTCGATTTTAGGGTTGTGAAACCTCACCGCCACCCTTAGACAGATTCGAGTCGTGATAAATGCTGCATTTTCTACTAATTCACCATCGCGAGCTCTTCTAATCACTTTTTTTATTGGCGTCAAAACAAGACCCAGCTATCGGCAACAACCTGAGCCCCTGCTCCCCCCTCTCCTCTTTACCCTCGAGGCTATCAGCCAGCCGATCACACGCTTCCTCACCAAACCAAATCCCAACCCGACCCAAAATGCCGATAAAAAACTTCGAAAAAGTCACCCTCCAAGAACTCGAAATCGCACTCGAAGATGAAAAACGCCACGGCGCATGGTTGAAGACCGAAAGTGAAGCCATCGAGCGAATGACAGCGGAAATGCGACGCAGGATTGATGCCGTGTGTGAACGTGGGGAACCCAATGATTTGCACGATAGGGTTGAGGAGCTTGCCGTGCTGGCGCGTCAGGTTCATAAGGCGGCTATGGAGAAGCAGCGTGTGGCACGCCGGCGGATGTTGGTGCTGGGGTTTGGGCTGGGGTTAGTTGGGGGGATTTTTTGGTGGTTGTGGGGGTGAACGGATGTGGAAGGGGGGGATGGATGTCAATAGCGCGGAGAGGGCAAGGAGGGTAATTTTCGGTGTGGTCAGTGAATAACTTGATGCTTCGCCTTGTATCTAATGAGGTCGAGGAACAATATTTTCTGTGCCGGAGTCTAGACGACCAGATCCTTGAACGATGATCACCTCCCCGCGCTAACTCCCCGAGCTTTCTTCATAACTACTCTCCCAGTAGAGCCTCAAAATATGCCACCAGCAGGAGGCTTCTCCGAAGGCCCCTCAGCGTACTTGTCCCCCTTCCCATCCCAGTACGAGAGCTTCAATTCGCGCAAGTCAAGGCTCTGATCCGGATCAAGAGTGAGGACGTTGAAGCTAAAGAGGTGCACGAGCTGGCCCTCCCATTGGAAGCTCCCGTAGACAAAGCAATGGACGCCGCAGGTCTGACAGAAGCAGTGGGACTGTCGTCGTGCGCCGAAGTGGTACTTCGGTACCTCATCCAGGCTAGAGGGCGACAGAAGCACAAAGTCCTTGTCCTTGTCGGCCGAGATTGACACGCGGCCTGATTTGAGGCAGATAGAGCAGTTGCACTTGGACGCCTTGGGATTGGAGGTGTCAATGGCGACGGAGAAGCGGATGGCGCCGCAGTGGCAGCCAGCGGTGAGTGTTCCGATAGATTCGGGCATTTCGAGCTTCAAGGCCGCAATCTTTGAAATACTGAAGCAGATGAAGTACCATGCAAAAGGCAAAGCAGGTGGAGGTAAGTTTTTAATTTTATACTAGATGCAGATGGCAGTTGGTGGACATTAAATCTACCACAGCTCTCGGGTTGTCGGGCTCTATATTATGCCCGACATGATGCTGGGCAAAATTCGGGTCGTGGATTCGGCCGTTCTGACAACCTCCTCTCAGGTTGCCTTAGCCAATCCAAGGACGGAAATTCAGCCTCAGCGGAGCACTGAAACTACCTGGCATTTACTCGTTTCTTAGTCGACTCATATGAAAATGAAAATGAATACAAATTAGGATAGGTTTGAAGTACATATAAAATAAAAGGCTTGAAAAGTAAGAAGAACAATCCTTGACCATCATAAAAGCAAGGACAAAGAAAAGGAAGACAAAAAGAAAAACAAAACAAAAGGTTAGACTATACAAAAGAAGCCCTACACCTTAACCTTGTCGTTTGCATACCAATACCAAACCCTCCCCTCGCCGTTCTCGTTTGCATACCAATACCAAACCCTCCCCTCGCCATTCTCATTTGCATACCAATACCAAACCCTCCCCTCGCCGTTCTCGATTTTCATCATCATACAAGATTAACATCCATCCTTCCTGTCTGCTTCTTCATCTACCTCTAAGCTAACCTCACTATCTTTACCAGAGACAACCTAGATTCCTTTTTCCCCATGTCCCTTTCATAAGCCCCCATTCCCAAAACTTCCTTAGAAAGGAGACCTGTAGGTAAGGAATCGCTAGATGTAACCTTCCCAGCAAAGAAGGGTACGTTGGATATAGTAGCTTGCTATAGCGTTGTAAAGTTATAAAGAGCACTGTGACTCTGAGCATAGGGAGATGCAAGCTCCCAAGAAGTTGGCTGAGGGGCTGGCTGTTTGGCGGCAGGATTTGTCGAGGGTTGGGTTTGTGATTTATGCGTAATTTTTTGAGAAAAATGCCGTTTCCAAGGTCGTGGAGAGACGGGAAGGTTGAGGGTTTGGAGAAAATGGTTGGGGGGTTGGGGCCGTTGCCTGGGCGGTGGGAGGGGATATGGGAGACGATTGTTGAGGAGGAGGGGAAAGAGAGTGTGTGATTCTTGACAATCGGCCGTTTGGTCTGTGCTGATGTGTGTGGACAGGAAACCCGAGTGCATCGTCGGTTGGGTTGATCCTTGAGGTGGTTGAACCACGCCGCCTAGTTATCCTTACTGCTTTTGAGGAGTTCGAGTCTCGTATAAGCAATGATGACGATGGAGACGATGAAGAGGGTTCGAATAAGAGAGGCACAATTGAACCTGACGGAGAAGCACTCACCTGCTCACTCCTTGTGATGTTGGGCCTCTTGCGGTTGGACCCGGAACAGAGAACGTCTGGGGGGAGGATATTTCTATCATTGAAAAGCATGGGCCGGACCGAGAATTTCCACACTCATTTTTTGCATTACTCCAAGGCATTATTTTCTGATGATTATCCTCTAACATACCTCGGATTCCTACTATCCAACTTGTTGGTGTGGCCTATTGCGCCTTGAGTGCCCCAGAGCTGAGCCCATCCACCTGCAAGGTCCCATTAGTCGGCGATTGGGGAGCTGACGCAACCTTTCTCCTGTCCAGCAAGCTCGGTGTTCGGCGCAATTTCCTCGAGCGTCATATTCTTCAATCTTGCAAAGAACCCACTAGCCACGTTAGCCCGACTCATTTCGAGGCTGTGCGACGAAGTGCTGTCTGATGCTGTGTCGCCGGATTCATTTTGTTGCCCCGTGCGAGGCTTGACATTTGGAAAGACGACACCCCCGATCCCCTCATCCACAGCCGGGGGCACAGAACCGTCGGCGGGATATTGAACATCAGGGAGATACTACGACAAGAACTCTGCAAAGAGCATAAGCGGAATGAAGATCAAGACCCGAATCCCCAACGCCATCTCCTGATTCCCAGTCTTGCCAATAATTGCACGGCTAATACTCGCACCAACTTTCCCGCCTGCCGCGGCGATGCCGTAGAAGGTCCCGCGGTACACGGTAGGAAAGATCTCAGCGGCCAAGATAACGATGATAGTGTTAGCTCCGAGGTTGTATACAAACTGGATGACGGCATAGAACACCAGCGGCGCCGTGTGGCTCTGTCCGGCGTGGTATGCGGTGATCAAAGGTCCTCCTGTAATAGTGAGGAAGAGTGCTATTAGCAGAAAGGTGGCAACGAGGATCATCTTTCTGCCAAAGCGTTTGACAATCAGGATGGCGCCGGTGCTGCCGAGCAGAGATGGGATGCACACGGCGAGGATGGACCGGATCGAATTGTACTCGAGCATCTGGTAGATGGTGGTAGTTGCTGGCTCCGAGTCCGCCCACCAGCTGGTGTCGCCGGTGCGCGGGGCCTCAGGGTTGATCTGTCTGAGCATAAGAATTGGGAGATATGCATCCCATGTTGTGACGATTTGGGGGCCATGCCATAGTGTTGCAAGCGCGTTAGGGTTGTCCAAGGCATTACCGCAGAATCCCACGTCCATGATCCCCCAGAGGACGCTGATGAGGGCGAGCCTTCGTAGTTGGGCATACTTGTCCCGCTTGAGATAGTTCCACGCACCCCGGTACCAGTGTTCGTCTTGATCACTGTTCTGACGGAATGTCCTGGCTTCAGGGGTGTTGGTCTCTTCCACGCACTTTGTCTTGTAGACTTGCAACGCCTTTTTGACAGCTTTGTTCTTTACTCGTAATTTGCTTCCAACAGGAAGTGTGGAGAAAGAAAGCATCACTGGCATGTTTTCATAGTATCTAGGGAATTCACCTCCACCGCCCTTAAAACGACTGTCCTTCACTCGTAGGCATCCGCCGGGTCCCTCTCACGGCTCTTCTCTTGCGCTCTTTGCTTCTCCTTCTTCTCGTGCCCATAAGACACCCTTTCCATGAACCACTCCCAAGTCGCGCGAATTTGGTCAATGATCCTCTGCAGCAAAAGCGAAAACACGAGCGTGGAGACCAACATAACGACCAGCAGATAGACGAACCATTGCCAGTGCCAGTCCAATGGGATGATGGTCCTGTTGAAGATGGCAGCGAGGAAGGCAGGCGGCAAATAGAAAATTGTGAGCCACGTCAGCATGCTGATGTTTTCGTTTTGCTCGACGCCTAGGACAGACGTGATGCCCTCGCGCAGCTTGCTCCCCTGGTCGATGCGCTGCTGGATCAAGCTGTGCGCGCTCTCGAGCCTGTTGAGGCGCTTGCTGAGGTCGTCCGTCACCATCTCGACGCTGCGCACCATGTCTGGGTGCCGACTATTTTCGCCGCGGATGAGCTGGGTGCGAATCCTCTCCCGGGCCTTGTTGATCTCTTCGAGCGCTTTTTTTGAGCTTGTCGTCAAAGACTGCGAGTGCCTCGAACCCCCAGAGCATCCGCTTCAGCTTCTGCAGCACGATATAAGAGCGGTGCTAGGGGACTCCTCGGAGAATGAAGATGGGCTGTGATTTAACTCGATGTCAATCGCCAGTCGCAGGATCATCCCACCCGGTAAGGCGGGAAGAAGATGGAACCGACAGAGAAGAAGGAAAAAAACTAGAAACTCACATCCATATCCGTGATGTGATCCACCTCTTCGCAGAACCGTTCGCATTCCACAGCCAAACTCTCGCACAAGTAACCCAGCACCAGGGCGAAGACGAGCGTACGGCCGGTGAACTGCTGGTGAATAAACATTTGAAGGATCTGTGCAGCTTCGTTGGCATAGCCGAACACAGCCCCCTCATCGAATAGGTCAGAGATGATGGTGCAGATCCAGTTCAGCCCGTTGAGATCTCCCGTGATGGTGACTGTGAGAGACAGAGTGCGGATGGTGGCGAGACGGCCCATGCCGACGCTCATGGGTGGAAAATCGGCCACCAGCATGGATACGCGGGGGTCACTGCGAGACGTGTGGACCTTCACCCTGGGGAGTTCTGCTGTTTTGCTGAATTTCCGCACAAGAGCCTCCCAAAGCTTCGCAAAGCGGCTTCTGTGTAGCGGCTTGGTAGCTTCGGCCTGGTTTTTCTCTGGATTTCGAATGAGCTCCTGCGCCTGAGTTTCAAGGTGCCAGTGAGATATGGTCATGGAGGTGATCCACGTGTCCTGGCCGCTGAGAGAATGTGTCGTGACATCGGAGAACCGGGAGAGATCGCCCAAGTAGTCGTCGATGGCGTCAATGGCATCCGGGTGCCATATATCGACCATGGCGCGGAGCACATTGCGGGAAGGGTTGGTAAGAAAGCTGAGGAATTCAGAGCTGAGTCAACACAGGTCGTCAATTGAGAGGAGTGGACTTACATGATCCTGTACTTGGTACCAAAATCTACCATCTGTGAACATGATGCGATTAGCTTGCTGCGACATCCAATGGTTAGGAGCAGCGAGACACAAACAACTTACACTGTCGTTCAAAGCCGTGAACAAAGAGTCTCGAACCTGCGCCAAGAGAGCATCCCTGGTACAGACGCGCGTGAGTAAGTCTCGTATATCCTGTGGCAGCATTTGGTATTTTTCGTCAGGTTGATTCTTGACTTGTTCTTGTTTGTCGAGAAGCACAAGATCCCAGGTTTCCGTCTTAATATTGGAGACTATTGGGCCCTCGATGTCGACATCATAAATTTTATGACCCTTCAAGAAGTTGGATAAAATCAGCAGCCACCGAGCCCTTCCTCTGGGGATGGGTGCGCTGATCTCCGGCACATCCATGCTGTCGGTCTTGAGAGCGAGGTCAAAGGCGCTGACGTGCAGCAGCTCCGTTGGTTGAATTTTGTCTCTGATACTCACAACAGACCAGTCAAGCTCCTTTGTGCCAAGATGCTTCTTGATGTTCTGTCGAACCTCCAGATTCTTTTGCCGGACGAGTTTGGAGGGATGCGGGGTATCCTCGAGGGATTGAACGACAGACTCGGCATGGTAGATGCGTGGCGGCTTGCGCTTGAACCACTCAAACGACTTGATCTTGTCCTTCTCAGACGCCTTGCTCAGCTTGATGGCGTCATCGACAAGTTTCCTGATCTCCTCCAGGTATCGAGCGTCTCGTTGTTCCCAGGTCTCATGCCGAGCCATTGTCGGGGCACTAGTTCTTCTGGCTCCAGGATGCGGCTGATTCGATGTGGTATCTCTTTCTCCTTTTAGCACGGAGGATCTTTGGCTGCGCCAGCTTCCAGGGGCGAGACGGCCCCCGTAGAGCCAGAGGCGGGCGGCGTCCTTGTCTTCGCTATAAGAAGACGGAAGCTCCACCTGCTCGGATTTTGGCATTAGCGGGTGGTCGTCCATCATCTTTGCGGCAATGATGCATGTTGTCATCAAGTCCCACCAATCACCTGGAGGTGCAGGGCTGCTCGTATCCCAGGAGGGCATGAAGGTGTAATCGGATAGCATGAACTCCTGCCAAGATTTGGGACCCCCTGGCTCTGAGGAGGCATCTTGGACCCCGAGGAGTGTGGGGACGTAGTGTTCGAGGCAGGTGAGCTCCCATGACGCCGGCCGGGGCGTTGCCGAGCGGATCTCGTGTTGACCGTCCCATCGCCGGACCGGGGACCTCTCGGCAGTGAGCTTGACGGTGGCCGGCCGAAGGGTGATGAGGTTTCGGGCGTACTCGATGCACGTTACTTCTCGCAATGTAACAGCCGCTGTCCCAACGCCAATTTCCGGGCCGATCAAGGCTGTTGTAGTGATGTCGTGGCGGGGATACGGATCCATATTCCACAGCTGCCCCTGGCAAAACTGTCGCATCGCCTTTTCTGCTCTCCCCTGCCACTCCCGCGACATCCCCCCCAGCTCATCCCAGCCATCGGGGTGGTGATCCAGTCTCTGATGGATTTTGAGCAGCGAGTGATAGTGTTACCAGCGAATCATGCACCCGAGTGGCTCCTCCGGCGTGTTCCTCGCATCCATGGTTTGCAATGTCCACAGGCAGATGGAACGCACGTGCTTGACGATTGTTTCGGTGTACTCCTTAATCATGGATCGATCTGAAGCGTCTCCGAGGCCCTCTGACGAGGAACTCTCTTTCGGCCTGTTTCGAAAGATTTTCACAGCCTTGACGAGGAGTCGTGTCTGCCAACTACAAGTAGAGATGAATCAAAATTAGCAGCCGAAACGTATAGCAGTGCCCGAGACAGTGGCATGCGTCAACTGACAAGGTGCTGTCCAATTCTACCGTCTGAGGGCACACCGGATTCCGGAGCATGGCGGTGCTGCACGAGTTGTCTCCAGACGGGACGCTGTGAACCCCCATGACAGCCTCGACGGTGCGACCGATGACATTGAGATCCAGCGCTCTCGGCCCGCATGGAGACTCCAGCGCAGATGACTAGAGGCGGTAGGGACTGAAGGACGTGCAGTCCCGGTCCTCGATTCCGAGATACTTCATAGCGTCGATGGATCCGATTGGTGGTGTTTTCATGGTCTGGATCACACCGTTCGCGTCGACGAGCGCGAAGACGGAAACAAACGTCATCGGCTGATCTTCGCACAGCTTCTGCTTCTTCTGGACCGAGTGTAGCGCAATAGTTTCGCTAAGTCCAGGTGCCAGATCCTCATCGACCAGCTCCGGAACATGATCGATGCCGAAGTCGGCAAGCTCATGTTTGCAAAGCTGGAAAATTTGCTGGTCGCGATTCACCCACGTTCTGATCTCGAGGCGCTTCTCGTGGCAGGTGCTTCGGCAAGCAATTACTGGTGTTGTGTCGCCTGGTTTCGCGGGAGAGACAACGTGGTAGCTGTCATAAAATGGGAGACGATGGCCATCCTCTCCTATTCGTACGGGCATCTCTGCGGCCGAGCTAGGGCAACCGAAACGGACGAGTCCTCCGACATCCAAGTCGAAGTACTTGGCGCTGTGGCCGAGCGGAATTTCCCCTTTCTGGGTGATGGGGGATGCGGTCTGAATGTGATTGGGTGTGATGCGAGAGATCTGATACACTTTTCCATCCTTGACAAAGGAACAAATGGTGTATGTTGCGAAGACGATAGCTCCGTGGAGACTGTCCTTTCGGACAAAATTGAACTTGGTGCACGGCCACCGAAGATTGATCAAGCCCTGGGTAGCAATCTCCAGGACGTATTCGGCGTCTTCGGGTATCACGATGCCCAGCCCAAAGGTTCCGCTCTGATTGCGGCGCTGAGCGCGGGCAAGAATAGGCTCGGTGACGTCGGGGAAATGGCCGCGGACAAAACAGAGACCGCATTTCTGATGAGGGGCTGTGATCTGGAGCAGTTCGTGCCATGCGGACACGGAGCCTGTGAAGCCGTCGAGGCCAAAGTCTCGGGATTTGTCCGCGCAGCGCTTGATGTCGAGGCTCAGGTAACAATCGTCTGCGTCGAATGTTACTTTGACGTCCGCAAAGGCTATAAAGATTTGACCTTACCATTCTCGATTGTGTCAAGCCACTCAAAGTCTTGCTGGGGAATGATGTTGAGCCAAGAGAGTGAGCTTAGGTTCTATCCAACATGCTACCTGGCAACTGAAGCAAGGGCAACTTACCTTGAGGGGCTTTCGGGAATCATCAGTCCTACGACGGGCTCGTGGGTTAAGTCTGTGGATGGTGTTGTGGCAGACATCTTGGTGGAAATCGCAGTGAATCCACATGGCTCAGGTTTCGTGTTGCAGAGCTGCAGGGCATATGCATCATGGCTAAATATTCAATACATGACGGCCGACCGGCCCCATGGTGATGGAGATGATCTGCGCGATCCGTGCCGCTAATGCGTGACATCACCTTTTCCCCCGGTGATGGTGTTGGTTGTACAAGTACCCGATTGACCAATCTTGTCCCATGTCATGACAATCGGCCCAGTGGCGCTGTCACCCCACTCCCGAGCCGCTAGGTTGAAGCCGGCGTGGAGGGCAGGCAAGCTCTGTGAGAGGTGCATGCCCCCTGCAATATTGCGAAACTGGAAACGCATCAACCCAGCAGTCGGCATCGCGTTATTCAGGTCTAGAACTGGAAGTATGACTCCTCGGCAAGTGGGTGCAAGAAAGGAAAAGAGAGAGAGGACAGAGATTGGATTCGTCTTGACGATAGTTGTCGGTGCTGCCGGCCACAATCTTTGAGTCAATAGTTGTTGGGTACTGAAAGTGGATCGAAACTGACAGTTTGACGTGTGACAGGACCAGGTACAGGAAGGCTGCAAGATAACCAGTCAAACGGTGGAAGTTCCTAGCTTCACAGTAAAAGGCAGATCTTGCACACTCAAAAATACGCAGCAGCCGTCGGTGCCGACTTAGGCCGCTTGCTCCACGACCGGTCCTACAAGGAGGAACACCGACCGGCGTTAACAACCTTCTTTCAAGAACGGGTTCAACAGCAACCTCGCCTGCCCGAGGAGCAATTTCTCAGTGCGGTCTACTATACGGCCGATATTAGCGTATTGTTGATCACTAGAATATAATTAACGTTAATATTTTAATTAATTAAATATCAATAGGATAATTATCTAGTTAAGATAAAAGAGTATACATATTTTTATAGTTTAATATAAGTGTATTATTTTCTATAAAAAGAGTAAATAAATATTTATTATTTTAATTGCTTTACATTTTTAGTTAACTTTAATATCACTTATAATATTACTCCTTTTTGTAAATTTAAATATATGTATTATATTTGTAGGAGCTTCATAACCCTCTTTAGGCAAATATCACCAAGTACTATGAATATTTAATTAAGCCATGTCGCGGACTGGGCGAGGAATCCTGCTAGGGCGGGGCTGAGGCGGCTCGGGAGGGACTTGTTGGTTGATCGGCGGTGGAATCACGTCGTCATCCCCATCTGACGACACCAAGTCGCCCAAATCGTCCTCTTCCTCCTCTTCCTCCTCAGGCACCAAGTCATCCATCTCGTCCCCGTCGTCTTGGGCGTTGGGGGGCGCAAATAGGCCGACAAGAGCAGGCCCCAGGCCGCCAACAACAGGACCCCAGACGGCGACACCACGACCCAAGACAGCAGCAGCACGGCACCAGCCGGCAACAACAGGAGCCCAGCCGGCAACGGTATCACCCCAGCCGGCAACACGACCACCCCAGCCGGCAATACGGCCACCCCATTGTTCTCTCCTATGGCCCCTCCATGTTAGTTAACGTCTTGTAGTGCAAGGGGGCAGTTCATGCGTACGCATTGCGGGAAGACCGCCAGTCTTTCTTCAAGAGGCTCCCGAGCGCCAAAACCCCCAAGAAATCGATGACCAGCCTTGCACAGTCCTTGAATCCCATATCCAGCGAAGCACCCCACTTCTCTCCCAAAGCGCGCCAAAACGGGTCGCACCACCAACCGGAGCATGTGCCTGTTGTAGTGGTGGGGGTTGGCGGAGCAGACGAAAGTTCGGAGGTTAGCGTCGGCAGCAACGGAACTACCAACAATGTGGTGGTCACGGTGACCAAAACTTCCGAGCATGACGAAGGTTGGGCTGGGAGAGTCGGGGCGGCGCTGGTTGGTTCACCAAGCCAGGGAGTCTCGGCGGTTGTTGGTTGGGCCGGGGGGAGAGGGGCGACACTGGTTGGTTCGGCCGGGGAGGGAGGCACGGCACTGGTCGGTTGGGCCGGGGAGAGAGGGGCGGCACTGGTGGGTTCGGCCGGGGGGAGAGGCGCGGCGCTGGTCAAAGTACCAGCGTTAGGGTTCGGGACGCCTGAGAGACGAGATACATGTTAGTGAATGACTGGGTTGTACAGATGCTCTACAAAAGCAGGTATACATGACATGGGAGTGCCGCTCAATGCGGGCTGGAGGAAGGGAGACTGCTCTAATTGACGTACATATCGACGCCGGGAACGGACAAGACTCCCAGAGCGCACGGGAGGCGAACAGCAGCAGGAGCGGCAAAAGAAAGCGCATCTTCGCGATTTGGTGGCTTGGTGGAGGCGGCGAGGCGGTGCCTTCGATGGTCTGATGGTTCGGTCACGAAAAAAGCAAGAGACGGAATCGTGTCTCTGTTGTTGCTTGGGAAAGGAAACACATTCAGATTGGAGCCCGCGAGAATTCATATAACTCGAAGCTCTGTCTGCTACTCTCCGGCAAATTTACCCCTCCCGAGTCAACTCCAAACGCAGCGACTGCTTTCCGCAGCGACCCTAGCTGAGTTACTCGGGAAAGCGCGGATCCCTCTCTAACCACAGAAACCCTTCAGTTGCGGAAGGTGCCATTCGTAGGCCATATTTCGACCATTGAGTCCGTCATCTCTTTCAAAGGGGAATCCAGCGGGCTGGAACTGGTGCACTGCTTTCAGTGGCCATGGAGCCTCTGAGTTGGAGAGCCGGAGCGAGCCGGAGCAATGGAATCCAGTGGGTTGGAAAGAATGAATTGCTTTCTGTGGCCCGCGGACACTGGAGCGGCCGGATCCCGTCGGGACCCTTGGAAAACCCGGGCGGGCAGCCACGCTGGACGGCAACTGGCAACACTGGCATAATTGGCAACACACTGCCCCCGGTAGCAGTGGCTGCACTGCTCCGAATGCCTCAAACAATGACCTGCATTGAAGAAGACTGGGGAGTGGCCCTGAGGCCGTCTTTCGGGCGTATCTGTGCAGAGAGTTGAATACGGACGGGGAAGGGTCACGGTGGGTTCCACAGAGCACTGCATGGTGCCCAGAATGCACCTTCCCCCATCCTTCAAATCAACCCAACACCCATTTCTGGCTCTGAGATAGCCCGAGTGCATCGCCCTGAAAAACCTCACACTCGGAGTCGTCACCCGAATCAAATCCAAGCCGCAGAAGGCTTTCGAAGCCTGCATCGCAATTAAATGCGCTGGGCTACTGAACCAGCCGACTATGCACCTTTGACAGGGTCGCGAAGCTCCCGACCGCGGACAACCATGCATTCAATAGCCTTGTTGACGATCAATCTGAGCCACGGCCAAACGAGTTTGGCTCGGATAGGGATTTTGGGGGAGGGGATAAAGATAGTGTAATGTAAATAGAAGGACAGTCCTGCCCTTATAGCTGTTGAAGAAGTATTGTGAGCGTTGTAATCCGTAATGAAGAATACATGCCCATGTGGAAAAGTTTTGTGTCCAAACACTATACCTCCCCGGCGTATTAAGCGCCGTCAGTTTCGTTTCTGATGCGCTCGGTGACGAATCCGTTCTCGAGAAACATGGGCTGTGGGTCATTCGCCCACCTAAGGAAGGAAACCTACAATGGCGGAAGTGCTCGAGGATGTTGCCCATGTCCCAGGACCACAACTTGGCAAAACTGACGTGGTGGGGCCTATTCCACGTCATGGTTCCGTGTTCGCAGCCCTAGAAGTTGCATGTCGGCCCGGGGAAGAATTTGCACCGACGGTTGGGAAACGGAAGGAGGGACGGGGTGTAGGTGCTGTGAGGCTGTCTCTCGCAGGCAATTGGGAAAGGTGGATCCCGACGGGTTCGGGTCTAACAAGATGCAAAACCTCCCCCCCAGCCGCTTTTCATTATCCCCCATACCTGCATTATAAACCTACGCGGGTAGGTAACAACTGTTCCCTCCGGCTAACAGTTCCGGAGGAAGCGTTGGTGAGGCTTACCCGTTGGCGGGACATTGGTTGGAAATTCAGGGGGCAGTAGATTTGACTAGCTACACTGTTTTCTACACTGTGCCACCACGACCTCTGGCCTCCTTCCCACCACCATTGGGTGTCACAAGTGTTCATTCGCGCGCATTGTCGGTCGCTCGGTTTCCCAGGGACTTCGGAGTTCTACGTCAAAAAGGGTCAATTGTCAGTAGGATTCGAATGTCAGGTATTGAACGTACTTGGGCCGGTGTGAGCCAAGTGTGTTTGGCCACGTGCGTGGGCCGTGTGTGTTGGCCGATTGCGTTCCAATGACGGTGATGCTGCCGCGCGCAATCGGACTTCGTCAATTGCCTCGCACGGTGAATCTCGCGCGCTCCCGCAACGGTGGAGCTGTGCATTACTTTCTGGCCAATTTGCCGTACGGCTGAATGTCTGAGGTTGAGCGTTCCGGTCAGGAGAGGGACTGCGTTGTGGTTGTTGTTGTTGTCGTCGGGTGTCGGCGTGATGGTGATGATGAGAATGAATTTTCTCGGCGACAACGGTCACACAGCACCGTGATAGAATTATCCACTTCGAGAAGCTCTGAGCACGCCGTTTCAGCCGCCACCAGTGAACTCAGATTGAAGGCGTTTGTGTCGCTCTTTTTGTGCGCAGGACCAGAGGGTTCTGCTCCGCTGGAACGTTGCCGAATGACTGTTACGGCCGAGACGGCTTGTTGCCGAATGCCTGTTGCGGCCGACAAGGTTAATCCTTATCATGATGGTGGCGTCAAGGTTTGCGAGGCGGCTTCGGAACCACCAAGGCGTTGTGAACTTTGTTTCAATCCGAAAGTTTATCCCTTCGGTCATTTTCGAAAGTATGGATCGAATCAAGGATTGCAACGCCTTTGCGACTATAACTAGAGCAAGCAAACCGCTCGGCTCCCCATTTCTTTCTTCCTCTCGTTCTGTCTTGAGTCGCCATGCACTCCCTCATGCAACCCGCGTTACTTTCCCCTTCCATAACCATGACACACCAACTTCTCGATCTCCCAGAGGAGATCCTCCTCGCCATCATGAAGCAGATGGATCCCACGAGTCTTCAGTGTCTACGAAGAACCTCCCGGATCTTCTTGCGGCTGTTCTCAGATAGAACCTTTCGTCACTGGCATTACGACCCGACAGGTTTGCCGCCGACCGCGCCTCGGTTTCCTTGGCTTCGGGGAAATCCCGAATTTGAGAAGCTCGCATATGATAAGTTGTTCCGCTACCTTCTCCAAGAAGACAAAAAGCAAAAACAGTGCATGTCATGTCGGATCACGCAGGCCGAGAGCCTAAGGAAAGGTCTGAACTTGGTGAGCGAGTATCTCTTTTGCCGGGCCTGTTTAGTCGACCATCCAGTTGCGCTTTTTTCGCCGTCACAAAGAGAAAACCAGGCTCCCAGCCAGAAGGGACGGACTTGTATTGGACACAAGGACTACGTTAGACTCTGTCAGCATAAAGTTATCACCTGGAAAATGGTGTCTGCTGCAAAACGTATGCTGTCCGAGTACAAGAGGCCAGACGGGACGGAATCAACCGTCATGCTGGGCGAATGTCGACATCCTAGTCATTTGCCTGGTCATCATAGCTTGCCCGACAAGTTGAACCACCATCCGATAGCTCTGCTTAAGCTGGTAGCAAGATGTGTTGTTCTCGACATGACGTGGACAGGCCATCTCAACCTGCCCAGTTGTCACGGCACAGACAAAGGAGTTTCCGCGGAGGAGATGGCCTCTCACCTCCATGAGCTTCGTGGTGGAGCAGCCGAGTTTCTAGTTCCACAAGCGCACCCGGGCCCCCTTCCGGAGATGAGGTGCTTCGACCCGAATAACTGCTCTTGTCTCGATTTTGGGGATAAATATCCCCCAAACGCTTGGTGGTCTCTCCACCCGTCTCGGCAGTCAGCGGGGGACAGCGACACAAATACTTGCTGCCGAGTCGCCCCGAGTCTACGCTTAATTCCTCCGAGTCATGGGGCAGGTGGTGGCCGTCGTCTACATTCCACCAAGACGGTACTGGGAGAGGCATTCGGCGCAAGAAATGGTTGGAAGGTGGAAGTGGAGAATTGTAACGACTGGCAGTGTTGCCTCGGCTTCAAATACAGCCGCAGAGTTTCCTGTACTGGTTACGATTTTCCCACCTGGCGCACACCAATTTCGTCGTGGTTCGAGGCGCTGGACCCCGATTCTTACCAACTTTGGGCAGATCAGGACACGAAGGGTACGCTTTGGTGCTTAGATGCCAGTTGCACAAACTATTTCCTCTATTCTGAGCGGCCTATGTCGCGTCGTTTTCGTGATCCAGGCCAGTCGGATTTCTACGTGTCCGACAGACCACGAAGAATGACGCCGTCTCCGTTCCAGATACAGGGTGTGTCGATGAACAGCGTCACTTATATTGGTTTGCAGCAGAAGAGGATTGCGAAAACGCTAGGAATGGTCTCGACTGAAAAGAGGTCATCACATGAACGCTCTGGAAATAATGGACCCTCATCGAGGACGAAAGCCAAGTCGAGTAAAAAAGGCTCATCGAGTACGAAAGCACATATTGTTTCTGGAAGTTCTGAAGCCGCCTCCCAAAGCTTGATGTCTGTTATTGCCCCTGATAGACCAGCCCTGGAGGACGGGAAGTCTCTTGGTCTCTTCCTTTGGGGTTGTATCGAAAGGTTACGTTCCCTATTGACCAGGACCAAGGCCCGTGATGACCGTCGGACTAGAGGTATGTCAGAGAGCTCTTGGATATAATCAGACACACTGTGTTCGCTATAAATACATGCCGTCAACTAGAAGTCGCGACCCCACAACCGATCGACCTGATTGCCGATCACAATTTCCACCATTCCTCCTCGACCACCCCCCCATTTCCACCACCACCACTCCTTCAATTCTTCACCAAAACACACCAAATTCAAGATAAATACTGTGCGTAAGTAGAATATTACGTCGGCAATCGATGAAGTTAAGCGCGGAGTCACACAGCGAGAGGCCGCGTAAAACTGGGGCATCCCTCAAGCAACCCTCTGTGACCGTATCCACGGCGCAACTAATAAGAAAACCAGCAAATTAGCCAACCGGAGGCTCTCTCCTGAAGAGGAGTCATTCCTCGTTAACTAGTGCCTTAATAAAGAAACCTCCACGCGGCCTCTAAGTAAGGCCCAGATTACTAGAATAGCTGTAATGGTCCTCGCTAAAGGAGGTGATTTTACCCCTATTAGCTACCGTTAGGTAGACCGCTTCCTGGCACGCCACACGCGTGTTAAAACAAAGAAGTCAGTACTATTAGAAAGCGTAAGGAAGCGTGGTTTTATAAAGGAAGCTTATAAGGAGTTCTACAGCCTTCTCAGCTTTTACTTAAAGTCTAAAGCTATCCGTCACACTAACATCGCTAATATAAATAAACTGTAACGACCCTACAGGCCGTCACTTGGGCCAGGGCGGCCTGACGAATCCCCCGCAGAAGGAACAGTGCGGAAAGACGGTGCACACCGTCTAGGCGCACTAGGCTGGGGGTGCAAAGACCCGAAGCCCCTACAACCAGTAAGGTGCTGCTCATAGCATGCTAAGTGCTTACATCGCGAGCAGGAGAAACCTCACGAGTAAAACGCTCGCGTAATGTAAAGTGCTTGCATAATAAGCACTTACGACACTATAAGTAAAGTATAAAGTACCTCCCAGTTAATTAGTATAGATAGTTATAATTATGCCCACAACTACCATAAAGGGCTCTAATTCCTCACGTTAATATTTAATTATTCATTTATATCCTACTGTTTAAACTTACCTCTGTGTATTATAGTAACAGTAACCTACAGTGACATTAAACCCCCTGTCTAAAAGTGTTAGCTTAATAAACCGTCTTCAGAATACCCTTTACTTATTAGTGTCCTGCTATACGTTTTATCTTAACCTACTTTAATCCTCTTAAGGCCTGTGTCGGGTGTAAGTTATAATACGATACTAACGTTAAGTTTTAAACACTGTTTATTAAATTCCTAAATATTACCTCTCTCCCACTAACATGTTAACTTCTAAAAAAGGTAAGGAGATTAAGGAAACGTAAGCTTAGCCTTAACTCCCTATTATTAATAAGTTAGCTGTACGCCTTAAAGACTTAAACCTTAATTAGCAAGGACTAGTTAAAGAACTTAACGAAGCTTTCTCTGGAGATATTAAAAGCTGTATTAGCTTTATTGAAAAACTTTAAGCTTAACTTAACACTATTAAGCTAGAGAATAACGACTTTAAGGGCTTACAGAAGAAATAAGTAAAGCTCCCCTTACTGTTACGCTTTAAGGGAGATTTTACACAGTTAAAGTCTTAAATAGCCTAGCTTTAAAGCTATATCACTTATTATAATAAGTAGTTCTTTAAAGAAGAAGGAAAGGTCAGGTTTATTAAAGCCTTACTAGATAAAATAGCCACTCGCTAGTATAAACCCTATGTAAAGATAATTAATAACCTTTCCGTAAATAAAATATGAAAGGAAGCTCCCGAGACTTAGGCCTTTTTCGATAACTTTAACGTTTTTATTAACTAACTCCAGACTGAGTTTAGAGAACTAAACACCCTTAGGTAAGCTAAGTAACGCCTTATAGCCCTAAGATAAACATCCTCAGTTCTTAAGTTCTCTACACGCTTTAAATTAAAAGCAGTAAAGATTAAACTTAGCTAAAAGGCTTTAGTAATACTATTTTAAAGTAGTCTAAAGGAGTATATTACTAAAGACCTTTATTAAAAAGACCGGCTAAACTGTCTTTAGGAGCTAGTTAAGATAGCTATTAAGGTTAATAATTGGTATTATAATCACCATTATCGAAAAAACTACTAGAAGGAACAGACCCCCCACTAGCTAAATAAATTAAAGAAGGGGAACTAATTAACTGTAATAAGTCACTACCCTGGGTTAATAGACATTAGTATAGTAAACTATCAGAACCAACCTAACCGCGACAAACCTTAACGATAACAGCCGTAAAAACAGCCTAAGGACCTATCCCAGGTCTAATGTTTTAATTACGATAAAAAAGGCCACATAGCATAGCAGTGCCTGTCGTTAAAATAAGTCGGCTGGAAGCCTATTCTGGAAGGAGGAAAGCACGTTAGGTTTAACTTTAAAGATGTCTACATTAAGATAACAGGTAATGAAGAAAATTACACCTAGATAGATAAGTGTAACTTAGGAGACGAGGAAGAAGAGGAAGAACCTTAAGACGTAATGTATCTAGTCCTTAAAGGTGTCTTAGAAAAGTTAGTTACAGAGGTATAAGTTATAAAAGACCAACTTTAAGGTAGAAACTTGGAACCATTAAAGGTACAGGTTATAGAAGACTAACTCTAAGAAGAGATGTTCTAGTTAGCTATTACAGGTTTTAAAAACCTTACCCTGTAAGCCTAAGAATTAAGGAAATTTAAGAAAAACCTTAACTTAGAAATTACTAAGATAGTAAAGAGAGTTGAAAAACTAGCCCTCTAGGCTACCTAAACAGTAAAGTAAACCTTAAAAGGTAAAAGAGAATAAGTTAAGAGAATTAAACGGGAGAAACGGAAGTTCTTCTCCACAGTACCTCTTAAGACTCTTAAACACTTTAAGCACGTTAAGTAGATTAACACCCTTACCTCCCTAAAAGAAAGATAGCTTAGATAGCTGCCCTATATTAAAGCTAATATACCTTAGACTGGTACTTTAAAGGTCCCCTAAGAAAGTATAAAATAAGCACACTAACGAAGGGTCTAGGAGCTGAAGGAGAAACATTAAAAGTTAATAGATAAAGTAGAGAACCTGTAAGTTAAAAGCTTTACTGTAACGTCTAAAGATAAAGTGGTGGAAATCAGGTTAAAACTCTATAATAAAGTTCATTTCACTAATTAACTTAAATATCAACTTGTTAAAGAAGACTACTTTATAGAAGAATAAACTAGGTTATTACTATTTAAGTTCTAGGAAGAAGTTTAGGAGAAATAATAAACCTAAAGGCAAGTAGAAGAAGAGAAGAAATAAAGTACCGCTTATCCTGTCCCGTACTTTATAACTGTAGCACCTACAGTTAACATTAACTACTTTAGTTATAAAGATATACTGTGAATTAATTACGTGTACGATAACTGCACTCTTAACTAGCATTACGGACTTAAGGCCCTTTATAACTATTTTCCCAGTGTATAGAAACGGGACTACGCTGTTATTAAAGTAGAGCTGGAACTAGCCTATTACTAAGTTTCCTACTCCCTGATAAGAGAATCCAGTAATAAGCAGAAGATCACTGTAATTAATTAAACTCCCACTATATACTGGTGTAAAAGGGTACTTAATAACTGCTTAATTGTAACGTACTTATTACATCTTAATGGAAAAGTTAGAGAATAGTAAAAGTAGGAAGACTACTAACGGATTTAAGAGTAAAAAGACATTACTATAATCTAAGCCTGTAAAGTGTACTATTAACTTATTAAGGACTTTAAGAATATCGTACCGTTTGAAATCGACTGGACGCTAAGGCGTAAGAACCTAAGGAAAGTTAATCGCTAGGTTTATTAAAGCTACCTGTTTTTTTAAAAAGAACTGGGAAAAGGTTATAGGCCCTTTAAAAAAGTTAGAAACTAATAGTTCGCTAGTTAGTAAAAACCTTAAGAAGAAGGAGAGGCACTTAAAAGTTAAGCTAGATAAGACCTTAAAGACAGATAGTTATTATAACTTAGATATTAAAGGAGTATAAGTATTATTTTATTAGTGTTAACGTGACAGATAGAAGGGGGAAGCTATTTAAGGTAAAAGTAGTGATTAATAGCGGGAGTGCTTTTAACCTAATACACCCCTTACTAATTAACTAAAGGAAACTCCTTAATAAAGAGTATAAAAAGGCTATTCCTATATAAAATAGGGAAAGAGGCCTGTACTAATATAATAACGGTAAAGTTACTTATTATTTACTACTTTTAATTAAAGTGGATAAAGATAAATAATAAGTAGACTTTAACGTTACACCAGTTATAAGCTATAATATAATCTTAAGTTTACCTTAACTGGAAAAATATAACCTTATAATTAATTAAAGGAGTAGCTACCTCGCTTTTAGTAAGTCCCTTAATTATAATTACTGTTTAAAGAAAGTTAAAAAGGCACTAAACCGTTTTAAAGATATATAAAGCACTTAAAAGTATATTAAACCCTTAAAACTAAATATAGTTTAAGTTAAGTTTATTAAAACAGTTAAAGGATTAAAAGGTTTACTGTATTACTTAAATAACGATTTAAAAGGTAAAAAGAAGCTAGAAGCTAATCTACAGATAAGTAAAGAAGTTAACTTATCTAAGGTACTTATAGAATATAAGAAGTTTACCCTGTTTTAGAAAAAGATATTACGACTACTAGACTACAGACTATAAGATTATAAAATCAAGCTGAAGCTGGGAGTAAAGCTCTGTAGCTTTTAGCCTTACTACTTAAACCCCTAGTAAGTTAAGGCCTTATAGGAGTATATTAATAAGAACTTAAAAAACAGGTTTATCGTAAAGTCCTAATCCTTAGTAGGGTACCTAGTGTTATTTATTTTAAGGAAGGGAGACGGTAAATTACGTATAGTTATTAATTACTAAACATTAAATAAAGACATAATTAAAAACTATTACCTATTACCACTTATTACGGAAATGTAAGAACAGATTATTAAGGTAAATTAGTTCTCCAGCCTTAATTTCCCTATAGGGTTTAACTACGTTAAAGTAAAGGAAGAAGATAAGTATAAAACAGCTTTTCAGACTTATAATAAGTATTACCAGTATTATATTATGCTAATAAGATTAATAAACGCCCCTATAACCTTTTAAGGCCTTATCGACAGTATTCTCTACCCCTTCCTTAATAAGTTTATCTTTATGTATTTAAACGACGTTTTAATCTATTCCAAAACCTTAAAAAAACATTAAAAGTATATATAATAGGTTCTAACAGCTTTTAAAAAAGTAAAGCTGATAATAAACTTAGAAAAGAGCTACTTCCACATTTAAAAACTAAACTATTTAAGGTTTAAAGTAACCCTTAAAAAGCTTAAAATGTAATTAAAGAAGATAAAAGTAGTTAGGGACTAGCTTACTTTAAAGAACTAAAAAGAGTTATAAGCCTTTATTAACTTTACGAACTTTTATCACTGTTTTATTAAGTATTTTACGAAAATTATAAAACTATTTTACAAACTTATAAGTAAAGGAAAGCTGTTTAAGTGGATTAAAAGATAGTAAAAGGTGTTTAAGGACCTTAAATACACCTTTATTATAACGTTAGTCTTAACCTTCCCTAATTTCTTAAAGCCCTTTTAAATCGAAACAGACTCCTTAGAGTTTATAATCGGCAAAGAACTTAGTTAAATCCAAGATAATAAGAAACATTACCCAGTTACCTTCTTATTGAAAGGGATCTACAGCTTAGCTTTACGATACCTAATTTATAATAAGGAATTAATAATAATTATTCAGTGTTTTGCTAAATAGGTACCGTATCTAAGCAGTATAGAAGAACCGGTCTAGATCTTCTCAGATTATAATAACCTTTAGTACTTCCTAATTAAAGAACTTAACTTACAATAAGCACGATAGGCAGAGTTAATAACCCTATTCCACTTCCAGATTCACCACATTAAAGGAAAAGATAATAAGTAAGTTAATACTCTCAGTTAGAAGTAAGACTATAAGGATATTAACCCAGTCTTAATCCTTATTATTATATTTAATAAAGTTAAGAACGGTATATTAGAGCATATACTGTAAATGTTAGATAATTAAACGTTAGAATAAACTATTAACGTTTATATAAACTTATAAATAAAGTATAATATCTATTAGTAATAACAGGACTTTTAAGTAAAAAGGCTAATAAAAGGAACCTGTAAGTATAAGTGCCCTTTAGGAGATTTCCTAAAACACGTGTAAGATTATAGTAAAGAGTGCCTAATATATCTAAATTATAACGAAACCGGTTATTAGTTAGAACAGTTATTAAAAGGTGTAAACAGCACGCCTAAACTAAAAGTAAAGCTTTAGTATTAAGAGAAACCGTACATTTATAACCTAGTTAAGAAAAAGAAATACGTTTAGTAAGTCTATAAGTCTCGACTTAGAGGACATATAAGCTGGGCTAAGACCCTTACGTAAGCCTAATAAACATACACCTTCCTAAGAATGAAGAAGTTAGTTAAGGAAGTGGTTAATAACTGTAATATCTGTTATAGGAAGTAAAATTAGTATTATAAGCCTTATAGGCTTTTTAAACCACTCCCCGTACCATAAGCGTTATAAAGTTCTATCTTACTTAACTTTGTTATTAGGATCTTAAAGTTTAGGGACCCTGTTATAAGAGTTACTTATAATTAAGTCCTTATAGTAGTTAATAAATTAATAAAATAAGCTTACTTTTTACTAACCTTAAAGGATATAACAGTAAAGTAACTTACTTATATTTTCAAGAAAGAGGTAATTTTATAACACCTTTAGTTAGATAATATCGTTACAGATTAAGATAAGTTAATTGTGTTAAAGTTCTAGTAAAGATTAATGTAAAGAATAAGTGTAAAGAGTAAGCTTTTAATAACATTTTACTTACAAATAAATAACTAAACGGAGTAAGTTAACTAAATACTTATAACGTATCTTTAAACTTATATTAACTTTAAATAAGATAATTAATTTAAGTTATTACTAATAGCATAAATAACTTATAATATAACGTTAATTGAGTTAATAAGTATGTTACCGTTTTTTACTAACTATGGTAAAGAGCCTAAACTCCGTTAAGGCCTACTTACCAGCACCCTTTAAGTTATAATCTATACAGACTGAATATAAGAGCTATATAACTACTTATAAGCCGAACTTAAGTTCACACGCAAACAAATAAAGAAGTTTACTAATAAATATTAAACTAAGCAGCTAGTGCTTAAGAAAAGACTTTACTATAATAGTAAATAAGTTAAAGGACTAACTCTTTAGGAAGGGGATTACATCTACCTCTTTTCACAAAACCTATATTTAAAACGACCTAGTAAGAAGCTTAACTTTAAAAGGTATAGACCGTTCCAAATTAAGAAAAAGGTCACCACCTTTAATTACAAACTAGACCTACCCGTTAGCATAAAGGTGCGGACTAAGGTTTTTCACATCTTATTTCTAAAACCTGCCTTAAAGGGAGTTCCTCTGGAAAAGAAGATTAAGATTAACGCTGACAAGGACAAATACGACGTTAAGGAAGTTATAAACTTGCGGAAGGGAAAGAATATGTTCGAATATCTCGTTAAGTGGCTAGACTACAGCCCCGAAAGCAACTTATAAGAACCAGTTAGAAACCTTAAGTGCCTAGACTTAATTACAGAGTTCTACCGAAAGAATCCAGACCAACTAAAGCTAACAACAAGAACGATAAAGAGACCCTTATAAGACTTGCACCTACAGGCCCTTAGTGAAGGAAGTTATAAACCCAGTTATAAAGCGACCACTCGCTGTAGAGACCCCGTTAGAAAGTTCCCCCAGTTAAAAGACTCCACGTCTTTAGGAGGAGCGTTTAGCTTAACCTCCTTACTCTCCTAGAACTTTAATAACTCTGCTTTATAACTAAACACTTTCACAGCCTAGTCCTTAAGGCGAGACCGCTGCTTATAAAGGCGCGCTAGGTGTGCTAACACCTTTTAAAGCTTAGTAATAGCTTTATAAAGCTGCTAAGTAGTAAACTTAACTTATAAGTTAAGGTTTTGCTTTTTAATAAGAAGAGCCTTTAACTTCGCTTTATTAACATTAAAAGCGTTACATTAGGAAGGCCGATACCTCTTTAAATAGTAGTCGTAACTATCGGACCGGTTTAAAACCTAACAGATAAGTAAAGGGTTAGTAGATTTATAAAAAGAATAAGGGGACATTTCACTACTAAACGCGTGTATATAGGCTGTAAGGTTTAAACGGCAGTTAATACTTTTGCCCTGTTCCCGCTTTAAGACCTGGGAGCTAGACACTCGCTGTATAGTAAAATAGTAAAAGGAGAAGCTTACCTTTTAAGTTCTTTATAGGAAAAGAACGTTAAAGAGGGGGAATTGTATAACGACCTTACAGGCTGTTACTTAGGCTGGGGCAGCCTGATAAATCCCCCGTAGAAGGAATAGTGTGGAAAGACGGTGCACACCGTCTAGGCGTACTGGGCTGGGGGTGTAAAGACTTAAAGCCCTTACAATTAGTAAGGTGCTGCTTACAGCATACTAAGTGCTTATATCGTAAGCAGGAGAAACCTTATAAGTAAAACGCTTATATAGTGTAAAGTACTTATATAACGAGCACTTACGACATTATAAGTAAAGTATAAAGTACCTCCCAGTTAATTAGTATAGATAGCCATAGTTATGCCCACAACTACCGTAAGGGGCTTTAGTTCCTCACATTAGTATTTAATTGTTTATTTATATCTTACTGTTCAGACTTACCTCTATGCATTATAATGACAGCGACCTACAGTGACATTAAACCCCCTGTCTAAGAGTGCTAGCTCAACAAACCGTCTTCAGAACACCCCTTACTTATTAGCGTCCTGCCATACGTTCTGTCTTAACCTGCTCCAGTCCTCTTAAGGCCTGTGTCGGGTGCAGGTCGTAATATAAACACAGCATATAAGAGGGTAAGATAGCGGCCGAGACTGTTATAAGCGATTCTCTTACACTTAAAGCCCTCGTTTAGTCCTCTAATAGAACTACTTAAGTATTTATTCTAAAGATAATTACTATAAATAGCTAGAGGTTAACTCTAGTTATCGTCTTTACAGGAGTAAGTCTTTAAGGATAGTGGTATCTTAAGTAGGTTAAAAACCAGCCTGATATCCACAATTAGAAGTATAACTACTACCCTACTAGTTTTAACAATATAAAGATAACCTTAAAATGGTTTAAGGAGGTCTATTTACCGGAAACTAAGCCTGTAAACTTTACAAAGTAACGCCTTCTTATTATAAATCCTCACTTAAGTCACAAATTAGAAGAATTAGCCTACTTAACCTTTAAGAATAAGGTTTAAGTACTGTTCTTACTAACCTACACCTCTTATAAAACTTAACCTCTAGATTACAGTGTTTTCTCAGCTCTTAAGACTTACTATAAGTAATAAACGAAACCACTTACAGCCTGTTAAGGCTTAGCACCAGCTTATAAATAACACTTCCTTCTAGCTTATAGGGATACCTCCAGGAAGGGTGTAAGCTTTACTAACGTAAAGAGCGGCTTTAAAAAGACTAGTATATAGCTGTTTAACCCCTCTTAAGTCCTTAATAATCCTAAGGCACTGATCGGAAACTCGCCCCCCCCCCCCTAAACAGCCACAGACCCCTAAGATAGCTCCTATCTCTACAGATAGTGCCGTTAAGACTCTATAAAAGAGCCGTAATATTCTCTAGGCCGTTAACAACGCTAGGGGGTACGCAAGCCCTACTAATCGAACCGTAAGGAGTGTTCTTCGCAAGGCAGGGAAGGCGCTGGATTAAAGTAACGTAAAGATAGCCTTATTAGAAGCCGAAAACGCGCGTTTGAAGGAGGATTTAAGGGCTACGGAACCACGTAGTAGGAAGAAGGTAAAAGAGCCTCCAAACGGCAAGTTTGCAAGGATAGGCGACATCGTTGCGGCTGAGGAGGCTTCGCAGAAGCCCCCAAAGCGGAGGCAAGTCACCGCGCGCGTAGACCCCACCCCTGTAATAGAGGAGGCTCAGGAGGTTATATACCATGGCTTGGAGAGCCTTCGTCGCGCTGAGGAGATGTAGAAAACATGTTGTTTCATAGAAATTAGTAAGGAAATGGATGTTTTATGGCATGGTTACAATTGGGGGTGCACGTGGTCTTCATGATCGGCGATCAGGTCGATCGGTTGTGGGGTCGCGACTTCTACAAAGTACGAGGTAGTGATTTTTCGAGTTTGTTAAACTTACATCTTATCTCTTAAGGACTTTAACACGACTGGCAAGTTCACAGTGACGTCCTCGCTCACAATAAAAACATCTCTTAGGATTTGATCGAGCTATAAGATTACATGATGGTAAGTACCCGAAGTGCCTTATCACTAAGATAGGTAGTCGAGTGACACCAAATATACCACATTTATGGAAAGTGAGTATTTACCGTGAAGAAGGAACTGGGTTAAGCTTCTGGTGGACTATTCCGGAAAACCTCTCGTAGTTCTCAAGAAGCCGCTTTTGCTTACCATTTCTATCTCTATTTGAAGGAATACCCCTGGGTGTCGGGGCAGGTGCTGTTTGGCCCCTGGAAGCGAATAAAATGAGCCACACCTCTAAAATCTCCGTCCGAGCAGTTACTTCGTGTAGAACTACATGAAAAGTAGGTCAATTCATTGTCCAACCATATAAAGGCCGCTTGTCCAGCAGGTAGGCATATTTCTTTCTTTTCAACCCCATCACTGTCAGTACATGCTACGATTGAGACTGTCTCACAAAATCCGAAACACCTTCTCAAAAGCCACCAAACATACCTTACAGAGACCATCCAAAAAGAAGTATGTCTGATCAACCCCCCAGGAAGCCGACCTTTCCCTCGGGAAACTTCGATCTCCCCATCCACACCAAGCCCAGAAACCCAGCCCCACTAACACAGCAAAGCGCAGTCCCCGCGCAAATGACAGTCACCATTCTTCCCGGACCGCCGGGCAAAGAGTCCCCTCCGCTCCGGCGGAAGCCCTCTTCGCAAGACAGCCTCGCAGAGCAATACATCAATGACGCTCCCGCCTCTCAGGCTCAGCAGGTCCAAAACCAACCTGAGCCCTTTGCATTCTGGCATGAGCTAAAGACCCCATATCCTCAGTCTCACACCAGGTGCACCATCCACTACACCTCCTAAGCCAGTGGTCTGTCACATCTGCAAGAAGGCAACCCTTGACATCCTCGGGATTCCCAAAGCCCCCGAGGCTATAGAGGCGGTGCTCTCACCTTGCAGTCACATGTTTTGCGCCCATTGCTGGACACACTCTTTTGCGTTCATAAAGGAGTCGACGAAGATTGGAGGTGAGATTTACTGCGAGGCTTGTAAGTTCATTTTGCGCTTTACCGAGTGCAAGTGTGTTATCAGCCCGGCACCAATTCCTTCGTCTTCGACGAACAACGGGGATGTAAGGAGGGATATTGGCACCAAGGACCGGAGTGCCCTACTCCGGCATACCCGCCAACAATGTGCCCTAGTTGCCAGGACAGCTTATTCAACGATGTCATCCCGGTGGCTATGCATCACGCGATGAGTCCAACGGATAAGATAATCAAGGACGCCATGCACATTCAGGACCTAGCAAATAATCTAAATACCCTCTATATAAACCGCTAAATCCACGCTAGAAGCGTCACGGCTCAGGACTGGGTTAGTTAGGACTGCGACTTTTGTGTTGCTAAGAGGCAACCCAGAGAACATCTCATTAAGGTTAAGCCCATGGCGTGGCCGCTGGTTGTATCCACACACGTTGGGGAGCTCACACCAACGGTGAGGCCTTAAACGTTTATAGATGCTGAATATATCCTGAATCAAGGCGCAGCAGAGAATCTGTTCTATTACTTGGAGGAGAAGGGGTTTGCTAATCATGATAGAGACGTTGATAAGCACCAATTCCGGTATAAGTAAGCCCCTGAGTCAACCTGACCCAGACGGCACTAACTTACTAGGTAAGAAGACACGAGCCTTGATAAGAAGCAAAGTGAGATCAAAGATTTCACAACTGCTGTTTCAAATTATAAAGCACGAACAGGGCTGTGCTTAGGTGGTGGGTACAGATTGGTGGTGACTCTGTGCCTCCCTCGCAATTAGAGAAGTACTTTGCTGCCGCTCGCCATTAGATCAGCAGAGCCCTTATATACCAGCTATAGGTGCACCTACCCTGCTACTCAGTGCTTACTGGCCTTAGGTGTTTGTCTGTAAATCCTTAACCTTATTCTATTCACCTTAGACATGCAACTTACCCTTATACCTTAATGATCTTCCCTACAACATCCCAGGCTTACATCTCGCAGATCTATCTCGTTGGAGTGAGATTTGAAGAAAACTAGACAGGTTGGCATAAGTCCAAATAGAAAGATACTTCGTTTGAGTTAAGATAGTGATAAAACTAGAAAGTAGTTAATTTAAAGTTGACGATCCTGGTTGAAGAACATAAGGTGTAGCATATATCACCAGGGACCCTAGCTCTGGCATTCCTAAAGCACAACTAGTGTAAGCTACCAAGAAGTAGATTCACAGATATTTGATAAGTGAATATCTGAGAAACGAGTTAAAGGTTGCTGTACCATCTAGGTTCTGTGAGGAAAGGCATGTACGCCTGATCAAGGTAGCCACAATGGCGGCGAGCAAGAATTAGCAAAGGGGTAAGATTTCAACCTGGCCTGAGCTAAGAGGTGTGCGAGGGCCGTGGTCTGAATACTGGGCAGTGGTGTTTGGTGTGTCAGGGGTTGTGTGGGGCTCAGGGGTAAGTGGTGTGGTATGTAGTATGTCAGGGATATTTCCTTACAGCTTCGTTCCTCAGGGCTCTTTAGGCAAACCATAAGTGGTTTGCGTCTCTTGTCGACATAGAACAATAACGACACTACTGAGGGACCTCTTGGTTCCTCACGCTAGCAACACACTGTTTAAGTCTACTACGTTGTTCAACTTGGGATCTATTCGTCTAGGACCTCTAGATCTACGTCCTGCTTGATAGTGTACCACGTTAAGAGTTGTGCTAGCCCTTATTCAGTCATCTTGCCCTCCCCTTACCTTGTAGCAATTGGACTTTATGTCCGCTACTACGATTTGTCTTTACCAGGTCTACCTTCCAGTGTCCCCCTAGAGCAGGCCGTAACAACTCTCTCTTACATATTATAGTGTGGAGTATCTACGTGTAATATCCGCTTTCGGCAATCGACGGTTGTATTCTCGCGCAGGGCTAAAATTGCAGTGATTTTTTTAGTGTGTTTGCACAGGCGGACTATCCAAGAGCCGCAGTTGTAGCCTAGTTTTAAGATCCACTTGTCCTTAGTACCGGCAGCGCACTGTGTCAGCCGCAACCCGGGACCTAGCGGCCTGTGTGGAGAAAGTTTAAATATTGAAATCATAGACACTGACTTCGGCCTCTACATATATATATGATTCATTAAGTTAGACTCTCTATAAGCTCTCACATAGTTTGGAGTATTTACATACATTAATAGTAAATGCTGTTAAATAGAGACCTGGGTGAGTCGTAAAATTATCTTAGTTGTAAAATCCCTACAAGGACTGAGATTTTACGTTAACAGTAGATAATGGTGGATTTAGTTAATTAAAGCTTAAGATAAGTTACTAAAAAAAGAAACTCTACTGACCTCTTGGCAGTTGTAATACAAGATGCGTTGGAGGGATGAGGATAAGGGGTTATACTGCAAGACGGTGGCTTGTGTAGTAGGTGGTTGTGTAAGTGATTAATTAAAGCCTACTCCTTGCTCTCTGGCAGAGCTAGAGAGCTCTTCTTATAGTTTGGAGTTGGTGGCAACTATGCTGACAAATATCCTAGTAGTTGGTTCTAGCGGCTTCCAGGCCCTTCCGTGTTACAGCAGTATAGAGTATTTACGTTAACAGCAGATGCATTTAAGTGGAGATAAGGGTAGTAATAAGAGATAGGTGTGAAATTAGCCAGACATCATAACGTAAAGAGTAATGTAGAGCTTACAGAGGTCAATGTCCGCATTAGATGCTGCCTAACCCGGCGGGAAAGGCCGCGACACTGAAATTATATTTAAAAACAATGTAATATATTACTAATATGATAAATTAAGAAGTCTCTTACTTTATTATAATTAAATAATAATATTAATATATATAACTTTCTAAAGACCTAGAGGTCCCGATGATTATCTGATCTAAGCTTATTTCTATTACTTACGCTAAAGTTTGATAGCCACTGAACTCTAAGCCTAACGATTAGTTACTCTAAATTAGCTTGCGTCGTTTCTTAACAGTTATGATTTTAACGTCGGATTATTAAGGTGTTTAAAAACTATAACACTATATAAAAGTCTATTATATATTAATATTAAAAGCTTAGAGTTAGTTATATTAACACTAAAATTAATCATCATAGCTTATACTTTGAAATATCAGGGGTTATGTATTGACACTAATCTTATAAGCGATTTAAAAGTCTTATAAACGCTAAATTTTCATATATGGAAGATGTTACGGCTGCTCTAAGTCAACGGAATAACTAGATAAAGACAGATCGTAATAGCAGATAAGGTCCCTGACTGTAGCCAATTACTATAAGGTGATGGGGATAAGATGGCTGAATGAAGGCTAGTATAACTCTTAGGTAATATATTATTAAGTAAATCGTAAATTTAGTCAGGTGAATCTTACTAAGAATACTTAACAATAATATATTATTAACGTAAGAAATTAAAAAGTCCCTTACCCTATCATAAGTATATTATCCTGTCCGGAGGACAATTTGTTGTAAGGGTGGTCCAAAAAAAAATTACTATGGGAAATTTAGTTAAAACTGATAAGGAAATTCAACTCGACCTAGGACTGGTCGGTTCACTATCAAAAGTGGGTCTGCTCGGGCCCCAAATCACGTGATATGATATGTTTTGAGATACGTCACGTGACCAGGAGTCCAAATCTGAAGTCAGATTCAGGGTTAGGGTTATGGTTCAGAAGTTATTAGCATTTGAAAAAATTAAACAAATGGGTATTCGGAAATAAAAACAAGGCTAAATCTAATCAAAGAACATGGTTTTATACGTAGATTTTTACTTAGAATTCAGAACCGTAGTTCATTTTACTATAAAGCTTATAATAAGAAAGATATTACTATTTAAAGTCTAATAATAATTATTATTTAAATAATAACTGGTTAATAAGTAATATAATAAGATCTATTACTTACGTTTATTATATGGCTTATTACGTAGAATCCAGAACTGGAATCAGTTTTAACATACTGCTTAAAGTGAGAAAGATATTAATGTTTAAAGTTAGGAAATAATAGTTATTATAATAATAACCTGTCGATAAGTAGCATAATAAGAAGTAATAATTACGTTTCCTATACAGTTTATTACGTAGAATACAGAGCTGGAATTCTTTTTCCTATACGGCTTATAATCACAAAGATATTACTGTTTAAATCTAAATAATAATAATAATATTAATATAAACTTAAATATCTCTCTGGTTTTAATAGCTATTCCAAATCAAGCTTTAGATTAAGAATTAGAGTTAAAATCTACATATGATACTACCTTATTCTATATTATAAACTAAAATAATACTTGTGAAAGTGATGGTGTTTTCACTTTAAACCTGAATATCTCCTTTTACTGAACCCTAACCCTGGAAATAATGTGAAAATCGGATTCTACATCATATAATGCATATTAAAACATATCATTTGATTATGTAAGCTTATAATTAAAAATTATTTAATTATTACTCTAATTCACCCAGTTAGGTTAAAAAAAACCTTTAGTTTTTCACAGATAGAAATGGAAATAGTATAGTGGTAAACAGCGTAATATAAATTAAAGAGGTTCCCAGTTCGAATTGCATTTGTAAAAGTGAAAAAAAAAAAACTATAAATTGTAAATTGTAAAATAAAGACTGTAAACTCTGTAGAATAAATCCTGTAAACCCTGTAATATGAAGCCTGTAAACCCTGTAGAATAAAGCTTATAGAGCTTATGAAATAAAGTCTTTAAAAAGTAAGATTTATTTTTAATTATTATTCTTTTTATTATTTCTTTAAACTTTATAAAACAAAGTATGTGAATCTTAAAAATTAAAGCATATAAACTTTATAAAATAAGATGAATAAATAGTAAGATTTGTTTATAAAGATTACTATTTTTATCCTTAATTATTATTCTTTTTAATTTTTTTTACCTTTTTAAACGGATATATTAGCTTCTAGACAGGTTTCTATCGCTTGTTCGCTATGCTTATTAAAATAGGCTTAATACCCCACGCCAAAATTGCCAGGAGCGAAAGCGAGGCATGGAGCGCCCTGTAGCGTAGCGAAGGGCCGTCGCGCAATGACGAACGAAGCGACGCTAGCAATTTTAAATGTAATGAAGAAATTATATAATAACTTTATAAACTAATATAATAATATTTTAAATATTATTAAAGAGAAAGATAAATAATAGTTTATTTAACTAATTAGTATATGTTAGCTAGAAAGCCAGTGTGATAGTGGTGTAGAGACGCCAAGCCACTAATTCACTAGTAAAGCCAGTAAGTGGAGCCTAAATAGCTAGTGTGTTCTAGTAGATTCCAGAAATCTCAAAGGCTGTAATATTACGTTGCAGAAGAACAAGCTGGTCTAATAATTACTCTGAACTGGCTGAGTATAATAATAAGCCTTCTCACCACCTCTTAGGTAGAATGAAGAATAATAACGAGCACGTTAACCTCTCTACAATCACATGATTGCCACGTGACCTTGCAATAGTATAATTATAAGTTTATGTTTTAATAAGAGAAAAGAAATATATAAGTAATCTATATTTAATAAACTAAAATAACTTTTTAAAAATGGTTATAGAAGACAAGGCGCCTATTACCTTATTCTCACACTTAGTACTAGATACCTCGCCTAATAGCCGTAATCATGAGAAACGAGCAGATAGATACTTCTCTGGGGCCATAAAGATTCAGTTCCGCTTCTACCAAACACAAGGCCGGAGCCTAAACCATGTGGAGATTCCAAAACTCGCACATATAATCTCTTCAGTTTACGAACTCATCTGTTTAGGGCTTCCATCCTCCAGTCCTGTCCCTGAACATGCCATCAGGATCAACCCTGCTTGCAACCGCTCTCGCCAGCACCGCATTCTCTGGTTTCAATCTCGCAAAATAATCCTGCCGATAGAAGCCGTAGCTCATGAGAATGGGAAGATAAACACTGCTCGGCAGCACACCCCCGGCCTGCCAGTCCATCACCCGGTCGCGTATCCCAGTGTAAGTTGCCTCCATCGCATCCGCCATCCGGCCATACTCGCTCTGCGGGATGAAGCTATAGTTCATCTCAATAATCAACCTGTCCACATCATCGTCAGCCTCAATCAAATCCGGGCCCTTCTCTGTCGCCGCCTGCGCAATCCGCTTCGGAAACGGCTGATATGCAATTGACGCCACAAGCCCCGGCACATCCAACACCGATCCCGACACATTCCTCCAATGCTCATGAAAACCACCCATTACCACTTCATGACTCCCGTCGCTAGGAAGTGGCACCGTCTCAGTCCCAATCATGACAACACTGCCCCTGATAATAACCCAATTGCTCCACGCCAGCAAATCCGCATAGCTCCTTCGTCTGACGGTATCAACGACCGGTCCAATATTCGTAAAATTGTCAAACGTGCCACTCGGAACTTCCGGCCCATCATAAAACAGAAACAAAATCCACGAATCCACCAGATCCAAATTCGTTCTTTCGGCCGTGACAATCACTGCGGCCTTGTCATCCTCACTATACTCTGTAAAATCCCTTACCGCCTTTAGCATTTTCCTATCCGTCTCCTCGCTCCTCACAAACACCAAATTCCCACCAACCACATCACCCTGTCGATACCCCTGGACGACATACTCCGTCACCACGCCAAAGTTATTCCCACCGCCCTTCAGCACTTTGAATAAATCGCTGTGTTCGGTTGCAGAAGCGTGCACGACGGTCCCGTTGGCAAGGACTACTTCGAACTCGATGATCGACGATGCCGCCCACCCGTGCTGGGTGGATAGGTAGGATAGACCGCCGCCAACGGCGAGTCCGCCTACGCCCGTGTGGCCAATGCGGCCGCCTACAAAGGTCCAGCCTGTGCCGTCGAGCTTGGCGGCCACTTCGTCGAGACGGTTGCCTGGGCCTAGGGTGATGATGCCGGTGGTGGAGTCGACAATCACTGCGTCCATACGCTGGGTGGAGATGATGGGGCCGGAGGAGACGCTTGACCAGAGGTTGTTGGGGTTGTGCCCGCCGGATTTGATGGCGAAGGATTCGTTGGAGGCGTGCAGGTGGAAGAGGATGGTGGAGACTTCGGAGGCGGTTTTGGGGAAGATGATGCAGGTTGGGAGCAGGGCAGCGCAGGAGGTTGACCAGTAGTCTGCTTGCTCGAGGGTATAGGTCGGTGTCAAGGGAAGGGAGACTTCGATGGAGGTGGTTGTGAGAAGGGTGGTGCAGGTGTCTGCAGCTGTGAAGGAAAGGAGGGTGAAGAGGAGGGTGAAGGGTGGGATACTGGGGCGGAAGCGCATTTTCAGAGGTATAATGGGGTTTTGATCAAGAAGAAGTTGAGAGTTGTCTCTCTGTGGGCATGCAGTGTACTCTGTGGCTGGGAGTTGAGAGTTGAGAGAGTTGCCCTTGATGTCAACATTGGGCTGAGACATCTCATCTTATATCTTCAGCGCATCGCAATCTCGTAACCTCACTCGGATAGAAGCCGTAGTTCAACAGATGACGGTACCAAAGCAGCCTCAATGACGTAGATGGCCAAGCCATGTCCCATCAGAAGTTGCGGCTGCTGGCTCTAACCAAGGCTGCGTTGATAATTCAATCATCTCGGGCCTTCGGCGGTGCCGATTTTGATTCAATATTGGACGGTTGGGTGGCAGCAACGCGACCTCCTGAGCCGTGCATGAAATATGGTGTGAATAGTTTCGGTTCAAGATTCAGCGGTCGAAGCCTTGTTACCACGGGATTTGTCACAGGTTGCGGGCTTGGCTTGAGTGGTCAATCAAAGACGGGACGAGATGTAACCTGGCATTGGCCTGGGTGCTGCGCAGTATTCTTGATGCGGGGATGATCGGCGTGTGGCAACACGTCAAAATATTGGGTCATTGTTCTCTGAGACGGCATGCTGCAAGGGCAACCCGAAAAGCAGGTTCCGCATGCCATTCGCTTCCCCAATATTGGGACTCATATCTTCCCAGTGGGTTACATTGTGCCTGTCCATCAAGCCAACAATGCGGCACAGATGATCAACGTTCTAGATTTGGTAGACCTTGACTCGAAGCGGAAGTGATGGTTTCGGTACCGCCATTCAGCAGAGCGGTTCGGTATGAGAGCGCCGCACCCAGGAGCGGTACATCGCCCATCCTGGGTTCCTCACCCCAGTGCTCGTTTTAGTCAAGCCCCTTACACACGGTTCAACGAGACCTCCGCCCTTATAACACGCAGTTCCATGCCTCGGACTTTGATTTTTCCAACATTGGTTTCGCATTGGAAATTACACCTTGAAGCTGATGGGAGCGAGGGTTTCGATCATTACCGATGTTGGCCCCACTTTGGAAAAATACCGTCCTGAACCCATCGGGTTTGTATGGTTCATTCGGCTTCTAGCTTCGCGTCAAAAGAATCGCCGCTCGCCAATGCCATGCAAGGTGAAGCCTTGTGTCGTAGTTTTGTTGCTAACACACTAGCTGAATATGTCGATGAGGGAGACTATGTTCGTGTCTTCCGAGAGTGGTAGGCAGGTCCCCTTGCTAGGAGAGTGCAGCCTATGAAATCAATGCTTACCTGAATCACGGACCTTCTTGGCCAACTAGAGCGGGATTTTTCTTGGTTACACGCTGCTTCAGACGCGCCCGACAAGGTAGATGTTTAAAATTAGGAAAGTAGTGGTAGTAAGGAAAACGGTAGAAACGAACACCTAAAAGCAGCGGGGGAGCCAGAACCCAGAGAGGTTAAAGGAACAAAGGGAGAGTACCCAGCCTACACTAATGACTCTTAGGCACAGCTAGGGCTCCCTTTGGTATCCCAGCTTTTAAAATCAATTAAATTGAAACGAGTCAGGGGTCTCTAGAGTGCTGTCCCCCCGGTTCACGTAATCGGTAAATGACGAAGCGCCTATTCGTCTAAGAGGAGGTAACCGTCGCGAAAGGCACCGGGAACCAGTGCAGCAGCGTACATAGCAACAGTAATGGGCCGAAGGTCCTCACTAGTCGGATCCTCGACAATTTCTTGCCAAAACTCGATGACAGCCTTGAGGCGCTTCTTCACCTGCTCATCCACGCCCCAGCATTTCAGCCCTAAACACATGCCGAACTCCCGGAACGCCAGTCGCCGGGCCAAGTTCTGCGCCAGGAGTCCACGACTCTCCTCCAGAACCGCGCGAGTCACCTCGAGGCTCTGGTTGCCAAGGGCTCCGGCCCAGCCTTCGCCCCGGAAGAAGTGGGCCATCCAGAGCCCCATCCCCAGATCGAGCGGGTCGTAGCTGGCTTTGAGCCTCCCCTCGCGGCTCATGAGCTGGCGGTAGTCGGCTATCTCGCTGCTAAGCTCGTCAGAGGTGCCGCTGAGCTTTCCAGCCGCCTGCTGGAGAAGTCGATAGACCACGAAGCCTGTTGCCGCGTCGAGGTGGCCCTCAGAAGGTACTAGGACCGCCTTCATATCTGTGGATAGCTTCCACACCATGCCAAGACCACCTCCCTCTGCGCGCCTCACGAACCGAGGGTGTATGGCCTTGGCGAGCTGAATTCCGAGCTGGTTATACTCGCTCTCGCCAGTTGCAAGCGCCAGCCGGTTGAGAGCGAACATCCAAAGCGTGAGGTAGTGGTGATACTAAACTGGTCAGCTCAGTCTCCGCTATAACATGGTGAGGAGTGTAGCTCGTACCTGGCCGTCGCGGTCGCTGCCATAGGCCTCCATCTTCCCGATCCTGAGGCCGCCTTTCAGGGGCTCGCTATCCGTGGCTAATGGTAGTCTGGCAGTGCCGTCTCGCGTCCAACCGAGCACGTTGTGAACCGTTCGGACGAGCTGTTTGGCTAGCGTGAGGAACATGGGCGACGATGTCTCTTTCGCTAGGGTGATGAAATTGACCACTCCAAAAGCATCCGTCCAGAGATACCTGCCCCGATGCCCCCCTGCGCCCGGATGACTTGGCGGTGTCCACACCCGAGCACCTTCTTCAGTGATGTTCTCGAGCGGCCCGTATACCAAACTCGTCGCCTCTTTGAAGCGCTGAACGTCTTTTGGCGATGCCATAATGTGCGAGATAAAGACGAATTCTCCTTGAGAGTATAGGCGGACGACAGAGGTACTTTCCGCAACTCAATCACAGTGGGTGTATTTCTAATACGAAATAACGAAATGTGGTTAGCAGGATGCTAGACGAAATCGCGCGAACCAGAAACGAACTGATTATATCAAGCATCCAACATTGCTTCTGGAAACCTAGACTTTATCACTGAGCATTCTCTGTTCTCTCATGACATGATATTGATTTCGAGTGCAGATACTGGACATGACCTGACTTTCATGCTTCTATACACTTTAGTGAACGATAGTGAAGGAGCAGAGGTGGAATGATTAATGACGTAACTTGTGCCTCACCTCACCCCACTTTTGCCCTGCAAGCACAGACCTCTTATTTTTCGAGAGTACTTTGCGCAAACATCCGACCTACAAAACATGGTCCGTGCTAATCAAAAGTTTTATCACCCCGTTTATTATCTCTATAAACACAGCCCCTATTTTTGAGCTGTGGGTTGTGGCTGGAAGTGTTGGAAGCCAGAGATGGAAAAAGTGGCCCGTGCCGATATATAAATGGGGCCAAAACTGCCTTCGGTAATGTTTGATAGTGGGGGGCTCTGATTGGTGGAAAGGGGTAGTGAGGTAGGGGTTGCAGGGGCTGAGCTTGCTGAGATAATGTAGCCGAGGCTTCAGAACTGCAGCCCCCTCGCTCAGTCTGGCTCAGTCTGGCTCAGGCTAAGGCGGCAACTGCTCAGCTCCGAAGAAGAGGGAAATCTAAGGTGTCGATTTTGGGGTGGTGTAATGGCTGTTTCACCACCCTACAATCAACGACTACCCATGCTTATAGTCACATGATTATTTGTTACCTAATTAATTCAGATCAGCCCCGCCCAGCTTCGGCTAATATCCACCTGTGCACTGCGGGGTGACTTGGATTTTCATCCACTACCTCAAGCCTGCCCATCACTACGCCGCTGCGTAAAGCAAGCTAGTGAAACCATCATAACGCCCATGTAATTATTTCTCCGATATCCCCAGCAAGACAAATAGCTGATTTTGGTCTTAAGCTGATACGATGCCCGACTCCAAATGCCCAAACATGTGCGAGGGTGGCAAAACGCCTGAGGGCTATGATTGCACAATATGCGGGGGTGTCGGCACAATACCCGGCCCCGAATGCCGAAACAAGTGTAATAATGGTAAAACTGCAGAAGGTTATGATTGTACACTTTGCGCAGCTGGAACACAAAGACCATGTACTAGATGAAATTGGACAAATACAGAGATACGCCTCTTCAGTTACATCATTCTCTATGGTTAGAGTGTCTATAGACCGTCATGATCATAAACACACGGCAATCCATTGTGATAAGCTCACCGACGGCGTAGCATGATCAATAAGGCCCGTGCTCCGACCGCCAAACCAAACTGACAAGCTGCCATCGCCATGACCATAGCACCGAATCTGACTGCAAGTATCCCACTCTATTGCCGGCCTCGGCTTCGTAGTATATAGCGACTAACAGCTGGCAGCTGTGAAATGGGTTGATGAGCAGGGATTCAGCGCTCGTAGGGACGCTAACCACGACCATTTTAACACGTTCTGGAAGTAACAGGTTAAGGCCTATAGGAGATACTTTTCACACTTTAGCAACTACCAGATCCACCTCCAGATCCTCACTACTTTACCTAACTTTCACCAACGCAGCCACGGGCCGTAGCTTTATAGGTAAGCTATAGAACTCGTTCTCAAGGATAGCCCACAGGACATATCAGTTATGGCTAGCCCCATACGCTACCTACTGTATAACTTATTAGGGTTTCAGAAAGTTAAGACATTTTACATCCAGGTCCCTGGTAAGGCGGAGAAGCTGACTTTAGAGGCTATAATGTGGCGCCCAGAATCCTAACTAATAAATACCGCTAATTAAGATGTCTAATAGCTAACGAAAACTGCCAGTTAGCTAATAGTGGGTCTTTTACACCGGTAATCAGACAACAGGTTAGAAAATACCTAAAAAAGAGACCAGGTGGCGGTGAAAAAAATATAGCTAAGTGGAAGGAGGGGCTACAGAGTGTGGATTCAAAGACCCTAATTAAACTGAATATCGCGGCCTCTACTTTAAATTTATTCCAGGACTTACAGTAATTAACATGTTGAAGTCTGATAAAGTTTAGCGATATCATAGCCAATCTGTACAGTAACTAGAATATGTTTAGTTAAGAGAAATGGGGCACACTGTAAGATATCTAGTCACTACCACTACCTCCACGACGCTTTACTCCAGCGAAATGGTAAACTTAAACCCCCACACTTTCTCTATCCTTTGTATCCCTGTAAGTCTATTATTTCCAAGCTTAAGGTAGTTCCGTCTTCGATTCAGTCTCATCCATTATTTAGTTTAAAATACATCTAGCGGCTTTCACTCCACCTCTCAAGCAGGAAACCTCCCCGCCACCGCATCATACTCCCTCCTCGTCAACGGTGTCACACTCCCATGCTTTAACCCCTTCGGAAAGTTTGGCCAATTCGGCACCCCCCACGGCTTCCCACCCGACAAGTCCGTCGTCTGAAACGGCAAATACTGCGTATAGTCATCCAACAACACATAATACTTCCCCGGCGTGGTATTATCCGCCCATGCCGCCGGGCCCTCCCTCTGCCCTTCGCTCCGCACATTCCCAACCGTCTTCCAGCTCCCGAACAGCCCACCCGTAGTAGTCTCGATGACGACATGGCTACCGGCTGTTTCATCCTTGTAAAAGCGCGCGAAATGGCCGGGTTTTATGAGAGAGAGGAATTCCTGGTCGATGATGGCGTTCTTCGAGGGGGCGAGGTAATCCTTTGGGGGGCTGAAGGTGACGAAGTCTTTGGTGGTGGAGTAGCGGATGCGCTTGAGCGTGGCGGTGCCTTTGTGGGCGGTGTCGGAGGGGATGTAGAGTTGGGAGGACCAGAAGACGAAGTATTGCGATGTGGTGTTGTCAAAGACGGCGGAGGGCGCCCAGAGCATCCCGGCGGTGGGGTCTTCGACGCTGGGTGGTATGTGGTGTTAGGGGGGATGGAAGGAAGAGGGATGAAAGGAAGAGGGATGGAAGGGGGAGGGGAGGGGGTAGGGGAGCGGAGCGGAGCTTACACGGGGAGACTTGGGCCGGTCCAGTCGACGAGGTTGGTGGACTTCCAGATTACAAGGCTGCGGCTGCCGTTGCGGGTGACGCGGTCCCATGAGAAGCCCGGGGCTGTGACATCGAGATCTGGGGAAGTTTGTCAGAACCCAGGTTGTGCTAATGCCGTTTGTGCACAGTGCTGTTAATCACCTGTACAAATTATGTACCACTCATTCCTGCCTGCGTTCGTCGCGAGAAACACATCTCGCACTGCCTTTGTCCCGACGGTCGACTTCAGAATTGGCTGTCCTCGGTTGAGGAACGAGTATGATCCCGGGTCATTTCCCTTGGAGAGATACCATTGTACGGTTGGGTTCTTGTCCGAGAATGTGCTGATCAGATATCCGACATAGGGGCTCGTCTGTGCCAGCGCGGAGGGCAATAGGAGTAGTCCCGAAGCTGCGAGCTTCAAGGCAGCCCTAAATCGCATCTTGAAAGCTTATCGTTCAAGTTGGAATCGGCCGACTGAGAACAAAACGGACATGTCGAAGTCGAACATCCTAAGACCTCATGGTTTCACATGAGGTTGCCCTGGGAGCTACATCATTTTGGTACGACTTATTCCCCCTCTCCCGACTGGTGGGTAATTGTCCGTTTTGTTAGGGGTCCGCTTTACCAAAACCCGGTACCCAATGTGGGTTCCCGCAACTCAACCGCACCTATCAGCGCCGGGGATATAAGTCCCATTTGGATTGTCACTTGCAACTCTCGAGATCGTCATCTTCCACATTCAATTCCACGTGACAATCCCACGAGGCAGACAGACACTCCGTTTCGGCACGAGTATTTGCCCTTTAGGAGTTAGCGAAGAATTGGCCATGCCGCAAGTCAATGAAAGGATTTCAGAGAGACTGCCGAGACAATCCGCCACAGCAACGTCGCCAAATCCCGGCCAACCACCGACTCCCCTTCCCGAAAAAGCGGGGGCTTACCTCAGGTTGTACATTCCAGCTACGATGGTAATTTATCCATACGAACTTTGCATCTTTTTATAGCGCACGCCACCCTTGGTATGCAACATTACTACTGTGGGTAGCATCTCCGGTTGCATCCTTCGTGGATTAATATAAGTATCGCGATACTGCACTTCGAACTCAACTCCGACCCAACACGAGCATCAACCTTCAAGTTCAAACTTACAAACCACCCACCAGAAACCCACCCACAAAGCCACCAAAATGCAGCTCCCCACCCTCCTCCTCCTCGCAGCAACCGCCTCCGCCTCCACCCTCGAAAGGCGCTGCTCCCCCGCCTACGACCCCGAGCTCGCAAGAGGGTACTACCCCCCCGCGCCCTGCTGGCAATCCTTCAACACGGCCTGCCAGCCCTTCATCGCACAGGGCACCGAGATGACCGTCGACAAGAAGCACAAGCTGGCCATCGTGTATGGCCTCAGCTCGGACTGCGCGGCTGAGATTGCCGAGGAGCTGGCGCGCGAGGCGGTCGGCAAGAAGAACTATGGGTGGGTAAAGAAGCATGGGGACTTGACGGTGATTAAGGGGGGGATTTTGGTGATTAGTGGGATGAGTGAGGAGGCGGTGGGGAAGTATGAGAAGTTGGTGTATCAGACGGGGGCTTGAATGGGGGGAGGGGAGGGAGAATGGGCGAGGGGATGGGGATGAGGGGGGATGGATGGATGTGTTGGGGAACCTAATTGAAAGAGGGAGTATTTTTGATCTCCCAAAGACCGGATCGCATACCTACTCGGGCAGGTTTCTCCACGCGTTCTATCGCCTCACATCTGGTAGCCACTTGGGTGCTGGGTTTGGGAGTTCAGTCTGACAATGCCAGTTAGTAACTCAGCCTACAGGTAGCGATTCGACGAGTTTCGCGAGAGCTATACAGCAAGCAGCAAATATGAGCATTTGATAATTTAACTGAACAAAATAAAACATGTCAAAACTTGTTGTTCTTCCCGGTGTCTGTAATTGACGCTGACGCAAAGTCAGCTCTGTTCACATGTGCAAGTGGTTTGCCCTGGCTTTGTATGCAGATGCACCTCTCCCTTGCCTTTTGATGACTTACGGCATCAATTGCACCGAGAATAGCAATCAGCTCTCTCCTCTGGCCTCTGGAAAGACAACTTGAAGTCGTCTTGCGGTGTCAGAGCTGGACCGCAACATGTGATATTGACGCGCCTTGGGCTGCCACATGCATGCCACGCGCAACTCTAAGGTATCTTGAAGTTCGCGCCCATCGAGGTACGAAGCACCTAGGTTCGCACTCGTGGGCAAATTCGCAGCAATGGAGGTGGGTTCGCACTTGTGAACAGA
>Ga0247760_1000151_pt1 | contig 74074 bp, 69 predicted proteins | sample UWRJL171409R4_FD_179936 | JGI IMG/M metagenome (GOLD analysis project Ga0247760, IMG submission 179936) | Plant litter microbial communities from Arlington Agricultural Research Station in Wisconsin, United States - UWRJ-L171-409R-4 | ecosystem: Environmental > Terrestrial > Plant litter >... | reverse complement strand
TCGGTGATCCGCGCAAATTGGTAGCTCTCTGCCGGATCGCTGGAAAAACGGCTCGGAAATAGCCGGGTGAAGCCGAGTGAGGCGTTCAGCAGCGCGGCGCCCGCGGCCAGCGCCGCCGCCAGCGCGGTGGCCAGCGCGTCGCTCCCGTCCGCGACCGGCAGTAGCGGGCCGAGGCGCCCGCGCGCGGCCCAGCAACAAACCCGATAGGCGGCGTAAGTGAGGCACAGCCCCGCGCCGATGAAGGCGAAGGCGTGGGCGCTGGCCCAGAACAAGAGCAGGAGCGGCCAGCTCCAAAGTATTCTTCGCTGGCTGCGAAGGGGCGCCTGACGGTGCCGTTCGATCAAGCCGAGCAGCAGCGCGATCAGCAAGAACGACACGGTTGCTGGGCGTACGATCAGCCAGCTGTTCATCGCGGCCAGCGCCAGAGCAATCACTAGGTAGACGAGCGGACCGCGAGCTCGCAGCGGTCGAAATAGCAGGTAACCGATGCCTGCCGAGATCACGCCGCCCGCGATTTGCAGCGCTACGGCGCCGCCGCTCTTCCACAGCGCGTACAGCGGCAGCTCGCTGAACGGCTCGATGAAGGTCTGCCGCTGGTGCGTGTAGGCGAGCGGATCCAGAGCAGGGATGGCGCGCAGCGAAGCGACCGCGCGCCCGAGTGCAATGTGCCAAGGCAGGTCGAAATCACCGAGTTGACGCAGCGAGATGGCAACGCCGAAGGCCAGCAGGCCGACGAGGAAGAAGCCATCTGCGCGCGTGCGCGCGGGAACGCTGGGCGCGTGCGTTGACTTTCCATCTTCCGAGTCGGAGGGCATCCCAGGCGCCTCCAGGCTATCATCGATGGCGCGGCTGCGGGCAGCTCGCTGCCCGGACGATCGGAGCTACGAGCTGGGCGTCGAGGCGCGCCGTTCGGCGGGTTCCGGATACAAGCTGCTCGTGCGTGGGCCGGTACCAGTCGGTGCCGCGACTGCGCCGAAGGCGGCTTCGATGCGGCGGCGGCGCTCGCGCTGTTGCAGCTCTTCCAGCAGGCGGCGATTGACGCTCAGCAGATCGCCGAGAATCGCGAGCAAGAAGGTCAGAAAACCGACGATCAGCAGAACCGCAGCCAAAATCAGCGATTGGACGTGACCGTTGCCGCTGCCTTGGAAGAAATACCAGACGAAGCGCGCGGCGATGATCAGGCCGAGCGTGAGCGGGAACAGACTGACGGACAAGAAGAAGCGCAGCGGCTGATAGACGATGAAGATGCGGAACATCGTCACCACCGAGCGCTTGATGTAGTTTGGGATGCTGCGCACCAGGCGTGAGGGGCGCAAATCCCCGTTTACGCGGATGGGCACGGAGACCACGGTCATGTTGCGTTGACCGGCTTGGATGATGGTCTCGAGCGTGTACGTGTAGCCGTTGAACACGTTCAGCATCAACGCGACGTCACGCGAGATCGCGCGGAAGCCGCTCGGCGCGTCGGCCACGTCGGTGCCGCTCACGCGGCGCACGATCGAGCTGCCCAAGTGCTGCAGTAGCTTCTTGACCGGCGAAAAATGCTCGATGGTATCGATCGGACGGGCGCCGATCACGAGGTCGGCCTGGCCGTCCAGGATCGGGCGCACCAGCTTCTCGATGTCCGCTCCGTTGTACTGATTATCGGCGTCGGTGTTGACGATGATGTCCGCGCCGCGCTCGAGGCACGAATCCAGGCCGAGCATGAAGGCTCGAGCGAGCCCCTGATTTTGTTGGAAGCCGACCACGTGGTGCACGCCGTGCTTGCGCGCGACAGCGACCGTGTCGTCCCGGCTGCCGTCGTCGATCACCAGCACTTCGATCGTATCGATGCCTGGGATGTGCTTGGGCAGATCGGCCAGCGCGATGTGCAGCGTCTGTGCCTCGTTCAGGCACGGGATTTGGATGATGAGCTTCATGTTCGCGGTAGCCGAGTTCTCCGCCCGCCCGGCCGGGTAGGGGGGTGTAGCACTTCTATAGCTTATACTGCAGGGAGAACACGTCGAAGCCCTGGCTCCGCAGACTTTGCGCCTTGGACTTGGCTGCGCTGGGGCTACCCGTGACCAGCACCCGCGTTTCGCGCTCCTTGCCGTCCGTAAACCGAGTCTGCGTGCGCGTTCTCTCGCGTAGGACAGGCGCTTCCGCCGCAGCCCAGGCTTCGAACTGCACATAGGCCAGCAGAAAGTCGCGCTCGATGAGGGCCTTCTTGGGGTTGGGTGAGGCCATGAATGCGCGCGTCCGCTCGTGCAAACCATCGCTGAAATGCGCGACGTGTTCGGTCGCGTCCAGCAAGTCCACGTTCGGCGTCACGCTGTCTCTGCCCGTCGTGTCCATTTGGCCGACGGCAAGCAGCATCACGATCAAGATCCACGCGCGCGGCGCGCGATTGCCGACGAGGCGAAACAACATGAGCACCGCGAGGAACACCAACGGCGGGAACGCGGGTAGGTTGTGGCGCGCGGAGTTGCCCGGCTTCAGCCCCCAAAATAACATCGCCGGCAAGCCCCAGGCGGCTGCGCCGAAGGTGAGCCAGCGCTGGCCTTTGTTGCCGACCACGCCTTGCAGCAGCGCCAGGACACAGACGGCGAACAGCAACGTGCCCGACGCGTGGGTGATCGTCGCGTTGTTGGCGGGATTGATCAAGAGCGACCACTTGAAAGGAAAGCGATCGTTCCAGCTTTCCACGAAGCCGCCCACGGCGTGCGTCTCCTTGCGCGCCGCCTCCACCACCGGCAACGCGACGTGGTGTGCGTAGGCGATCGTGAACAGCGTACCCAAGCCGACGATCAGCACGAGCCAGGCGAGCAGCGCTGGGCGCAGCCGATCGCGCGCGACCAGCGCCAGCAGCAGCGCGCCGCTCGACAATGCCATGTCCGCCTTGAGCGAAAACGAGAGCGCCGTCAAAAGCGCAGACAGCGCGAGGAAGCCAGCAAAGCGCAGCGAGCGGAGGCGCGGTTGATCCGCGGCCTTGCCGAACGCAAGCGCCGAAAAGACGAGCAGCGTCAGCGCCGGCAAGGTGGGCATGCCGTACACGCTGCCGAGCCAAAAGCACGGCGTGAGCGAGTAGACGATGGTGCTCGCGGCGGCGATCGCGGGCGTGGAGAGCCGTCGGAAGAGCAAGTACAGCCCGACCAGGCACGCGCTGCTGGCGAGCACGCTCAGCCCGTTCATGAACAGCGGCAAGGAGCGCACGCGCAGGCCGAGATCCAAGGCCCGCTTCAAGGTGTGGAGGTAGAGCGGGCTCGTGTGCAGGCGGTAATCGACTTGGGTCATGTCGATCGTACCCTCGAAGTGCCAGTGGATCGCGTCGCACGCCAAGCGCGCGGCGTCCTGCTCGCCGAAGCCCGACAACTGAAAATGCCAATGCAACCAAAACGCGGCCAGCGCGGCCAGCGCGACGAAGAGCCACTCGTAGCGGGCGAAGACAGTGCAGAAGATTGAGGCTAGGCGCATCTGCTGGCTACGGCTTCGCGCTCGAAGCGTCGGGAGAGAGCGTGTACAAGCGGTAGCCGGCTACCACGCGAACGGTCGAGGTTGAAGCCAGAAACCGGCTGAGCGAGCCCGTGTCGCGCTGCACCAACACGTGGCTTACGCCATAGCGGGCCAAAATCATGCGCCGCTCGTCGTCCGAGGCGGGGCCCAGGAAGCGCTTGACCCAGTGTTCGCGCTCGGTGTGGTCCGGAACCAATGGATCGTCGTGGAAGAGCACCAGCACTTTGGGGCCAAAGGTGGGCAGCTGCCAGGATAGACGCGGGGTCGCCAACACCACCGCGCCGGGCCCGGTCGCAGCGGCGAGCTCGCGCATATTTCGGATAATCGGGCTTTCTTGGGAGCGCGGATGTTCGAACCGGGCCTGAGCCACGAGCACGCTGTGCGTGCAAAATACCAGCAGGGTGATTGTCACGAGCAGCGCGCCGACGACGCCGAGCGCGCGCCGACGCAAGAACCGGAATGTGCCCGGGTGGCCCGGCGTCAGCTGCAGCAGTAGCCACACCAGGCCGATTTGTAGGTACACGATCGCGAGCAGCACGAAGCGATGGCCGAGCGGGATCTCCACGAATGCGTTGGCCACGAAGGGCAAGAGCATACTCAGCGCGCCCAAGCCCACGAACCAGCGCGCGCGCCGCAACAAGAAGTACGGCAGCATGAGCAGCGTGATCGCGCTCGCGCCCAGCGTCTTGAGCAAAGGCAGCGGATGATAGAAATCGTGCAGCTTCCTTTTGACGTGCAGGTCAGCGGCTTGCGAGATGCTCTCGCCGGCCCAATTCGCGTCGTGTCCGTGGCCACCGCGCAGCACGACCCAGGGCGAAAAATACGGCCAAAAATGCGACAAGCCGCAGCCAATCACGACTGCAAACCCGACCTGAAAGCGCACTCGCCAAGAGGCCCTCGGTTCGGCCAACGCCAGCAGCAGCGCGCCCGAGAGGGACATCATCGCGGTCAGCGGGTGAACGATGAACACCGCGGCCGCCCAAACCCCGAGCACGAGCAAGCTCAACCGGGGCCGCCGCACTTCGGCGCGTAGGATGCGCACGACCAAGGCGAGGCCGAGCAGCGTCAGCCCGAGCGCGGTCGTCGATGGGTACGAGGCGACGCTGAACAGCACGTGCAGCGCGTACACGTTCGAATAGTTGAAGCCGAGCCACCAACCGCCGAACATCACCAGCAGGCCGTACAGCGGCGCCAAGCGATGCCGGAAATAGCTCAGGAAAAACAGACGAATGCCACACAAGAACAGCAGCGTGTTCAGCACCGCGCTGAGCGTCATCGCTTGGATCGCGTCCCAGTGCAGGGCGCGAGCAAGCAACGCGATCAGCAAGAATTGCGGACCAAAGCGCGGTGAGCCCGCGTCGATCGCCAAGTGCGGATGGCGCGGGTGCCAGGGGTTCTCGATCAGCGCGTGGAGCGTGGCCGAGTGCTCCCAGTAATCGGCGCCGTCCGCCCAGGTGATCAAGCGCACGTACACGGCCTCCCAGCTGACCCAGCCCCAAATGACGAGCGCGCAGAGCACGAACAGCGCGCTCGGCCAGTAGCGGCTGAACAGTGCGCGGGCGGTTTGGGAGGGAGCGGGGCTAACCATGACGTCGCAGAGTCCGTAGTCGTAATTTCCAGACGGTGGTGACCGCTTCCAGGACGATCTTGCGATCCATCTTCGAGGCGCCCACTTGCCGATCCACGAACACGATCGGCACCTCCCGCACGTCCAAGCCCAAGCGCAGCGCGCGATAAGTCATCTCGATTTGAAACGAATAACCGTTGGAGACGACGTTGCCAGCGACGATCGCCTCGAGCGCTCGGCGTTGGAACGCCTTGTAACCGCTGGTCAGGTCGCGGATCCCCACGCCCAAGATCGAGCGCGAATAGAGCGAGCCGCCTTTGGATAGCAAGTGCCTGCCGGCTCCCCAGCCCACGACGTTTCCGCCCGGGATGTTGCGCGAGCCGATCACGAGGTCCGCGCCGGCCTCGAGCTCGCGAAAGAAATCCGGCAGGTGCCGCGGGTCATGGGACAAATCTGCGTCCATCTCGAAGAAGTAACGGTAGTCCTGGTGCAGACCGAGTTGAAACGCGGCAGTGTAGGCCGTGCCGAGGCCCAGCTTGCTCGGGCGATGCAGGACCCGCACGCGCTTGTCACGGGCCGCGAGCTCGTCCGCCAAGACGCCCGTGCCGTCCGGAGAATTGTCGTCCACGATCAGGATGTGCGCGCCGGCCGCGACGCCGAGCGTCGCTTCCACGAATGCTTCCAGGTTGGCGCGTTCGTTGTAGGTGGGCGTGACGATCAGCGTCCCCCTCCCAAGCACGGCTTCGGGGGTCAAGGGGGTCTTCGGGTCACTCGCCACCGGAGGCGTTTACCATGCTAAAGCACGCCCTGAGGACAGCATGACCCAGCACAGCCTGAAAATTGGCATGATCCAAACCCGCGTCGGTCTGGATAAGGCCGCCAACGTCGAAAAAACCTCACTGGCGATCCGGGACGCGGCCGCGCGCGGCGCGACGCTGATTTGCTTGCAAGAGCTGTTTGCTTCGCAATACTTCTGCCAAACCGAGGACGCAGCGTACTTCGACCTGGCCGAAGCGATCGACGGGCCCACCGTACAGGCCATCGCCAAGGTGGCCAAAGAGTGCAAGGTCAGCGTGGTCACGCCCATCTTCGAGAGGCGCGCGCCGGGCGTGTATCACAACAGCGTGGTCGTGCTCGGCCCGCAGGGCAACACGCTCGGCCTGTATCGCAAGATGCACATCCCGGACGATCCGCTGTTCATGGAGAAGTACTACTTCACCCCCGGCGACCTCGGCTTTCTGACCTTCGACACGCCCACCGCAAAGGTCGGCACGCTGATCTGCTGGGACCAATGGTACCCGGAGGCCGCGCGCCTGACCGCCATGCGCGGCGCCGAGGTGCTCACCTATCCGACCGCCATCGGCTGGCACCCCGCCGAGAAAGAACAGTACGGCGCGGCTCAGGTCTCCGCCTGGCAAACCATGCAGCGCAGCCACGCCATCGCCAACGGCGTGTTCGTGATCGCGGTCAACCGCGTCGGCCACGAGGGCCCGGCGGATGGGGGCATTGAATTTTGGGGGCATTCCTTCGTGGCAGATCCCTTCGGCGTGGTGCTGGCAGAAGCCGGACAAGGTGAAGAAACCCTGGTCGTGGAGTGCGATTTGACGCGCCAAGAATGGGTGCGGCGAAACTGGCCGTTCTTCCGCGATCGCCGGATCGACGCCTACGGCGATCTCACGCAGCGCTTTTTGGATTCGAACAAGCGATGACGAAACGCGCCTCCGTTGCTCGAGCAAGAACGCCCGCAGCAACGCTCGACCCGCTCGCTACGCCCCATTCACTCGGCTACCGCATGCCCGCGGAGTGGGAGCCGCACGCGGCCACGTGGCTGGCCTGGCCCCACGAGCCCACGGACTGGCCCGGAAAGTTCGACGCCATCCCGTGGGTGTTCGCGGAGGTCGCGCGCCACTTGCAAGACGGTGAGCGCATCCGCGTGATCGTCTCGGGCAAGAAGGAAGAGACGTCGGCCAAGAGTGTGTTTAGCCGTTCGGGCGTGAACCTGCGCCAAGTGGACTTCGTGCATTTGGCCACCGACCGCTCTTGGACGCGGGATTTCTTGCCGCTGGGCGTGGTCAAGGGCTCGGGCAAGAAGCGTGAGACCGCGCTCGTGAAATGGAAGTTCAACGGCTGGGCGCGCTACAAGAATCACGCTCGAGATGAAGACGCGGGGCTCGCGGTCGCGCTGCAGCTGGGCTCGCCCCTGGCGCTGCCAGAAGCTCAATTTGGCCGCAGGCGCGCGCGCGTGGTGCTGGAAGGCGGCGCGATCGACGTCGACGGCGAGGGCTCGCTCTTATGCACCGAGGAGTGCTTGCTGAACGGTCGCCAAGCACGCAACGCGCCGCTCGGCAAAGCCGGCATGGAAGCCGTGCTGCGCGATCACCTGGGCGCCGAGCGCGTGCTCTGGCTGGGCAGCGGCATCGCGGGCGACGACACCGCGGGCCACATCGACGATTTTGCGCGCTTCGTGGCGCCCGGCAAAATCGTGCTCGCCGAAGAAAAGAACCAACGAGATCCGAACTACGCCGTGCTTCGTGACGCCGCCGCGCGCTTGAAACGCGCGCGCGACGCCAAGGGCCGCAAGCTCGAGGTGATTCGCCTGCCCATGCCCACGCCGATCGTCTTCGACGGCCAGCGCTTGCCGGCGAGCTACGCCAACTTCTACGTCGGCAACGCGGCCGTGCTCGTGCCCACCTTCAACGACCCAAACGATCGCGAAGCGCTCGGCATTCTCGCCGAACTCTTCCCGACCCGCCGCGTGGTCGGCATCCACTCCAGCGATTTCGTGCTCGGCCTAGGCACCATCCACTGCAGCACTCAGCAAGAAGTGCGTTGAAGCGGCACCGTCCGGGTGCAGTCGTCGCCTCATCATTCGTCCCCTGTCGTTCGGGCTAAGCACGATCCACTGCAGCACCCAGCAAGAAGTGCGCTGAAAGCGGGCACCGTCCCGGTTGCAGTCGTCGCCTTCATCATTCTTCCTCTGTCGTGCTCGGGCTAGGAGGATCCACTGCAGCACCCCAGCAAGAAGTGCGCTGAAGCGGCACCGTCCCGGGTGCAGTCGTCGCCTCATCATTCGCCACCTTTTTTGGTGCTGGTCGCCTTTCTGGAGACACCCCTTTGCCGCCCGGAGCCTGATGTGTTTGCACAGTATAGTTTTCGGTGAGGACGGGGGAACTCGCAGATGCGCGGGGTGCCCGCCCCCTTCGCCGCCTTTGCCCCCAGCGAGGTGACGAATCGTGAGCGTCATCGCGGACGGGGACCTGTCTCGGGTGCGGTTCCGCGTGACCCAGTTCGTGCCAATCTGTCAAAATAAGCGCCGCGAAAATCGCGGGAAGTTGAAAATTGTCTGGGTTGGGCGCACGTTTGGCGCCCGTGCGTACTTCGGCCCCCCCTCTGCTCGACCGGCGCGCGCTGACGCGAGCGCTGGGCGGCCTGATCGCGGGACTCGCTGTTACGCCTCGCGCCTTCGCTGAGGCTGCGCCGCGAGCGCCCCAACCCTCAACCCCTACTACGCGGGTCGCGAGTTACGTGGCGCGCAAACCAGCGCCCGAGACTCAGGTGCAAACCAGCTCGGCCGATCGCGGCATCAACCCGTGCATGACGCCGGACCCGGGGTTCGGCGTGTACGGCAAGTGGGAGGGCGGCATCGGCATGGGGCAGTTCATCATGCCCGTGCGCGGCGGCATCACTCCGAAGGGTGAGTTCGACCTGATGGTCCACTTTCACGGCCACGACCCAGTGCGCAAAGAGTGGGTGCAGGTCATGGACGGCGCGGTGCTGGTCGGCATCGATCTGGGCATCGGCTCGGGTGCCTACGAAGAAGCGTTCCAAGCGCCGGACGCTTTTCAGCGTTTGGTCGAAGCCGTGGAGCGCGCGGTGGCCAAAAAGACCGGCCGCAAGACGGCGCGCGTGCGGCGCCTCGGACTCAGCTCGTGGAGCGCGGGCTACGGCGCGCTGCAACACATCTTGATGCAGAAGTACGCCAAGGAGCGCGCGGACACCGTAGTGCTGCTGGATGGTCTACACTGCGGCTACTCTGGCGCGGCCATCAATGGTCAGCCGATCTTCATGTTCACGGATTTTGCCAAGCGCGCGGCCGCGGGTGAAACCTTGATGTTCGTCAGCCACTCGTCGATCATCCCGCCCGGCTACGCCTCGACCACCGAAACCGCGGATTATCTAGTCCATCAAGTGGGCGGTAAGCTGCGTGACGTGCGCGGCAAAGGCCCGATGGGGATGACGATGATCACCCGCTATTCAAAGGGCAATTTTCACGTGCGCGGCTTTTCCGGCAACGACAAAATGGATCACTGCGCTCAAATCGGCGAGTTTCGCGACGTACTCCAGGTGCACGTGAAACCGCGTTGGAACTCTCCGCGCGGGCGAGCTGCATGAGCGGCGGCGCGGACCAACGCTTCATCTTCAAGGATCTGTCGTTCGCCGCCGCCGAGGGCCGCGGCGCCCAGCCGCTCGATCGCTTGCTGCGCGAAAAGCATGACGGCGCGAGCTGGGCGGAAGTTCGGCGTCTGATCGAGACCGGCAAAGTTTCGGTCAACGGTCAGGTGCAGCGCGAGCCGGCCGCGCGCGTGGCGGCCGGCGCACAGATCGATTTACGCATGGCCGCGGCCCGCCATCGCGAAGGCCCGCGCTTGCCGGCGGGTGCGATCGTGCACGTGGACGCGCACGTGGTCGTCGTGCAAAAGCCCGCGGGCATCAGCACCGTGCCCTACGACGAGAACGAGACGGGGACGCTCGATGAGCTCGTGCGAAGCGAGCTCGGACGCAAGGAAGCGCCGCTCGGGATCGTCCATCGGATCGACAAAGAGACCTCTGGTTTGGTGCTATTTGCCCGAAATTTGGCGGCCAAGCTGGACTTGAAGAACCAGTTCCGCGTGCACTCGGTGCGCCGCCGCTATCGCGCGATCGTGCACGGCAGCATCAAGGATCGCACGATCTTCTCGCGCTTGGTGCAAGACCGCGGCGACGGACGGCGCGGATCCACGAACAACCCGACGCTCGGTCGCGAGTCCACCACGCACGTCTTCTTTCGCGAAGCATTGAAGGGGGCGACCTTCATCGAGTGCCGGCTCGAGACCGGACGCACGCATCAGATCCGCATCCACTTGTCGGAAGCTGGGCACCCGCTCGTCGGCGAGCGCGTGTACGCCAAGAACAATCCGCACCCGACGATCGCTGCGCCGCGCTTGATGCTGCACGCGCTCCAGCTCGGCTTTCGTCACCCAGTCACGAACGCCGAGCTCGATTTCGAACAAGCGCTGCCGAGCGATATCTTGGAAGTACTCACGCGCTTACGCGGCGCCGGCTAGCGGACACACTGGACGCGGTTGCGGCTAGTCGAAAGCTCCGCCCTGGTCGCGCCGCCGATGGCGCCGACCCAGTGAGCGTCGGGTTTGACGGGGATGGTCGAGCTGCTCCACGCGAATGCGTCGGAAGGCCAATTCAAGAACACCTTCTTGTCCAAGATCGGCACGAGAATCGAGAGCAATTCGGTGATGCTCGGCAGGCGAGCTCCGTCGCCCAGGGCACTGCACGCGCTCACCGCGTCAGCGTAGCCGGCGGTCTGGCCTGCTCCGGGCACGTCCTGCCAGGTCAGGCCGGTGCGCAAATCCATCATCAGGTCGCCCCGGACTTGATAGCGCGCCGAAGTCGCCGGCTGCTTCTCGCTACGCACGCAGAACGCGCCGCCGAGCGCTTCGACCGCTTTGCCCACTACGCCGATGCTACAAACGCCTGCTGATGTGCCGCAGCCGTCCGCGGTGAAGTCGAGCATACGCCCGAGGCCGCTGCTGCTGATCGCGGTCGTGGTCCAGAAGCGACCCTCTGCTCGAAATGCGGGCGCGATGTAGCTCGGAGCGAGCGGATCTGCCTCGTTGGGCACTACGTCGAACAGCGAGACCAGCTCGATGAACGTGGGCACGCGCCAATCTTCTTCGCCGGCGAACGACAGCTCGCTGCAACGAATGAGCGCGTCCGCGTGCGTGTAGAGCTCGGTGCCGGGAGCTTGCAGCCAATCCAAGCCGGTAACGAGGTCATGCACCACGCCGGGCGTCGTCTCCGTGTCGTAGTTGGCGGGATTCGGCAGACCGAGGCTCGCGCTGTTCGGCATCGGCCATTCTGCGGAGTCCGAAGCTTGAATCACTGCTGCGCCCGCGCTGCCACTAGCGCCCGCATTGCTGCTAGCGCCCGCGCTGCTGCTAGCGCCTGCGCTGCCGCCCGGATTTACTGCCTGGCCGCTGCAGCCACCGAGTACGCCCGCGACGAGCCACGGGTAACACCAGCAAGCGCCGAGATAGAGCCTCACCCGCTAAGGGTAGGTTCGGGATCGCTAGGCGTCAATGCGCCGACTTGAACGCCCAATAGCGTGAGGCCACGAAATTGAGCACGGTGATCAGCGCCGAGACTCCGAGCCAGCACGGCCACGGAGGCAAACGTGCGTGGTCGACGAGCAAGCCCAAGAGCAGCGAACTCAGCAGCATGAAGCCGATCTGCAGGCTGAAGAAGCGGCTGGCTTCACTCGCGACCTTGCCTTGGCTTTGGAACGTCCAGCGCCGGTTCCAGTAGTAGCTCCAGAGCGTGCCGAGCGTGTAGGCGATGCCTTGCGCCGCGGCCGCGCGCATCACGCGGTGCAGACCCCAAAACGCGCCGAAACCGATCGCCGTGTTGCTCACGCCCACGATGCCGAAGCGCACCAGCGACACATCCGACAGGCGACGCACGAGCGCGGACAAAGTAGACGAATTCAAGGAGGGAGGCGTGGACGGACTGCTCATCAGCGCCGAAACAGGACCATTTTGCAGGATTGGCCGCAAGCCCTGAGCAGCCTCCGACCTGCTTCCGACGCGTGGAAAAATGGGCAATACTTTTGACATGGCAATGACCACGACATCCAGCGGACTCCAGTACGAAGACACCCGTGAGGGCCAAGGCGCGTCGCCCACGAAGGGCCAAACCTGCGTGATGCACTACACGGGCTGGCTCTGGGTCGACGGCAAGAAGGGAGAGAAGTTCGATAGTTCGCTCGATCGTGGACGCCCGTTCACGTTTCCGATCGGAGCTGGGCGCGTGATCAAGGGTTGGGATGAAGGTGTGGCCAGCATGAAAATTGGCGGCACCCGCAGCCTGCTGATCCCCGCGGAGCTCGGTTACGGGGCTAGCGGAGCCGGTGGCGTGATTCCCCCCAACGCCACGCTGCTGTTCGAAGTCGAGCTACTCGGCGTCCAGTAACGCAAATATCGAGCACGCGGAGCAGGGGCGCTGCGAGGCACTTGTGCCAAGTTGGGGCGATCTGGATCGCCCCGCCCCGCCCGCGTCGGCCTATTTGGGCGTCAAATAGCCGCGTGTGCGACGCTCGGCGCCTGGCACCGAAGCTGCAATCGGAGTTGGCATGCACAGCCTAGCTCCGCTCATTCCCGCGGCGGTCGAAGAGTTGCCGTCCACACCCGCGCGGCGTCGCTCTCGTCGGACCCGGTTCTTCGAACAGACCAGTCTGATCTTGCCCTTGGCCGGGGTCGGTGTCGGCGCTTGGTGCGCTCTACGCGGCGATCGCAATACGCGCGAAATCGGCACTACCATGCTGGTCAGTTCGTTTGCAGCGATGCTCACCCGCTGGCAGCTCGCGCGCTTGTTCAGCGAGAAAGCGCGCTACGAAATCGAATCGAGCGACGGCGAGTTCGAAGTCCGCTACTACGCTCCCCGCGTTCACGCAGAGACCGTGCTCAACGCGGCCCCCTGGAAGCAGTCGCTGAATGAAGGCTTCGATCGGCTGGCGAACTACATTTCCGGCGCTAACGCGCAGCAGAAGAAGATCGCGATGACCGCTCCGGTGATGGTCACCGTCGGAGCCATGGATCGCGCTACGCGCACCGTAGCGTTCAAGATCCCCGACAGCGAACCGTTCGAAACCTTGCCCGCGCCGAGCGATCGCCAGATCACGCTGCGCCGGATCCCCGCTCGCCGGGTTGCCGCGCTCGGCTACAGCGGTCGCTACGGCGTCGAAATTCCTGCCAAGAAACGCCAGGAGCTAATGACCTACGTGCGCGCCGCCGGCCTGCTGCCAATCGGCGACGTCACCTTCGCGGGCTATGACGCGCCTTGGACTTTGCCCTGGCTCCGTCGCAACGAAGTGCAGGTCGAACTCTCATCGTTGCCCGGGATCCGCAGCGACGACGCTTGAGCGCGGCGGGCGGCCGGGCGGGGCTCTGGATCGGTCTTTCCAGGGGTGTCCCGCGAGCCGCTACTTGAAGTCGCGGTCGAGCACGGTCTTGCGGCCGTCCGCTTGCGCGACCTCGATCGCCGCATCGCACAACTTACGGATCTTGGACGAAAGCACATCCACGACGCCGTCCGAAGTGTTCATGCCCGAGCGAGCCTTCACGTACGCTTTGAGCTTGGAGACGACGACCAAAACGTCTTCAGGCAGATCCTGCGCGGCGACCGGCGCGCCGATGATGCGCCGGCGTTTGTCGGCTTCGTCACTCATTGCGCTTTCCCGACTTTCTCGAGCAGAGCTCCTCGCTTCACGGTCCTGCTCCTCTTGTTGCTCACGACGGAACGCTTCACGTGTGGGCGCCTTCATCGGTTCGGCCCAAGCATCGCGATGCCGTGCTTCCGGCAAGTGTGCATCCCAACAAGCCAAGGTACAGAAAAACTGCGCCAGCTTGTTGCGGTTGCAGGTCGACACGCTGCACTGCATGTAGTCCGCCCCAAAGCCAATCGGCTTTTTACAGGTCGTGCACAGTCGAAAGAACTCAGCCTCGCTCACGCGCTCGAGCCTACACCGGCTCCCAGCTCGAGTGCGCCGGCAATTTTTTTGCGCTCTAATTACGCCTAGTACCCAAGCATCGCCGCTGCTCGTGGGTCAACGGGGGGTGAAGAACAGCGTCGCTCGGCTGACCGTGCTGCTCGTGGCTTTCGCGCTTTGGGGGTTGGGCAGCTGTGCCGCGCGCGTCCCGGTGACCATCTCGGCAGACAGCGCCAGCGTCGACCCCGACCCCGAACCCGCCGATCCCGCCGCCGCAGGGCGCCTCCAAAATTGCGCGCCCGGCACCGCCGACTGCGACCGCAACCCAGCCAACGACTGCGAAGCCGTGCTGGCCGACGACGCCCAAAATTGCGGGATCTGCGGCGTCCAATGCAGTACCCCGAACGCCGACTCCGCCTGCCTAGGCGGCACGTGTCGCATCATCTCCTGCACCCCCGGCCACTGCGACACCGACAAAGACCCCGAAAACGGCTGCGAAACCCCAGCCAAAACCTGCCACCCCTAAGCCCCTTTCGGTAGACGTATCGCCCCGCACGCGCTATCCCTCCGCTCACCTAAGCCAGCAAATGATCGAGCACGAGTGGCGGAATTGGCAGACGCACCGGATTTAGGTTCCGGCGCCGCAAGGCGTGGGGGTTCAAGTCCCTCCTCGTGCACTAGAGCGAAGGATTCGAGAAGTGGGCGACGGTGAAAACGATTCTTGAGTGAATCGATCAAGGTTGCCGACGATTCGCCGACGATTGAGGACGCTGACCACCCTGCGCACCCTGCCGCCTCGCGACCGTCGTAGGCTCCGCCATCCGTTGCGCAGCGGCGAAGCCGCGCTCCATCAACGCTAGCAGCTCGGCGTTCGCTTTCTTGGCGGAGCCGCCGCGTTCGAGCACGCGGATGGCTTCTTCGCGAGCGGTGCGAACAGAGAGGACGATCACGCCGGCGATGAGCCGCGCGAGGCCGTCGGGCTTCGGCCCGGCGAGCTCGAGCGCGAGCGCCTCTTTCGCTTCGTCTTCCAGCTCGTGGAGACGCGCCTTGAGCGACGGGCTCGCGGCCACGACGCGCCACCAGGCGATCGAGCGCGCGTCGATGTAGGCGATTAGCTGCTTTTGCTCGCGCAGCCTGGAGACGAGGCCGCGGAGCGCGTCCAAGGGTGCTTGTCGCTTCGGCCGCTCACGAATCGCCGCGCGTATGGGCAGCAGCAGCAAGTCGTCGTTGCGGTCGAGCATCAGCTCCTCTTTGCGCGCGAAGTAGTTGAAGACGGTCATCTTCGACACACCCGCGGCGACGGCAATCTCGTCCAGCGTCACGGCTTCGAACCCGCGCGCGCAGAACAGCTCTGTGGCCACGTCGGAGATTTTTTGCCTGGTTTCGCGCTTGTTGTTCTCGCGTCGCTCACCCATGCCTGCAATTCTAGCGGAAATGGCGAACTATGTACGCAGTAAATAAATCTGGACAAAAGGTTTATTGAGTACAAGATTCATTTCGATGTCTAACGGAATGAAGGTGCTCGTCTCGGGCGCGAGCTTCGCAGGCTTGTCGACCGCCTACTGGCTGAAGAGGCTCGGCTATGACGTCACGGTCGTCGAGACGGCAAAGGGGCTCCGAACCGGGGGCACAGCCGTCAATATCGAAGGGCGGACGGTCAGCGTTGCCGAACGCATGGGCATCCTCGAACAGATAAGGTCCAAGCGATTGAATCTCGAGCGATGGGAATACAAGAACGCGGCTGACGTGACGGAAGGTTCGATGGTGCTGAGGCCAGAGGGTGCGCTGCCGCCGGAAGATGACCTTGAGGTCGAACGGAACACGCTACTGGGTTTGCTTTTCGAGCTGGTGAAGGACGACGTCGAGTTCGTCTTCGACGACAGCATCACGGCCTTGAGCGAAAGGCCGGAAAATATCGAGGCTACATTCAGGAGTGGGGCGCGGCGCTCGTTCGCTCTGGTATTCGGTTGCGACGGCTTGCGCTCCACCGTCAGGAGCCTGTGGTTCGGCAAAGAAGCCGAGTACACGCACTTTCTCGAGCAGTACTTCTCGATCACGATCGTAGACAAATCACTCATCAGACCCAACACCGCCCAGATGTTCAACGTGCCAGGCAAAGGCGTCATGCTCAACGCCTACAAGGACAAGACGGATATCGTGTTCTGCTTCGTCTCGGAGAAGGAGATTCCGTACGACTATCGCAACGAGGCAGAGCAACGGAGAATCATTTCGGAGCAGTTCGCGGGGCTGGGCTGGAGGACCGCGGAGCTTTTGCAAGAAATCGCGGGTTCGGGCAGCTTCTACTTCGACAAACTGTGTCAGGTGAAAATGCCGTCCTGGAGTAGAGGTCGCGTCGCGCTCGTGGGCGATGCTGCCTATTGCGCGTCGCCGGCTGCGGGCAAGGGCGGCTCGCTCGCGCTCGACGGGGCGGCCGCGCTCGCGGACGCTTTGCAGAAGTACCCGGGCAACTTCGAACTCGCGTTCCAGGCGTACGACGCGACCTTTCGTCCCTTCATCGAAGAAGTGCAGGCGGAAACCGTGCGGTTCGGCCTAGAAGGTCTCTGTCCGAGAACCGAAGAAGCGATTCGCAAGAGGAACGCCTTCGAGAGCGACCTGTTCGAACGTCGAGCGACGGACGACGCTCGCGCGTAGCTTGGCTTCTGTGCCGTTGCTTAGCAGCGAGCGTAGCGCAATTCGTCCTTAATCGATCGGATCCACCCTGTGACCTGCGCCCTCCGGGCGGCTCGGAGTCAACGCGCGCGTCGGTAGTGCATGGCGACCGCGCCGCAGCGGAGCGGCTTCGCCGAGACCAGCTCGAGCCGCCGCGTGCCGGGCAGCCCGCTCTGGTACAGGGTCGGGCCGTGGCCGGCGATCCTGGGGTGAACGAGGAACTTGTACTCGTCGATCAGATCCAGCCGGTCCAGCTCGGTCGCGAGCTTGCCGCTACCGAGGAGCACACCGGCCGGGGTCGCGTCCTTGAGCTTTTGCACGACCGTGCGCAGGTCACCGGTGATGTGGTGACTGTTGGCCCACGGGAAGTCCTTTCGCGTCGACGACACCACGTACTTCGGCTTGGCGTCCAGCTTGATCGCCCATGCGCGCATCGCCGGCGGCGCCTCCGCGTCGCCGCGGGCGACCGTCGGCCAGTGGCTCTCCATCATCTCGTAGGTGACGCGGCCCCACAGCATCGCCCCGCAGTCGTCCATGAGGCGGGTGAAGAAGGCGTGTGTCTCGTCGTCGGCGATTCCCTCCTGGTGGTCGACGCAGCCGTCGAGGGTGACGTTGATGCTGAAGGTCAAGAGTCCCATGGCGTCCTCCGCTAGAGATAAGTGACGAGACCGCGATCGGCTGCAGCTTTCAGTGCCCAGATTGGCCCAAACGACGCGCAGCGGCGACCTGGGCTTCTAGCGGCCGAAGGGTGTGTGGCTTGCCACGCTATACATCTACGGGCCCTTGCCAGCGGGTGCAAGTGCTGGACAAACCCGGTTCTACGGCCCGTTCTCCTCTCGAATGCATCGGCGCGCGTCGGCTTCAGGTGGTGCCCGCTCCGCCACGAATTCCGGTCAAATGACGCCCGGCGCCTGGCGTGCAGAATTGTCTTCGAATCGTCCACGAAGCGTACCGAGATTACACTAGTGGTAGCGAACTGGACCGGAAGCCGGCGCTTTCGCTGCATCTGGCAGCGTCTGGATACACGCCAACCGGTTTAGGTTCCGGCGCCGCAAGGCGTGGCGGTTTCAAGTCCCCTCCTCGTGTACAGTCGTCGTTGAGTCTTCCCACTCTCTCCGCCGAACTCCGTGCGCTTCTTCGGAGGACCGCACGACGAACACCGAGCATCGCGCGTGGTTGACGACATGGGTCGCAGTCGTGCCCAAAATCCGATCCAGCACGCCATAGCCATGCGAACCGATGACGATCATGTCCACCTCATGAGCCTCGGCGCACTGACAAATTCCCTCCCACGGTGTGGCCACGACGACCTCGATTGCAAAGCGGAAGCGCAACGCCTCACACAAGCTCCGCGCGCAGCGCTCGAGCCCGTCGCGAGCATTGTTCGTCAGGTATTCTTTGAGTGAGCAATTGGGATTTTGCCAGGCTTCGGGCGGGATCTCGGGCGGGATCCCTACGGCCCGCACGAGTAGCAGCTTGGAATCGAACCGCAGCGCGAGATCTTGCGCGGCGGCCAGCACCAGAGGCTCGCGTGGTGAACCGTCTAGCCCGACCAAAATGCGATGTACGATCATTTCGAAGCCTCGATTGCTAACTGGGTGTGCCGGAAAGCCCTGCCGTTGTTACCTCGGGTCGCGTTTGACGGAACGATTGCAATCTCAACGCCCGGGCTGCGCATCCCATCCAAATGCTGCGGGGGCCCGCGCCTCTCAGCCTAAGCTGAAGGTTGCGCGATCGTCGGGTACGACACAATTCCAGCCAAAGGTGTCCCGCAACCGCCGGCGGAGCGCGTCGGACGCAGCGGGATCGCCGTGAGTCACGAATACTCTCCTGGGCGAAATTCTGCTGTCCCCCAACCACGCACACAGCTCGGCGTAGTCCGCGTGCGCAGAGAGCGCCTGTGCCTGGGCGATCCGCGCCCGGACGGGCACGTAGCGGCCGTGAATCTTGAGCTCATCGCTACCGTCGGCGAGCGACCGACCGCGAGTGCCCGCGGCTTGATAGCCAACCAGAAGTACCGTGTTGCGGGCGTCAGGCAGGAAGCGCGCGAGGTGGTGCAAGACCCGACCGCCCGTGGCCATGCCGCTCGCCGAAATGATGATCATGGGTCCGTTCGAAGCGTCGATGGCTTTCGAGTCATCCGAGGTCTTCGAGAACGTGGCCAGCTCGAACATCGATCTGCATTCTTCTCGTGTCAGGCGATGTTCTTCCTCGTGGGCGCGGAAAATTTCAGTTGCGTCAATCGCCATTGGGCTGTCTAAAAATATCGGTAGATCGGGGATCTTTCGTGACCTTTTGAGAACGTCCAAGAGATGAAGCAGGTGTTGCGCGCGGCCCACGGCGAACGCCGGGATCACTACGACTCCGCCCTGTTCGGCGGTGCGGTTCACGATGCCACCAAGGAGCTCGGCCGCGTTTTCGCGTGGGTGACGCCGGTCGCCGTAGGTCGACTCGATCACCAAGTAATCCGTTTCCGACAGTGGTTCTGCGGGCTTCATGATTGGATCGACAGGGCGTCCGACATCACCCGAAAAGGTCAGGCGGTTCCCGTCGATGTTCAGCCCCAAGCAAGCCGAACCAATGATATGGCCGGCGCGCGTGAACTTTGCCAGCACACCGTCCGCTACCGAGAACGTCTGTCCGAACGGCACTGTACGGAGTTGCTCGAGGCAACGCTCTGCCTGTTGCCGCGTATACAGTGGCTCCGGCGTCGCGTGACGCGAGTAACCGAATCGGAGCGCATTGCGTGCCTCTTCCTCCTGCAGAAATCCCGAATCGGGAAGCAAAATCTGCAGCAGGTCGCGCGTGCCGGGCGTGCAAAATACCGGGCCGCGAAAGCCGCTCTGGCACAGCCGCGGTAGATAGCCGCTGTGATCCAAGTGCGCGTGAGTGAGCACGACGGCGCTCAGCCCAGCGGGCTCGAAACCGGGCTCGCTCCAGTTGCGCTCGCGTAGCTTCTTATAACCCTGGAAGAGTCCGCAATCGATTAGTACTCTTCGATCACGGTGCTCCAGCAAGTAGCGCGAGCCGGTGACGGTTCCCGCGGCGCCAAAAAAGCCGAGACTCGGCGTACTGCCCACGCTTGCTGATTCGGTGTTCATTCTGGTGTCCCATGCACGGTGAGCACTGGAGTTCGCGACGTCCGCACGACCTTCTCGGCGACACTGCCGAGCAGCACGCGCGAGAGACCACGCCGACAATGAGTCCCCATCACGATCAGATCGGCCTTGATTTCGGTCGCTGCGCCGAGCACCTCCTCCCAGGGCGCGCCCGCGCGCAGCTGCGACTTCGCGGCGGGAAAGCGCGGCTTGAGCTGGGTCATCGCCTCCGCCAAGCGCGCGCTGGCGGCTCGCTCGATCGGCGCGATCACGTCAACCTGCAGATCTAAGCCTGCGGCGTACGAATAGTTCGGCGCTTGCCAGCTATGTACGAGCGTCAGCTCAGAGCCGAATCGATCCGCAATTTGGAGCGCAAGTTCCAGCGCTTCTTGAGAGCTCTCACTAAAATCGGTGGCCACCAAGATTCGTTCGAATGGCATCTTGCTCTGATGCTTAGCAAGATGCGCGCCGGTCAGTCTCGCAGCTCCTCAGTGAGGGCCTGTAGTAGTGTGAGGGCCACGGTGAGCTTGCGGAAAAACGATCGGTCGTGGGGCACGAAGTGAAATCTGCGGTGCTGTGACCAAAGGGCTCTCAGATCGGCATCCAGAACGCGAGCCTGCTCCAGTGACTCTTGCCTAACGGGGTTCCCGCCCTCGATGGATAAGCCAGCGACGGCCGCGGTCTCGAAGAACACGACGGCATCGTATCTCGCTAGCTCCGCTTCGAGTGAGGTGCCCATGGCTGCAAAGTATTCGTGGCTGCCGTCCGGCCAATAGGCAGCGCCGTCGATCGTGCCGCGGTCGCACAACAAGATGCGCTCTGGGAAACGCGAAGCCTGCACGTCCTCGATGCTGCGCTGCACGTGAAAGATCGCCGCTTGCGCGGAGCGGCGAGCGGCGATCTGAGTGGCGCGCGGGAAGCCACCGCCGAACAGGATGGTCGCCGACTCCGGTACGATCACCACTTGGTCGCCGAGTTCACGCCGGAATAGGTCGGCGGCAGTCGTCTTTCCCCCACCCGGCCCGCCGGTCATGGCGATCCGACAACGCGCTCTCGAGATGGCGCTCATTGCATGCAAGCTTTCGATGCACGGTTCGACGCCGCCAAGCACTGCATGACCTGCAGCAAGGCAGTATCGTCGCCTCCGCCCTCGGTACTGACCTGCGCAGACTGGGACGGGTGCTTCCAAACTGCGTTGCCCGGCATACATGAGCCGCTGGAGCTGCGAGCCAAGCGGCTCTGGCGCAAACCTTGCGCCAACGCGCAATCGGTGCGCGAAGTTTGGCCCCGCAGCGCGAGCTTTACGAAGTCACTCTCGATGACAAGAAAGCTCATCGGTATCTTTCTTCGCGCTCATACGCACTGAAACAGGCATGCGTCATGCCAGTTCCGGCGCACGGAGGCCTAAAAAGAACGACATGCTAGCGGCATACCCTTTGCTCGGGCTTGGCAATGGATCTGAAGCAGGCCATTCGAGCGAGACATGCGGTGCGCTCGTACAGCAGGCAAATCGTCAGCGAGCAGGAAATCCATCGGCTGCTCGAGGCGGCTGTACGCGCGCCAAACTCCAGAAACGAGCAGCCTTGGTCATTTGCCATCGTGCAAAACCGCGATCTGCTTCAACGCTACTCGGATCAGGCGAAGGCGCTGCTGCGCGCGGAGAGCAACACGGAATCGCCAGCAAGCCGCGCGCTGTTGCACAGTCAGCGCTTCGATGTCTTCTACGGCGCGGGCACGCTGATCGTCATTTGTGGCCGAATCGACGACGAGCACGCTGAAGCCGACTGCTGGTTGGCCGCCGAGAACCTGATGCTCACGGCCTGTGATCTCGGCCTTGGAACCTGCCCCGTGGCAAGCGCGGTTGCGATCCTAAATTCTGCTCCAGTCAAAGCCGAACTCACGATCCCAAGGGACGTTGCAGCGATTGCTCCCATTGTCGTCGGCTATTCGGATGAGCCTGCCTCGTTCCCAACTCCACGCGCGGCCCCGAGAATCTTGAGCTTTCGTCGTTAATCGTCGATGGCGGTTTAGCGGGTCAACGGCGTTCGACGCGCGCTCCTTCCTTGACTCGATCACCCGGCTGAACGGCTACGGTCGCCCCTGCTTCCAAGCCGGAGAGGATCTCCACTTCGGTTTCGCCGCGATGTCCTGCGTTTACCGGATTCAAGTGAGCCACTCCGTCGCTGACGCGGTAAACGGCCCATCCATCGCGATACCGAAATACGGCGCCTAGCGGTGCCTTCAGCACCTTCGGCGACTGCCAGAGCACGAAGCGTACTTCGACTCGATAGCCGTCGCCGAGCGCGGCCCACTTTTCAGCGGGGTCGGTGAGTGCAACGATGACGTTCACGCGCTGTTCGTCGACGCCCAATGCGGAAGGGCGTGTGAACGCCGATGGTTCCAGGCGACGCACTCGCCCGCGCAGCGGCAGCTCGCCGCCCCAACCACTGATGTCGGCTTCGGTGCCAGGGGAAACATGTACCGCGTCCGTGGTCAGTAGATCGACCACGATTTCGAGTGCCCTTGGGTCCCCTACTTCCACCAAGAGCGCACCGGCCTGCACCACGCTCGCGCTCTTTTGCTGAACGCGAAGCACACGGCCCGCCACCGGCGAAAGCACACCGAGATGCCTGTCTGGACCTGCATGCTCGCGATCTCCCGCGAGTGCGACGCGGGCTACTCGAACCTCCTCGAAGGCTACCTTGGCGTTGAAAGTCGCGGAGTTCTTTTCGTCTGCGCGCATGCGTGCCGCGAATTCGGCCTGTTCCAAAGCCTGAGTCGGCAGGGCGCCGGAACTTGCGAGCTGCCGTGCCCGTGCCAGATCTTGATTGGCCAGTTCCTGTGCAGTGTTGGCACGTGCCACCTGTGCTCGGGCTTGATCCAAAGCCGAGATCGCTGCCCCAAGTCTGGCTTCGGCCTCGGCCCGCGTGCGGTCATCGAGGAGCGGCGAGAGCGCGGGCGCGATCTCCGCCAGAGGATCGCCCTCTTTCACCGCGTCGCCGACTTCGAGGGTGAGTCGCGAAAGTCGACCGGTCACGGGCGCGGACACCTCGTAGCGGTCTTTGACCCGCGTCACGCCGCTTTCCTCGATCACGACGGATAGCGGCCCCTTCAGCACGGTCGAAAGGTCGACCGGAATGGCGCGCGGTCGCAGCGAAAGCGCTGCCGTTCCAGCTGCCGCGAGTACAATCAACGCGAGGAGCCCCTGGCGGATGCCGCGCGTTAGCTTGCGTCTGCGGTCACGAAGACGGTGTTTGTTCTGATCCGACGCCAGGATTGGCGGTTGGCTCAGCGCTGCTGCACTGGAATCGACGATTGCCATGAGTTACTCCCTACTTTTCAGTACGCCAATGAGATCCAGGTGGTCCAGGCTGCGCCTCACCCAGAGGGCGCTCGCGGCTGCAGCCAGCAAGGTGACGACAGTCGCCATCGCGTAGGTGGTTGGCGCGACGACCACCGACCAACGAAACATCTCCTGATCGACACCGGCCATGAAGAGCTCACCCCAGCGGCGACCCAGCCACAGCCCGATCGGAATCGCGAGCAGTACTTCGAACGCAAGACCGCCGATCAAGACCCGTGAGATCTCCGAGCGGGAAAACCCGAGCACCCGCAAGCTTGCCAGATCTCTGCTACGGGCAGCGAGCGCGATGCGTGCGTTGTTGTAAACTACGCCGAGAATTACACTCGTGGCGAGAACGATCGAGATGAAGGTCCACGTGTCCATCACGTCCGCGTTCATGTCGCGGAGTCGCTGGATGTCAGCGGGCAAGTCGGAGACATCGATCACTCGAGGTGAGCTGCGCAGCCGCTGCTCTAGAGCTGGAACGAAGACTGGCTGAACGCGCAGCAGAACCGATGAAACGGCGCCCTCGTCGCCTTCGAGTCGCGAGAGGAACTCGTCGTTCGTGTAGATCGACAGCCCGATCGATTCATCCACGAGTCCGGTGACCACGGGATGAACCGTAGGTCGTGCGCCCTCGCGCACTTCGAGCTCCAAGCGATCGCCCACACCAACGCCCAAAATTTCGCTCAGCGTCGTAGTTACCAGCACACCGTCAGATGTCGGCCGAGCGAGCTGGCCGTTGCGCTGCACGAGTTGTCGTAACGTGGCGTTTTCGGGAACGCCGATCAGCACACTGTCCCGCATGCGATGTTCGTGGCGCGCACGCACGGCCACCGAACGCACAGCCTCGGCCGCGAGCACCCCAGGAATGCGTCCCAGTTGACCCGTGACTCGGCGAGATACCGGACCCGCAAACACGACCGTGAGGTCCTGTCGTTGTTCGCGCCGCAGGGTGCCTTCCAGGTAGTTGTCAAGCGAGTCCAGCCCGAATCGACCCAAGATCAATAGCGCAACCGCGCCGGCAACCCCCAGGGACGACAAGAGCGTTCGCAAAGGGCGCCGCGCTACCTCGCGCCAGACCATGAGTCCGGCCGGTCCAGCGAGCGCGGCCAACCCGAGTCGCTCCAACACGCCGCGTCGATAGCGTGCGGGGGCGGGAGGATGCATCGCCTCGGCGGGCGGAAGCTTGGTCGCTCCTCTCACGGCGAACATCGCTCCGAAAATTGCTGCTCCCGCGCTCACCAACACCGCGAAACTGAGCAACGAAATGGGTAAACCGAACGCAAGTTCCGGAAAGCCGAAGATCTTGCCGTACACGCCGAGCACGAAGCGCCCGAGCGTGACGCCGCCCAGTACACCCAGCACGGCCCCGGGCACGAGCACTACGACTACCAATCCGAGGTAGTGCCCAGCGACTTCGCGATTCGAGTAACCAATGGCCTTCAGGGTCGCGATTTCCGGACGCTGCAGCGCGATCAGCCGGCCGAGGACCATATTCGTCAGGAAGGCCGCGACGCCCAGGAAGACCAACGGCACCATGCCGCCGAGCGCCGCAAGCTGGCCGAGCTCGGTGGTCAACATGTGATCGGAGATCTGACGCCTTCGTGGAAACGCGCCGTCGCCACCATAAGGCACTAGAAGACGATCGAGTGCCGCCAGGACGTCGGCCTCGGATGCGCCTGGCTGCAGGCGCAACGAAACGTCATTGAAGGCGTTCTCCAATCGAAACGCGGTTCCGAGGGCGCTGCGGGTCATCCAGAGCACCGCGTATCTCTGGGGGTCGTCGACGATCGCTCCGGGACGGATTGCGTAGATGAACTCGGGTGAAAGCACCGTCCCCACGACGCGCAGTAGACGCTGTTTGCCGTTTAGTACCGCTGGGATCTGGTCGCCAGGGCGAAGGCCATGCGCCTTGGCAAAAGACTCGAGCACGGCGACCTCGTTGTCGCCATCCGTTCTCGGTAGGCGCCCTCCGCGCAGCGCCAACGCGTTCAACGCCGCCAATCCGGAGGGCGGAAGCGACAGCAGGCGGCCGTAGGCAGGGCGTGGCATGCCCTCGATGGGCAGCGTGACTTGCTCCGAAATACGGGTCTCGACCGACTCCACACCCTTCAGCGTCTCGATGCGAAGTCGGACCGATTCCGGCGCCCTCTCGAGACTAGCGAATGCATGCGCGAACCGGTAGCGGTCGTAGTACGCGTCGCGGGCTCGTTCGAGACACTCGTACGTCCCGCGCATGCCGACCAAACTGGTGATCCCGCTTGCCAGCACGAACGCAATGGTGAGGACTTGCCCCTTGAGTTGGGCCAGCTCACGAAACAATTTACGATTGAGGGCGGAGACCAGCATCTGTTCACCAGCTCAGATCGCGAGCGCGAGACCGACGCAGCGGACGGCGCTCGCTTTGAACGCGACCATCCGCGAGTGTAACTACGCGGTCGGCGAGCTCCGCGATCGGCGCGTTGTGAGTGATGATGGCACTTGCCGTACCAAGTTCGCGGTTGATCCGCTCAATCACCTCGAGCACCAAGATCCCGGTGCGGAAATCGAGCGCGCCCGTAGGTTCATCGCAGAGCAATACCGAGGGCCGCTTCGCTACGGCGCGCGCGATAGCGACGCGTTGCTGTTCGCCACCCGACAACTGTGCTGGAAAGTGGTCCATTCGCTCCGCCAATCCGACCAACGAAAGCGCATCCTCCGGCTCCAGCCGATCGTCGGCAATGTCGGTGACTAGCGCCACATTTTCGCGCGCGGTGAGGCTCGGGATCAGGTTGTAGAACTGGAATACGAACCCGACGTGATGTCGACGGTAGTCCGTCAGCGCATCCTCATCCGCTCCTGTCAGCTCCTCTCGTTCGAAGCAGACCGTTCCGGTCGTGGGCGTATCGAGGCCGCCTAGAATATTGAGCAGGGTCGACTTCCCGCTGCCGGAGGCGCCGAGTAGCACTAAAAGCTCGCCAGGATTCAGGGCAAAGTCGACTCCGTCGAGCGCGTGCACGTTGATCTCACCCATACGGTAGATCTTGCTTATCGCGGCACACGAAAGAACCGGCCCGCGGTGACTCGAGATCATGGCCTGCATATCGCAAGGTGCGTGCCGTCGCGTTCCTGCTCAATCGTGCGCTCGGCGTTGTCGAACGCGCACTGCTTGCGTGAACGACGCACCAATGACGCAAATGTTGCGTTGGATTGGTAAGCGGACGTGCTTTCTGGGGCATTTCCCGCGCGGCGGAGAAAAGAGGTTCGCCCTGGCATTTGGATCGCTGTTTGCTTCGACCTGTCGCGAAGCAAGGAGTACTCATGTCGATCCGAGTTCCGACCTATTGCGCATTGTTGCCATTGATCGTGGGCTGTGCCTCTTCTGGTAGCCGCGATGCAGCAAGTGCGTCCGAGAAATCGAACGCTACCTCCTCGTTGCAGAGAGCTGATTGCGCGATGCATCGTGACGCCGAGCCAGGGATGGGATCCGACCACACGATGCCTTCGTCGGAGGGGGACGGCATGATGGGCGGCAATGCAAAGGCGCATGAGCACGCCGGTCGGGCGCAGGCTGGCAGTGAAAGCTGCCCCATGATGGCCCACCAAGCGCAGTTGGGCAGTGCGGAACCGCCAGCACCTGAACCCTAAGTCAAGACGGCAGATCCGAGCGCAAGCGATTCGGCTCGGGCCGGTGGCTCCTGAATCGCCTGGGCGAGGCGCGACAATCCGGGTATCCTGCGCGCTGAGGATGAGCCCGCCTTCGAGTCCAATCAAGATCTTGGTGGTCGACGACCAAGAGCAAAATCGTGCATTTGCCCGCGCCACTCTGGAGGAGGAAGGATATGAGGTCGTCTTAGCCGCAAGTGGCGAAGAAAGCATCGAGCGCTACCGCGAACATGCGCCGGATTGCGTTCTATTGGACGTGCGGATGCCAGGCTTGGATGGATTTGCCACTTGCGCGCGCATTCGGGAGTTGCCGCATGGCGCAGAAACGCCGATCGTATTTCTAACCGCGCAGCGCGACCTCGATACCTTCGATGCCGCGCAGCGAGCCGGCGGGGACGATTTTCTGACCAAGCCGGTGCGTCCGACGGAGCTCTTGCTGCGGGTTCAGGCGAGTCTCAAGTTGCGCCGGGCTTATGTGTCCAATCGAGAATACGTCGATCTCTTGCGACAGCAGCGCGACGATCTCATGCGCCTTCAGCTTCAGAAGGAGCGATTGATGGGGTTCGTGGTGCACGACCTGAAGAATCCTGTCAGCAACATCGATTTGCAGGCGCAGCTGCTGGCTCGCGATCGTCTATCGCCGGAAGCCCGCGAAGCAGGGGCGAATATTCGCGAAGAGGTTCGCGCCTTGATGCGCCTATTGCTGAACCTGTTGGATCTCAGCAAGGGTGAGGAGGGGCGTTTGATCCCAGCGCGTACGAAGGTGGATCTCCCCAGCCTCGTGCGAGACGTGTGCGACGCCCTCGCGGGGCGCGCCAAAGCGCGAGACATTTGCTTGCGGCAAATCGTGGATGCTGTTTCTCTCGACGGAGATCCGGATCTACTACGTCGCGTTTTGGAGAATCTGCTCGAGAACGCTTTGCGGCACGCGCCGGTCAACAGCGTGGTCACTGTGAGCAGTCGCGAAAGCGACGGGGGGACCGAACTGAAGGTCGCCGACGCTGGTCAGGGTGTACCGGCTGCGTTGCGCGAAGCGATTTTCGATCGCTTCGTCCAGGTAGACAAGCCAGAGCAAGCAACAGGTCGGTCCGGTCGCGGTTTGGGGCTAGCGTTCTGTCGGCTAGCGGTCGAGGCGCACGGCGGGCGAATTTGGGTCGAAGACGCGCAGCCAGGCGCGGTCTTCTTGCTGAGCATTCCGAATGGCGATTGAGTCGTCGCCAGCGAGTGCGGTCGCGGAGCTCAGCGCCGAACTGTCTCGCCAACTCATCGACGCCGCACCGGACGCCATGGTCGTCATGAACAGCGGAGGAACGATCGCGCTGGTCAACCTACAGACGGAGCGCCTTTTCGGCTATCCGCGCGCCGAGCTCGTGGGCCAACCGATCGAGATGCTGATTCCGGAGCGGTTCCGCGCCGCGCACGTGGGTCACCGATCCGGCTTCGTTCGTGCTCCCAAAATCCGGCCCATGGGCTCTGGTTTGGAGCTATTTGGGCGGCGCAAGGACGGCACCGAATTTCCGATCGAGATCAGTCTGAGCCCAGTGAGCACGCAGGCTGGCACCTTGGTTTCGAGCTCCATCCGCGACGTCAGTGAGCGTCAGCGTGCGGAAAGAAAATTTCGGTCTCTGCTGGAGTCTGCGCCCGACGCGATCGTGATTGTCGATCTTCAGGGTAGGATCACGCTGGTCAATGCTCAAACTGAAAAAGTCTTCGGCTATCCCAGAGCCGAGCTGATCGGTCAGCTGGTGGACATGCTGGTGCCGAAACGCCTCCGCGGCGCTCATCGAGTGCATCGCGAAGGTTACGCTCATGGACCGAAGCCTCGTAACATGGGCGCCGGGTTGGAGCTGTACGGCCTGCGCAAGGACGGCAGCGAATTCCCGGTAGAAATCAGCTTGAGCCCATTGGAGACCGAGGACGGCACGTGGGTGTCGACCGCAATTCGCGATATTTCCGAGCGCCGGCTCACGGAGGCAACGGCGCGCCTGGCCAGCGATCGCTTACTAAGCGCGGTAGAAAGCATACAGGGCATGCTTGCCCTGTATGATGCGGACGATCGCTTGGTGCTCTGCAACAGCGCTTGCCGTGAGCTACTCGGGCGAGGTTCTCCCGGCCCAATCGTCGGCCGCACCTTTATCGAGCTTTTGCAGGACGCAGTGAGCGGCAACCTGTTCGACCTGGGCGAGCGAACGCCGAACGACTTCATCGCCGCTTGGCTTACTTACCGCCAAAATCCATTCGGAGTTTTCGACGTGCGGACGCAGGCCGGACAGAGCTTTCGGGTCGCTGATCGGCGAACCTTGGAGGGCGGCGTTGTCAGCACGATGTGGGACACTACCGCCGACGTCCAGCGTGAAGCGGAGTTGGTCCATGCGCGCGCCTCGGCCGAGAGCGCCAATTCAGCCAAGAGTGAGTTCTTGTCTTCGATGAGCCACGAGCTGCGCACGCCGCTGAATGCGATATTGGGTTTTGCCCAGCTATTGCAACGGGACAGGAAGTCGCCGCTCAACGAACGGCAGCTCGAGAAGTTGGATTACGTGCTCAAGGGTGGCGAGCATCTGTTGCGCTTAATCGACGATATCTTGGATCTTTCCCGTGTCGAAGCGGGTCGTGTCAGCGTGTCTGCGGAGCCCGTGGGCGTCGCGGACGTGCTGTCCGAAGTAAAGTCGACGCTTGCGCCGATGGCGGCTCGCCTGGGTGTCGAGCTGCTGCTCGAGCCGTTGCCAGACGCCGCGCTGCAGGTGATCGCGGATCGCACGCGGTTCGCGCAGATCCTGATCAACTTCGGTTCGAACTCTATCAAGTATAATCGCCCAGGCGGCGTCGTGCGTTTCGGCGTGTCCAGCAACGCCCCAGCTGTGCTTCGAGTCCGCGTGATCGACGACGGCATCGGCATTCCGCTCGACAAGCAAGACAAAATCTTTCAGCCGTTCCAACGTGCAGGGCAAGAGGCGGGTCCGATCGAAGGCACTGGCATCGGGCTCGCCATCACCAGGCGCTTGGCCGAATTGATGGCAGGTAGCGTCGGGTTCATCAGTGTGCCGGGCGAGGGCTCCGAATTTTGGCTCGACTTGCCCCTCCACGAAGCGATTCTCGTCCCGATGCCTGCGTCGATTCCGAGGCTGGCCAGCGAGACTTTGGCCACGCTGACCGAGCCAAGCTACAAGGTCGTGTACATTGAGGACAACCCGTCCAACATCGCGTTCATGCGCGATTTGCTCGAAGACTTCGAGCGCATCAACCTGATAGCGATACCGACTGCGGAGGTTGGCATCGAAGTCGTTCGGGAGCAGCGACCGGATCTGGTGATCATGGATATCAATCTGCCGGGGATGAGTGGCTTCGAGGCCACCCGGCGCTTGCGGGAGTGGCCGGAGACTGCCGAAATTCCGGTGATCGCGCTCACTGCAGCAGCCATGCTTGGCGATCGAAAACGCGCTTCCGAAGCCGGGTTTCGCAAGTACCTGACCAAGCCGGTGAAGATTGACGAGTTGCTTCAGACGCTCAAGGAACTGTTGCCGGCTCGAGTCGAGCTCAATGAACGCTGAGCCCAAGCTGCGACAATAGCTGCTGGAGATCGGGACCCGAGGCTGGCAACGTGGGCACGATGCGTCGAGCGTGTTCGCGCAGCCACACGGGAGCGCTGGCGGCTGCGTCGTAACGCACATTGAACCCGAGCAGCTTGTGCCATTCGCGCTCACGCACTGCTGCGAGTTGTTCGAGGGTTGCCGGCGATTTGCCTGCGAGAACGCAGGCGGCCATGTGTTCGACTAGGTCGCTCGCTTCGCTGAGGCCGCTGTTCATGCTCTGGCCACCGAATGGGCTCGTGACGTGCGCAGCGTCACCCGCCAGCCAAACTCGGCCGCTGCCAAAGCGGCGTGCTAGACGGCGCTCGAAGTGCGTGACCGTGCTCCACTCGACCTCGGTTGGCTGTTGCTCGTGCCACGGGGCGCGTTCGGCAAGGAGAGCACGCAAGCGATCGAGGTTCGGATGCGCGCTGAACTCCGATGCAAGCTGGAAGCCCCAGCGCCCACGTCGCTCGGGAAGCGGAAACGCAGCGCAGCCCAAGCCCTCCTGAAATCCGAGAGTCATCGCCGAGTCGACGACGGAGCGGGGCCCCTCGAACATCGCGAACGTTTCCGTGGCACCTACCTCCAGGCTCTCGAAGCCCAGGCTCGCTCGCACACGCGACTCGTACCCATCCGCGCCGATCACGAAATCGGCGTCGATCAGCGACGACTCGACTGGCTCCCACTCACCGTCGTGGGCTGGCGCCCCGAGGGTGTGGAACTCCCGTCGTACCACCCTCGCCTGCACGGAATTTGCACTTCGCGTGAGGGTGGTCGCCTCACACGGCGAACGGATGTCGACGTCTTCGCTGCGAAGCGCATTCAATAGCACCTCCTCGAAGACGCTCTGCGCGATGGTCAGTGCGGGGCGTGAGAGCTCCAAGCTTTTGGCGTGTGTTCCCTCGATGAAAAGGTCGACGCGATCGACGAGCTTTCCCTGTGCGAGCAGCCTCGCGGAGAGATCGAGATCGACCATCAGCCGCAGAGAAGAAGGATGCAAGAGCGTAGCGTAGCCCGGCGCGGTGCTTCGAAAATTTTGCTCCAACACCGTGACCCGAAGCCCGCGGCGGGCCGCGCAGAGCGCGGCGAACAGGCCGACGGGCCCCGCGCCCACGACGAGAACTTGGGTGCTTTCAACTGGAGTGAGGCGATCGATGGTTGAGTTCATGGCGCGTGTGATCGATGGAACGCAAAAGGCGGGCCAAAGCATGATGCGCTCGGGTTCTTCCGTCGGACGCAACTCCTGCGGCTGGCACCGTCTTCGAATGCAAAAGTTGCGCGGACCGCCGACTGTCCTCCTGGCTCTGGCGACTCGGACACTGGCCTGCTTCATGCAGTCGGGCTCATCGAGGAGCCAATGCCATGACTATCGTCTGCGGAACCGACTTTTCCGAGAATGCAGCACAAGCCGCCCGAGCGGCTGCCAGCATTGCCCGCTGCTTGAACGAGCCGCTCGAACTGGTTCATGTGATCGCTGACACGGCGGCCGCCGGCCTCCCGGCGCTCGGGATGTTCTATGCGCCGCTGCAGGAGTTGCTGGCGGCTCAGGCAGAGCGGCTGACGCGCGAGTTTTCCATCACTATCCACCCGATCGTGCTCGAGGGGCCGGCGGACGAGCGTCTCGTCGATTTCGCACGTAACGCAAAGGCACGCCTGATCGTCGTATCTTCGCTGGGGGCTCGGAAGCAAGAGCACTGGCGACTTGGCAGCGTTGCAGAACGCGTGCTGCAATCCTCGGATATTCCCGTGCTGGTGGTGCGAGAGGCAGCGAGCATCGAGCAATGGGCCGAGAGCAAGCGACCGCTGCGAATTCTGCTCGGCGTCGACCTCGGTCAAAATGCCCGGGCCGCGTTGCGCTGGGTCGAAGCGCTCCGTCAGATCCGGCCGTGCGACGTGCGCGTCGTGCAGGTGGCGTGGCCGATTGGCGAGCACTCTCGTTTTGGAGTGAAGGGACCTGTCGAGCTGGAAGGGCTGCGCCCGGAGCTACACGCGCTGCTCGATCGCGACTTGCGCGCCTGGACTGGGCCTGTGGCGGGGGAAGGGCAGGTATCGTTCTCGATCAGCGCCTGCTGGGGGCGCTTCGACGAGCAGCTCGCGCAGCTGGCTCAGGAGGAGAAGGCTGATCTGCTCGTCGTAGGTACCCACCAGCGCGCTTGGATCCCGCGCGTGTGGCAGGGGTCTATCTCGCGTGGAGTCGTACATCGAGCGTCATGCAACGTGGCCTGTGTACCTCGTCCCGCTTCGGCCTCGGGCGCAGCCGAGAAGGCAGAGATCACGCGCTTCCGCAGCGTGCTGATTCCAACGGATTTTTCGCCCCTGGCCAACCGCGCGCTCGCGGCGGGCTACGGCCTCTTGCCCGATGGCGGCGAGGTCCACCTGCTGCATGTGCTGACGTGCGAACGGAGCGAGGCGCCGCCCGATTTGGAAGCCCGCCTGCGTGCCCTCGTCCCGGCGGGATCGGACGATCGCGGGATCGAAACCCGAACCCACGTCGTCGACGAAGCCGAGGCGTGGTCCGGAATTTGGCACGCTGCAGCTCGCCTCGGTGTTGATGTGATTTGCATGTCCACACACGGACGCTCCGGGCCTTCTCGTTTCTTGGTGGGCTCTCAAGCCGAGGAGGTCGTGCGTCGTGCGCGGCAACCCGTGCTGCTCGTCAAAGGCGACGTCGAATAACGAGGCACGTTCGCGCGACTGAGCGTTCTTTTTGGAGCCGTTGAAAAACGGCGGGAGTGTTCAGTCGCCATGAGTGGCGAGTGGAAGCAGCCTAGACATTCGAGCATCAAACTACGAACGCTCGCAAGTCACGATTGAGCTGCTCGCTCGCGCGCGCCGCCAGCGCCATCGCCGTGAGCACCGGGTTCTTTTCGGGGCCTGTGGTAAAGACGGAGGAATCGGCGACGACGACGTTGGCAGCGCCGTGCACGCGCGAGAATGCGTCGACGACGCCGAACTCTAGCGACTCGTGCATGCGACACGTCCCGCCATAATGCACTGAATTGCCAGGCACCTCGACGTGGAAGACCCGCAGCCGGGGCGCCCAACCTGCACGTTCGAGGCAGCTCATTAGCTCGTTCTTCGCGCGCTCGAGCTCGCGCACCGCTCGCTCGGGGTAGCGCAGCGAAAATAGCAGCGGCGAGCGCCCATTGGAGCGCGCGCGCGAATCGATGGCGACGCAGTCCTGGCGGGTCGGGATCATTGTACCAAATACGCTAAACCCGAGCCGACTGGTTTGACCGGGGTGACCTGAAAGCAGCGTGCGCGCCATGTGCGAGGCGCTATTCCATTGCATGCACGCGGCCGCATAAAGTGGCTCCGAGCGGTCGAGCGAAGGCCGCGTGACGTAGCTTGCGGGGGCGAGCGAAACTCGCCGTCCGAGATCGACCACGATCTTGGCCAACGGATGATCGTGCAGGTATCGCCCGAGTACGCCGTGCCGGTTACCCAAGCCGTCTGGAAACTCCGCGCTCGTCGACTCGAGCAGTATTTGAGCACTGTTGACGGCACCTGCAGCGAGCACCACGGCGCGACAGCGGATACGCAGTCGAGCGCCCGTCCGAGCGTCGCGGCAATGCACGGCGACTACTCTGCGGTCGTCGTTGGACCACTCGAGGCTCACGGCACCCGTGTCGAAACGCACGGACAAGCCGCCGCGCCTCAGCATTGGCTTGATTAGCCGAGTATACGCGTTGAATGCCGTCGCCGAGCGAACGAGGATCGTCTCTGAGCCGTAAGCGTACGGCATCGCAATCAGGTCGCGACCCCGCGCGGATACTTCGTGCGCCACCGCTTGCCACTCGGGCGCCAACGACCAACGATTTGGGTAGCTTCCCGCCGGCAGACTGGGGACGCCGTTCGTCGCGCCAGCGATGTGCAACAGTGGCTCGATTCGGTCGTACCAGGGAGCGAGTTCGGCATAACCGAGCGGCCAAGTGTATTCCACGCCAGCTCGCGCGGCATCCGCGAAGTCGTCGGGAGAGAAGCGCGGCACCGCGCACGCCCAATGGTTGGAGAGTCCTCCCGGGGCGAGCGCTTCGAACAGCTCGGCCTTGGGATCTCCGGTCATCGTCAGATCAGAGCGCCGCGTGAGCGACGGGCGAACCTTGGCGAAGGTCAAGCCGCGCACGCGAGCCGTGAGACCAAGCGCCGCATTGCGCGAGCCGGCTTCGAGCAGGAGCGGCTCGTGCCCGGCTTCACTCAATACGACTGCCGCCGCCGCGGCAGCGGGTCCAGTTCCGATCACCACGATCCGTTCCGACTCATTCATGGTCGGTCGCCCAGCGAGGATCGTGCCAGTTTCCCGAGACGTGCTCAATCCGCAGAAGACAAACCTTCGCGCAGAATGTGCGCGAGCTACGCAAATTGCGCGCTAGCGATGCCCTTTTCTCCCGGTACGGGAGCTGGCACTCGGTTTGCTATGCCTGGTCCAACACATGCGAGCCAATTCAGAACCGTACGAGTCTGGTACGCGATACGTCTTGAACGATAGCCTACGAAAGGCGTTCGCCGAAGAAGGCTACCTGAAGTTCGAAGGTGTCATTCCGCGAAATCAATTGACCCGGCTGAGCCAACGCCTCGCCGACGAGTTCGACCAGCAGCGACGCCAGGGACGGCTGTTTTCGGGCGGCGGAACCGTGAGCGGGCACCTCAACTGCTTTCCAGGGGCCGAGTCTCGCTTCGTTTACGAGCTTCTTGAGCAGTCAGGCGTCGCCGAGATCGTGCGCGGTTTGTCGCCTGCGAAGTTACGCGGGCCAAACGTCGGCTGTAATCTCAATTTGCCCCAGAGTAGCGCGCAAAACGAGCACGTGGACGGCTACGCCAGTCTGCCGTTTCTGATCGTGAACGTCGCCGCCGTCGACACGAATCTCGACAACGGAGCCATGGAGATCTTGCGCGGCACGCACCGCTCTGACTCCAAATATTGGCAGATCGTGCTCGCCAGGCCGCCGCGCGTTCGGCTGTGCATGCGGCAGGGCGATGTGGTCATCCGTACGTCGACTCTTTGGCACCGGGGCATGCCCAACCGAACCGACAAGCCACGCCCAATGCTCGCGTTCACTTGGGAGGACGGTGGGAGCCCTCACGAAGATCCTTACCAAGTCCACGATGGGCGCATCACCTTCTTGCCCAATCGCTACCGTACCGACTTGAAGAGCCGCATTCGGGAGCGGGCCTTCGTTGTGCTGCCCGCGCTTGGAACTGCCTATCACACGCTTCGATCGTTGTTCTGAATCCTCCGGTAGTGTCCGACGTTCGCTGGGGCTTGGGGGGTACGGCCTGCGGCGCACAGCAGCTTTGGCTGCCGGCAAGCCGGGGTGACCCCTCTGCAACCGAACCGTCCAAAGTTCCAAGTCGTGCTTCGTATCTCGACGTGCCATCTCGCGGCATACGGGTTGCGCATCGTCAGATGCAAATGCATGCCGCGGCTACCGGACGTTGCAACGCCTCTTGCCCTAGTCTCGCCGACTCTCGCTCCGACCCGCCCACGAGAACCCGTGATGGTAGGCACGTAGTGCGCTGTCGTGTTGTCCACTTTCGATGGCGAATCGTTGAAGCCCTCTCCGCGATGAGAACGAAGATTGCTCCTGCTCGGGCGGTTCACGATGGCTCATGGAAGTGTGCTGCCAACCGTTGCGCCGCCCCCGAAGGCCGCGGCGCGTGCGTTTGCCGCGCCACGACCGCGGGTGATCTCACTTGTTCGTGACGGTGATCTTCTTGGGCTGACTCTCGGGCTTCTTCGGGAGCGACAGCGTCAGCACTCCTTCCTTCAGCTCGGCTCGGATCTTGTCGGCATCGACGCCGTCCGGGAGCGTGAATGACCGAGTGAAGCTGCCGTAGCTCCGTTCGCTCGTGTAAAATGTGTCGCCCTTTTCCGTCTTTTCGGACTCACGCTTGCCCGAAACGCTGAGCCGGTTCTGCGTCAGCTTCACGTCCAGATCCGCGTCCTTGACTCCAGGAACGTCGGCGCGAAACACGAAACCTTCCTTGGTCTCCTTGACCTCGAAGGCGGGCGAGAACACTGCGCTCTCGAACGCGCCAAAGCTCGGAGCGAGGTCCGCGAACGGCTCCCAGCGAATCAGATCGCGCATGGCGCGGAACGGATCCCAATCGCGAGCGGAGTAGCGAACAGGGGGCAAGGGTTGATTGCCATTTTCACGTTGAACTGCAATATTTGACATTCGGATCCTCCTTCTCCCGTCGTTGACGAGGAGTGCCCATCTCTCAGCAAGCTTCGTTCCAACTCGAGCGAGCGTCCGTTGTCCGCTGAGTTTGTTGCCGTCGGGGCACCAGCTGTGCGCGCTCGACACCACACTGGCGCAACCGTTGCGCGCGCTTCGCTGAGATTGCGAAGCGTTTGCGTTCGGGCCGATTCCCTCGACCCGGTTCGGCGGACGCGGGATAGCTTCGGTGGTCCCAGAGTCCGTGCGAGTTGGTATGCGCGATGCATCGGTGAGGCAAGGAGAGACCATGACTATGAACGATATCCATCTGACGTTCCCAGGCGGCAAACGCGTCGAGGCAACCGTGGGCAAGCACCACATCGTGACCGATCAGACGTTGGCGCACGGTGGCGACGACAGCGCGCCGGAACCATTCGAGCTGTTCCTGGCGTCGTTGGCGACCTGCGCCGGCCTGTACGTCGTGGGCTTTTGCCAAGCGCGCGGTATCCCGACGGACTCGATCCAGCTCGTTCAACATCACGAGTTGGACCTGAAGGGCCAGCTGAGCCGCGTTGAGCTAGAGCTGCGATTGCCGCGCGCTTTTCCGGATAAGTACCGAACTGCGGTGGTGCGCGCCGCGGAGGGCTGCAAGGTGCGAAAGACTTTGGCGTCGCCGCCAGAAGTCACCGTGAGTGCCGTCACCGTGCCGGGTCATGACGACTTGGACAACCCGGCGATCACGTGAACGCCTCGATTTAGAACGCAGCAGTGTGGCTGACGGATGCGTGATGCTCGACGAGTGCGTTCGACCACGCCGCAGCCACTCGTGCGACGTCAGAATGGTCACACGAGCGAGGGTCGCGCGAGCCCCAACTGCGCAAGCAGGTCTTCGAGATCGGGCCCGGATGCGGGAAGCGCTGACACGACCCGCTGCGCGGGGCCCGAAAGCCAACCTGGAGCGTGCGGCAGCAATTCGAAGTGCGCGTCACTGGCGAGAGTTCGCAACCAATCCCAGCGCTGCGCGCTGCCCAGCTGTTCGAGTACTGCCAGCTGATGTTTGCCTGCGCTCACCGCGGCCATCGCCTCTACGAGCTGCCAGGCTTCCGAGAGGCCCCGGTTCATGCTCGTTACGCCGAGTGGGCTTGCGGTGTGGGCGGCATCTCCCGCAAGCCACACACGGCCCCTGCCGAATGCCTCGGCAATAGCGGGCTCGAAGTCGACGATGCCACTCCAATGGAGTTCGCGTGGCGCCGCCTGTTGCGGGGCACGCTCCCCCAAAAGCGCGGCCAAGAGTGACAGATCGGCAGTCGCTGTTGCCGCCGAATCAAGCTCAAAACTACCGCGGGCTCGCTGGCCGACCAGTGGAGTGATGAAATGGCTGAGTTGGCCCGAGATGACGAGCTCTGGGTCGGGCGGGTGGTCACTCGGGAACTCGAACATCGCATATCGTTCTATGGCATTGGTGCCCGCGCGAATTCCGAGTGACTGCCTGACGTGCGAAGCACGACCGTCAGCGCCGATCACGAATCGTGCGTGAATCGCGCTAGAGTCGGCGACCTCCCAACGCTCGCCATGCGGCACGATCCCTGTGACTTGCTCCCGGCGAGCCACTCTGACTTCCACGTGTTGTTCGAGTTGGGTAAGCGCGGTCACCTCGCAGGGCGCGCGCAGGTCGATCTCTTCTTTGCGCATTACTTGGAGCAATGCCTCCTCCAACACGGCCTGAGTGATCGCGACGGCCGGAAACGGTAGGTTGAGAACCAGCGCCTCGGAGTTCACGCGCAGTTGGAGTTGCTCGATGAGTTGCCCAGATCGGAGCATTAGCGGCGCCAGTCCGAGCTCGGCCAACAGACGCATCGAGCTCGGGTGAAGCAGCGTGGTGTGTCCGCGTGGCGTACCGCGGAAGCTACGCTCGATCACAATCACGTCTAGTCCACGTTTTGCGGCGCAGAGCGCGGCAAAAAGTCCGACGGGTCCCCCGCCCGCGATCAGAACCTGCGTCTGCTCGATCTTCGTCATGCTTCGTCCTCCGGCACCTCAGAGCAAGGACTGCGCCACGGACGTCAGCCCTGTCTTCCGTCGCCGCCTCGAAGCGATGCTGACCACGAGCGGGCCCATGTCGTAAAGGTCCAGACGGCGGAGATTGAATCGAGCGGCGTACGCTCGACGCATGTGTTGCGCGAAGCTTCGCAACGAGTGCGCGTCTAGCGGATGTAAGAGCGAATCGTCGGCGTTGCTGCATGGTCCGCGTTTTGCACGGGCGTTGCGTAACGCGGTAGGCGCGCAATGCGCAAGGGTTCGTGGTCAAGGGGCTGTCGAATGAACATACTTAGTTGGTTGATGATCGCAGTTGGCATGTGTGTTGCCGTGTACGGGCTGTCGGCAGCTCCAGCACTGCGAGTGGTGCGGGGCCGACGCGCTGCCGTACCCGAACGGCGCGCGGCTGGCGGCCGTTCACGTTCTAGCAAAGGGCTAGATTCATGAGCGCTGAAGGTTCGCAGGTGCGTATTGGGTTGCCCAAGAAGGCTGTTCATCGTGGCGGAGGGTTCCTTCCCCGAAAGGCTCGGGTGCCCACGCCGCCCCGCCGCGCTCCCGGCCAGTCAAGGGCGCAAATTGTCGTCCTCGAAGAGGGCGCGCTCAGGGGTTCGCTACCGATTCCGCCTGCCGAATTGGACCAGACGGTCGTGGTCGCGCAGACCCACGGAGAAACGGCGCTTCAGTTCGCGGAGCGAGTGAAGCACCGCATCGCGATGGTGGAACGGTCGGGCGCCGCTGTTGCGCAAGTGTCGGTCGTGCTGGGGCACGACTGTAACGAGCAAGCGTTGGCAGCGCGGCGACTGCTTGGCTCCGCGGTGCTCGCTTGCGCCAGCTCCACGCGCGGTCCATGTGAACTCGTGTTCGTAAGCCATTGGGAGGATCGTGACCTGAGGCAAAAATTGTGGGAGCTGGTCGAGTTGCTAGTAAATGAGCCGGGCAGCGCGAAGGTGCCCATTCGATTGCGGTTCAGGCATCACGTGCCGAGCGTCGCGTCCTGACATCATGCTCCGATTGCCGTGGCCGATGCCGATCCGTAGGTCGCAAACAGCTGTCCCCATTCGGTGTCTCGCTGCCATCCCTCGAACACCGCTCGGTCCTTCACGGGCCAGCGGTAGCGATCGTGATAGAGTTCGCTGCCGAGCACGAATAGGCTGACGAGCGGTGTGTGAAAGAGCAGGCTCTGAAGCTTGTTCAGCGCTCCGAACCAGAGCAGGTGCCCAGCTCGACTGGCCAGGTTCTCGCCCACGGAAAAGTGCCAATTTTCTCGCGAAACGTCGTCGCCGACGATGTCGATCTGCGCCGGATCTCCGACGCCTAGCTGGGCCTCGTGCGCGAGCCGGATGTATTCGATACGCATCGGATCAAAGCCCATCATCTTCGCTGCAACGGCGTCGATTGCGACTTGGTCGGCGCTGGCTAACATGTAGCCCTTGATCACCGGCAATAGCGTGCGCGGCCCCGGGCCGTTTCCCGCCGTCGTTCCGTCCATGATCGCGAACAGCCCCGCGTGGATTTCCTGTTGAATGGCCAGCAGATCGACCAGCGTCTGGTGGATCCAGGTGTGCGTGTAGTGGCGTTTGCTGTTGAGCAGCCCGCCGAAGGCGTTCTTCATGGCGCCGGTGGTCGTCGTGTAGACGTGGCACTTCATGGTGGGCAAGTGCACGACGTTCTTGCCGAAGAAGAAGTCGGGCAGGCGCAGCCCTTCTGGAAATATCTCGTTCAGGACTCGCAGCCGCGCTTTCGGTCGATATTCGACCCATTTCATGTCGGTATCTCGAAAGTTGTACAGCACCGGCACGCGCTCCCGGGCGAGCACGGGCAGATAGTGGTTGAGGTCTTCACCCTTGAAAGCGTCGGTTACCACGGTCTCGTTTTGAACACAGGCCAGACTTTCGAAACCAGCGTTCCGTAGCGCGAGCACGGCGCCTTCCAGTTGCCAGGGCGTGGTGTTGGCCCCGGGAAATGGGTAGTGCCAGGAGATGTTGTCCTTGAGGATAGTCGTCGTGTGCGGAGCGAGCGCGCCACGCACGTTGGCCAGCTCACAAAGCCGCTCGATGTCGCGCAGCACCGTATTTGGCTGAGCTTTGATGGCCGCAACTTGAGCTCTCTTCATCGATGCACCCGCGAATGTGGTTGGAAACGGTTTGGAACGCGGCGTGAGAAACTGATGAAGCGGTAGCTAGATCGAGCGAACCCTCGCTTCATGCGCTGTTCTTGCGCGCGGGGCCGCAGAATTTGCGCGCCGCGGTGCGAGCGCATGTCGGCTGCGGGCTCATTGTTCGCAATCGGGGAGAATTCACGAGGTCGGCTGATGTCGTCCGCGTACGAAGCGCGCTGCATACGCGAGTCTTCGCAAGCGGCGTGCCGAGTCACGTGGCTTGTGTCTTGCACTACGCGCTCGCGTGCCGCCGACGCCCTGTTACTCATTCGTGTTAGTCATCGCGTTGACGGTGTTCACGTGGTGCGTGAACGCTCGCGCCGAGCCGTCGGACTCCGTCCCGGACACGTTCGAGTACACGACACCGACTGAGAAGAACTATCTGCGCGCGGTGCTCGAGCTCGGCGCGCTCACCACTGTGGGCGTCGCCTGGTATGCGATCGACGTACGCCAGGGCGCGGACGTTGGCTATCGCTGGGAAATGTTCCAGAAGAAGCTGTCTGGTTCCGCAGTCGGGCATGACGACAACGCGTTCGGTACCAATTTTCGCGGGCATGGGCTGGGTGGCAACGTCTATTACGCGTCCGCACGCAGCAATCACCTGAGCATCGCTGAGTCGTTCGGGTTTGCCATCGCCGGCTCCGTCCTCTGGGAGTACTTCGGAGAGATCAATGAGGTCGTGAGCGCCAACGACCTGATCGTGACGCCATTTACAGGCATCGGCCTCGGCGAGCCGCTGACCCAGTTCTCGGCGTTCTTCGATCGGCAGAGCCCAACGCTCGTCAATCGCATCCTCGGCGCGGTGTTCGGACCGCTGAAGTCCGCCAACGATGCTCTGGACGGCGCAAAGCTGAGCCGTTCATCGACCCGCCGCAACGACTGGCACCTATTTTCGGTCGCAACGTCACTGGCATTCACTCGCAGCGAGTTCCGAAGGCCAGCGCGGTCGCTGAGCGAGCATACTGACTTTCGCGTCGAACTAGCGGAGCGCCTAGCGCGCTTGCCGGACTACGACGCAGCTGGCCGCCACTCCCAATGGTTCAGTGACGGCAATCTGTCGAGTATGTCGCTGGGCGTCGCGTTCGGTGCGCAGGGATTGCGAGACTTCGCGTTCGCAGCCGAATTCGTGCCGTTTGGTTACTACCAGCGGGACGTGGGGGGGCCGCCGGACGAGCTCCGCGGGAGCGGCTGGGTGCTCGGATTCCAGATGGGGTACCGGTATCTCGTACACGATTTCGCTGCTGTCCCTGCGACCGGTCTCGATCGTACTGCGTTCGTCCAACCAGCCGGGGTGTTGTTCGAGTCCAGCGTCGAGCTCGGGAGGGTGTCGCTCAGCTCGAGGATCGCCGTTGGCGGGATCTACGGTGGAGTCCATCCGCTCGCGAGCGAGGCGTACGGACCCGATCATAGCGCGTGGCAGTCGGTGTTGCGTAGCTTCGACTACTACTTTGGCGCTGGCGCGCAGCTCGAGAGCTCGCTCGGTCTGCGCGTCTCACGGCTCGACTCGGAGCTGAGTCTACTGGGCCGAAGCTTCGAGTGCGTCGATGAGCACGCGCAGCTGCCGATCAGCGATGCCTGGCGCCGGCTGCGCTGGACAGTCGGCTATGGCATCCACCCCGGCTGGTCGCTGCGAATTTATTCCGACGATCTAGTTCGCACCGGCCGGCTCGGCCTGGCGCGCGCGTCAGCGCATGAACGCAGCGCGGGTCTAGAGGCTCGCGCGTGGTTTTGAGAGGCAATCATGATCTACTGGAACTCGAAGGGAAAGAAGCTGGGCCCAGCGCTGGTGGTTCTGCTTTCGGTGCTGTGTTTCTCGGGAACAGTGGCTGCGCAAGCCAGTCGGGCAGATTGGGATGAGCGCTACGCGAAAGCTCGCCGCTTACTCGTATCGGGTCACGAAGCCGAGGCAGCGCCCGAGTTCGATCAGCTCAGCGCGGCGGCGCCAACCGTGGAGGACGCGCACCGTGCGAGTGAGCTCGCCGACATCTGTCGCGCGAAATTGAGCGCCCAGGCGGACGCAGCTCACCTGCGTAGCACCGGCGAGCTGACTCTCCTGTATTCGACGGCGTTCGTCTATGGGCTCGGCACGAGCGCTTGGGTCGCGATGATGACCGAGCCCAAGAATCTGGGGGGTGCGGTGCTTCCGTTTGCGGTGATCACCACGGCCGCGGTCGGCGGTGTCTCCCTGGCGGATGGCTACCGCCCCTTTCGAAGAGGAGTGCCGCAGTCGATCGCGAGCGGCGCCTACTTGGGATTTGGCGAAGGGATCTGGCTGGTCGGCATCCAGCACGCCGGAGCGACGCGACGTGACGACGGCTCGGCTTGGGACGGAAAGCGAGTGGCTTCTGCGCTTTGGGGCGGCGCGACGATCGGCGCGATTGCCGGCGGCGTAATCGGTGCTCTGCGTCAACCGACGCCCGGTCGCGTTTCCTTCACGCTTTCGACCAGCTTGTGGGGCGGCCTCGTGACCAGCTTTGCCGCAGCCGCGCTCAGCCCGGACGAGGGTCGACGCACGGAGCAGGCGTTTACCGCAGGCATGGTGGGTTACAACGTCGGCCTCGTCAGCGGCTTGATCTTCGCGCCGAGCGTCGCGCCGAGCGTCGCACGCGTGCGCTTCGTCGACCTGGGCGGAATCGGCGGCGGCTTGGTCGGTGCGGGCTTGTACACGCTGGCGGCCGGCGGAGGAGATTCACGCGTCAGCCTTGGAGCGGCGAGCCTCGGCACCGTCGCGGGTCTGGGCTTCACCTGGTGGGCGACTTCCGGGATGCCCGGCGACCCGCCCAAGCCGGGGCGTTCGCTTGCGCTGATGCCGAGCTTCGTTCGCACACGTGACGGCTGGTTGGCGACGGTCTCCGGGGAGCTGTGAGTTGTCTGCCCAGCTGGCGTTACGATGGTGCGCGACGCGCGTACACCGAAGTTTGCTCGTCGGCGCGCTCGCCGTCGGCGGTATATGCGCCGGGGCGCCTCCGTGCCACGCGGATGAGGCCGAGGAAAACGGCCCGCCGTTGCTGAGCTACGGTGCCCCGCAGAAGCCGCGCTACTTTCGCCTCGCGCTGGAGGAACTCGCGCTCCTGGGCGCTGGGCTGGGCCAATATTGGTACGAACGAGATCAGAACTCCCGCGACTGGCAATTCAACTACGACTGGGCGTCTTTTCGTGCGCGGCTCGATGGCAGAGCATACGCGTTCGACACGAATGGCTTCGACACCAATTTCCTGTTTCACCCGGTGGCGGGCACTCTCTACTACTTGACCGCGCGCTCCAATCGATTCGGCCCGTTCGAGTCGTTGGCGATCGCCTTCGGGACTTCGGCCATTTGGGAGTTCTTCGGTGAGTTCCAAGAGAAGATCAGCGTCAACGACGTGATTGTGACGCCTATGGCGGGCATGGCTTGGGGGGAGACTTTGACCCAGCTAGGAGCCTATTTTTTGAGGCAATGTCCGTCGACTTCGAATCAGATCTTGGGCGCCACCTTGGCGCCCTTTACGGCGCTGCACGACGCTGCCGATGGTGCCAAGCGTTTGACCGTGTGTGATGGCGAGCCGCCCTCGGCGCACCGCTTCCGGATCCAGCTTCAGGGCGGTGAGACCTGGAGCGAGGGACACTCGCCCTACGCGCTGCTGCGTGTCGGGCTAGCGACGGAGGTCGTGCATCTGCCTGGCTTTGCTCGCCCCGGGATGGAGTGGTCGACTTTCGGTGACGGGAATGTGTCTCGGCTTGGCTTCAGCACCAGCTTTTCCAACGTCGACTCGTTCAGCGTATCGGATCTGTCGTTCCTTACGCAGACCGTGGTCGCCGGTCTCTACTATCGTAACAACAGCTTCGAGAACGGGGGATTGCGTCGACGCGAAGCCTTGTTCGGGGTCATGGTCGGCGCGGAATACACGCGTCATCGTTACGATCCACGGGCAGAGCCGGACCGTGTGTTCTTGCTCGACCTGCCCGCTCTCACGGCTCGGTACTACGGTCGGACGACGGCCTTGGGGTGGGAGTTGGCGCTCGACGCGGGTGGAGCATTCGGCGCTGCAGACTCGCTGGTGTTGTCGCAAGCGGGAACCCGGGCCGATTCGCCGGAGCTGACCTCGGTTGCGGCTGCCGAGGGCTACAATCACCTCGTCGGAGTTACTCTTAGCCCCCGCGCGCGCTTCGATCTCGGTTTGGCGGAGATAGGCATCGAATTTCGAAGCGATCGCTTGATCGGATGGCGCGCGTTGGATCGGACGGGCAAGATCGCGAGTGCGAGCATTGGCGAGATCCGTCGGCGCTCGGTGGCTTGGATCTCGTTGGGTGCTCCGCGCCTAGAACGGTTCTTGTTCTCCGTCGGCTGGACCGAGCGCGCGAGCTCGCTGGGCGAGCTGAACGCCAGACGGAACGAGCTTTCCGTGAACTTGGGTCTGGAACTCGCGCCCTGAGTTGCTGGCAAACGTCAGTGTCAGCGAGAGGCCGCGGTCGACGGGCCTGTCCGTCGGGCACGTTTCACGATGCCGAACCATGCCACGCTCAGTAAACCCGCACCAATTGACAACGTCAGGTCTAGGGGAGCCAGCGGCGCGAAGCGAAACAGCTGCGCAAGAACGGGCAAGTAGACGATGAGCCCCAAGAAGCAGATGGCTGCGGCCGTCACCGACCAAAGTGTCGTATCTATGAGCGAAGCCGAGCCAGCATCTCGAGACCACGAGCGGTTGTTGAAGATCAACCCGATATTTGCGACGAAGAACGTCGCAAAGGTGAGCGCGCGTGTCTGCGCCTCGGGCAGCGCTCGGTGAAGTGCGAAGGCGTTCACCGCAAGCACGACAACGAGTACTGCGACGCCCTGTGCGACACTCCAGGTGATCACCTGCCCGCCGAACATCGGGGCTCGAGGCGATCGGGGTGGCCGTCGCATCACGTCCGCCTCTGCACGCTGCCCTTCGAAGACCACCGAGCACGCCGGGTCGATCACCAAGTGCAAGAACGCCACGTGGATTGGCAGCAGCACGAGCGGCCAGCCCAGAGCGATTGGGACCAGAGTCAGTCCCACGATTGGCAGGTGTACGGCGAGAATGTAGGCGAGGGCCTTCCTGAGATTGTCGTCGATGCGACGGCCGGTTCGAATGCCGTGGACGAGCGCCGCAAAGTCGTCGTCCAGTAACACCACGGCGGCGGCCTCCCGCGCGACATCCGTGCCGCGAGCACCCATCGCGACTCCCACATGGGCGGCTCTCAGCGCGGGAGCGTCGTTCACCCCGTCACCTGTCATGCCCACGATCTCGCCGTTGGCCGCGAGCGCGCGAACCAAGGCGAGCTTCTGCTCGGGGAGCACGCGAGCAAAGACGCTAGCATTGGCCACCCGTTTCGAGAGCTGGAGCTCGCTCAGCTGCGCGAGTTCGGGACCGGTGACGACGGCGGTTGCCTCGATTCCTGCCTGGCGAGCGATGGCTTGTGCGGTCGAAGGGTAGTCGCCCGTGATCATCAGCACGCGAATGCCTGCGTTACGACACTCTTCGACCGCTGCGGTGACGCCTGGCCGCAAGGGATCCTCGAGTCCCACGAGACCCACGAAGAAGAAATGGAAGTCCGACGGATCGTCCGAGACGCGCTCATCTTCGACTTTTCCGCGCGCTACGGCGAGGACGCGCAGACCGTCACGAGCGAGCTCACGGCTGGCTTCGTCCACGGTCGCCCGCGCAGGGCCGTCCAAGCCACAGAGCGTGGCGATTGCTTCAGGGGCACCCTTTGCCGCTGCGATTAGTTCGCCGCTGCCCGCGCTGCGCCAGACTTGAACGACTGCGAGCCGCTGACGAGTCAGTGGATACTCGCGCACGAGCTGCCAGTCATCGTGCAGATGCTCCGTTCCGAGCAGCTGTCCCGTGCCGAGTTCCTTGAACGCGCGCTCCATTGGATCGAATGGGTCTCGCCGGCTGGCAAGGATGCTGTACTCGACCGTTTCGTGCATCGACTCGGGGAGCGGTACCGAGCGCAGGGTCTCGAGATCGAACCGTTCCCCGTTCGCGGCGATGCGCCTGACGGTCATGCGGTTGGTGGTCAGGGTTCCGGTTTTGTCGACGCACAACACGGTGATGGCGCCGAGCGATTCCACGACGGGGATCCGTCGCACGAGCACCTTGTGTCGCGATAAGCGCCAAGCGCCGAGCGCCAAGAACATCGTCACGACGACCGGAAACTCGTTCGGTAGGATTGCCATTGCCAATGTCAGGCCAGCCAGCAGTCCCCCGAGCGCGTCATGCTCGACCACGCCGTAGGCGACCGCGGCGATCAACGAGAGCGCGGCTCCGACCCATCCCAGCTTGACGACCAAGCGTCGCGCTTCCGCTTGCAACGGCGTCTCTTGCGGCTTCTCCTGTGTTCGTATGGCAGTGCCAATCCGGCCTACCTCGGTGCGGGCGCCCGTCGCGTGAACCCGTGCCAAGCCGACGCCGCCGGTGACGAGTGTTCCAGCGTACACGAACGGTAGGTCCTCGCCGCCGGGGCGCGCGAAGCCGACTTCGTCGCTCCAAGTGACCTTCCGAACGGACATCGATTCGCCCGTGACGAGAGATTCGTCCACCGTGAGATGACTCGCTTGCACGAGCAGGGCGTCAGCGGGGACGCGGTCCCCTTCGGCGAGCACGATCAAGTCGTCTCGGACCAGCTCTCGTCCGGCCACGCGAATGCGCTTGCCCTCGCGAATGACGAGCGCGCGTGGACTAGCCAAATCGCGCAGTGTCTCCAGGGCGCGGTTGGTCTTTCGTTCTTGAAGCAGGGTTAAGCCCATGATGAACACGACGAATCCGAGGAGCATGAACGCTTCTTGCCGATCGCCGACGATTGCGTAGATGCCACCGCAGAGCAGCAGAAGCAGGGACATCGGCTCTCGGAGCTGATTGAAGACGTCGATCAGTACCCCACTCCTTTCGGATGACGGAAGTTCGTTGAGCCCGTCCTGGGAGCGGCGTTCGACCACGTCGCCCGAACTCAGCCCCCGAAGGACCGACGCTGCATCGCTGAGTGCTCGAGGGGGGACTTCGGTCACGGAACCTCGCGTTAGCAAGATTCAAGCCGCGCCGACCTTCTGGGTAACCGGCTTGGGGTGGCTGCTGCCCGCAGATCTTGCGTCCGGGCAACGCAAAGTCGCGCGTTTGCCTGTCGTTGCAGGCAAAAACCTCCGTAGGTTGCTGCTGAGCGTTCGCGGCACGGCACTTGCTCGTCGGGCGGAACATGGACGCCGATCAGCCGCTTCGCGATGCCTCGAAACTAGCACCGCTTGCGACGGAGCCACGTCACTGGCCAGCGTGGGTGGCGCAAGCCGCGCTCGCGGTCGCGGTCGTCGCGCTCTTGACCTTCGGTGTCGTTCGCTACCGAACCCGAAGCGCCGCACCGAGCGTGCGCTACGAAACTGCGGTTGTTGACGTGGGCCCGCTCGATGCGAAGGTGACCGCGACCGGCGCGCTCTCCCCGCTGATCACCGTGCAGGTGGGCAGTCAGGTGTCTGGGCGGATCGCGACGCTGCTCGCCGACTTCGGCTCCACGGTTCGGCGTGGGCAGAGGATCGCCACCATAGAGCCTTCACTATTTCGCGCCGTTGCTGCACAAGGACAGGCCAACCTCACATCCGCCCGCGCCGGGCTTGAAAAGGCGCGAGCGCAACGACTTCTGGCGGAACGACAGTTCGCGCGTGACACGGCCTTGCTCGCTCAAGGGCTCGTCACCCGAGCCGAATACGACTTGTCCGAATCGAATGCGCGTGTTGCAGCGGCCGAGATCGCGACGGCCGAAGCCGCGGTCGCGCAAACACGCGCGGCCCTCGATCAGGCCGAGTTGAATCTCAAATACACGACCATTACCTCGCCCATCGATGGCATCGTCATCTCGCGCAACGTGGACGTAGGTCAGACCGTTGCGGCAGCGCTGCAAGCGCCGACGCTGTTCACGATTGCGCAGGATCTGACGCGCATGCAGGTCGACGCGAACGTGGCCGAGGCCGATGTCGGCAAAGTGCAGCCGGGGATGTCCGTGGCGTTCACCGTAGATGCGTACCCTGGACGGACATTCGAGGGGGGCGTTCGGCAGGTACGTGACAACGCTCAGATGTTGCAGAACGTGGTCACGTACGACGTCGTGATCGACGTTGCCAACCCCGATCGTTTGCTCAAGCCGGGCATGACGGCAAACGTCGTTCTGAGTTACGCGAGACGCGAGCATGCGCTTCGGGCTCCGCAGGCCGGTCTCCGATTCAAGCCGGACAGCGCCGCTCTGGCCGAGATGCTGGGCAGCGTGGACGCCGCGCGCTTCATTGCGCCATCGGCGAGCGGTCACACGAAGGTAGTTTGGTTGCTGCGTGGTTCGACACCCACGCCGATCGCCGTCCAGATCGGTGTGAACGATGGCAGTTATGCGGAAGTGACGTCGGGCGACGTCCATGCCGGCGACCGGGTCATCGTCGAAATCGTGAAACGTGCCCCATGAGCAACCCCGTGCCGTTGGCGGGGCCGCGCGCAGTGATCGAAGTCGACGGCTTGACCAAGACGTATTCGCTCGGCGAAACCACGTTGCACGCGCTCGATCAGGTGAACCTCCGCGTGGAGGAGGGGGAGTTCGTGGCCATCATGGGCGCCTCCGGCTCGGGCAAGTCGACGTTGATGAATATCCTGGGGTGCCTCGATCTGCCCAGTTCGGGTCGTTACCTGTTGGCGGGGCGCGACGTCTCTCGGCTCGGTCGCAGCGAACTCGCGCACGTTCGCAATCGCATGTTGGGCTTCGTTTTCCAGAGTTACAACCTGCTCCCTCGGACCAGCGCGCAGGAAAATGTGGAGCTGCCGCTGGTCTATGCCGGAGTCGGAAGCTCGGAGCGAGCCGCGCGTTCCCGCGCGGCTCTCGAGCGCGTCGGTCTCGGCGAGCGCTTACAGCACCGCCCCGCGCAGTTGTCGGGCGGACAACAGCAGCGAGTCGCGATCGCTCGCGCCATCGTGAACCAGCCGCGGATCGTGCTGGCGGACGAACCGACGGGCAATCTCGACTCGAAGACCAGTGAACAGGTGATGGGGCTGTTTCAGGCGCTGTGGCGCTCCGGGCTGACCATCCTATTCGTGACCCACGAGCCCGACGTCGCACAGTATGCCTCGCGGGTAATTACCCTAAAGGATGGGCGCATCGTCTCGGACACGCGCCAGCGGCCACGCCTGGCCGAAGAACCATCGAAGGCTGCGGTCTGAATATGAAGTTTTCACAGACCGTGCCGCTGGCAGCACGAGCGTTGCTTCGCAACAAGACACGCTCCTTCCTGACGATGCTCGGTGTGATTATCGGAGTCGCCTCGGTGATTTCGATGGTAACGGTCGGTGAGGGCGCGAAGGCGCGCGTGGCCGGGGTGTTCGACGCGATGGGCACTAACCTCCTGATCGTGCTGTCCGGCTCGACCTCGAGCGGCGGTATGATGGGCGGCTTTGGAACCATGCCGACCCTGACCTGGGACGACCTGCGGGCGATTCGCCGCGACGCGCGGGCGGTACGAGCGGCGGCCCCTGTGCTCAGCGCGAAGGTAACGCTGCTATCCGACGACTCCAATTGGACTACGGCAGTGGTCGGCACCACGCCCGAATACTTTCAGATACGCGCGCTCACGATCGCACGTGGGTCACCTTTCAGTGATGCCGACGTGGACACTGGCGGTAAAGTCGTGGTGCTTGGCGAAACGGTGGTGACGCGCCTATTCGGCGCCGGAGTGGATCCAGTTGGCCGAAGCATTCGGCTGCGCGCAGTTCCGTTCACCGTGATCGGTACGCTGCAACGCAAAGGGCAATCCCCCATGGGCCAAGACTACGACGATGTGGCCATGCTGCCGGTGTCCACGTTTCAAGCGAAGATCCAGGGCGGGTTGGGAAAATACGTCCCGGGGATCATCGCGGTGAGTGCCACGTCAGCGGGAGATACGTACCGCGCGCAGGCTCAGATTATCAGCATCCTTCGAGACAATCATCGCCTCACCTCATCTGCCGAGGACGATTTCAGTGTCCGCAACTTGACCGAGCTGGCAACTGCCCAGCAGCAAGGGACCAACGCGCTGACCGGACTGCTGGCGGCAATCGCGGTCGTGTCGCTGGTGGTCGGTGGCATCGGCATCATGAACATCATGCTCGTGAGCGTGACCGAGCGGACTCGTGAAATTGGGCTGCGCATGGCGATTGGCGCGACGCCGGGGCAAGTCTTGCTGCAGTTCTTGGTCGAGGCGGTCGCGCTGGCTGCAACGGGTGGCGTGCTGGGGGTGGGGCTCGGGGTCGTTCTGGCCCGACTGGTCGCGGAGCGCCTCGGCCTCCCGCGTACGTTGCGCGTGGACATGGCGATCGTTTCGTTTTGCTTCAGCGTGCTGGTGGGCGTGATCTTCGGATTTTATCCGGCGCGGCGCGCGTCTCGCTTGAATCCGATCGACGCCTTACGGTCGGAGTGAGCCGACCGGCAGGCGCACGGTTTGCACGCAATCGCTCGCTCGACGTGCAAGCATTGCATGGTCATCGTTGGATCCGCCCCAGAATGCTGGGCCAGGCGTTGGCCCGGTGTTTGCTGTACGTAGAGCACAATGACCCTCTTCAAACGCATTCTGGTTGCGACTGATTTCGGCGAAGCATCGGAGCGCGCACTCGAGGTTGCGCTCGACCTTGCAGCTCGCTTCGACTCGGAGCTGACGCTCGTTCACATCTGGGAGTTCCCGAGCTACGAGTACTTGGACGGGGTTCCCATGCCCAACGACTTCGCCGAACGTGTCGCGGAGGCGGCGAGGGCGAGGATGGCCGGCACGATCAGCTCCGTCAAATCGCGCTGTCCAAACGTAAAATCGATCGTGAAAATGGGCGTGGTTTGGTCGGAGGTGCTGCGCACCGTCGAAGAAACCAAGCCTGACCTGCTCGTGGTCGGTACCCATGGCCGTCGCGGTTTGAAGCGAGCAATCCTCGGTAGCGTCGCCGAAAAGCTGGTTCGGTCGTCGTCAGTGCCGGTGTTGACCGTGCACGGTAGCGAGAAGTCAACGTAGGTCGCCAAATGCGGGAGCGTCGAGCACACCTTTCGTGCGTAGACGCGTTTCGCGCCCAGAGGCTGATATGAGCGAACGACATGTCTTGATCATCGGTGGCGGCCTCGCGGGGCTAGCCACGGGTTGTTACGCACGAGCCAGTGGCTTTCGAACCACGATCATCGAGCACAGTCTAGCGCTCGGCGGTGTGTGCACCGCGTGGAGCCGCGGTCCGTACACTATCGACGGCTGCATTCAGTGGCTCACTGGCGGTCCATTCGACCGAATTTATCAGGAGCTTGGCATCCTGCCGCGTGTGCCGCGCAAGACCATCGAGCGTTTTCTGACCTATCGCGATGCCCGCGATGGCTGCGAGCTGACCATCTCGCGTGATCTCGAGGCGACCGCTCGCTCATTTCGCGAATTGGCGCCCGAAGATGGCGACGAAATCCAACGTTTGGTCGCTGGCGCGGAACGCATCGGGGGAATGTCCCCGCCGTTCGATCGACCGGTTGAGCTTGCTTCGATCGGAGATCAATTCGCGCTGCTGTGGGGCATGCGTCACGACCTCGGCACCATCGCTCATTTTCGCAAGCCGTTGGGCGTATGGTCGAGGCAGCACTTGAAGAGCGAACGGCTACGCCGTGTCTTCTCGCGAATGCTGCCCGAGGACGCGCCAGCGCTGCTTCTGTTGATGATACTCGGCTACCTGAAGCAGGGCTACCTGTCGCGTCCGATCGGCGGCACAGCGCGCTTTCGCGATGCGTTGGTCGACCACTATTTCCAACTCGGCGGCCAGGCGCAGGTCCACTCCACGGGCGATGAGGTCTTGATCGAAGGGGCTCGAGCACGCGGGGTTCGGCTTGCAGATGGCACAATGATCGAGGCAGACATCGTCGTCTCTACGGCGAGCGCGCCGGAAACGGTGCTCCGACTACTCGGTGGCCGCTACGGTGCCGATCAAACCCGTGAACGCCTGGAGCATTGGAAGACCTTCCAACCGATCGTACTGGCGAGCTACGGGATCGCGATGCCGCTCAGTGACACGCCACCGACGCTGCTCATCGACCACATCGAACCATTGCGCGTGGGCGGGGTGAGCAACGAACACCTCGCCGTACGTATCTACAACGACGACGCAAGCTTCGCCCCAGCGGGACACACCGTGGTTCAGACGACGCTTGCCAGCAATTACGAGTACTGGGCAAAGACGGGCTTACATTACAGGGCGGAAAAGGATGCGGTTGGTGCTGCCGCGCTCGAGCGCCTCGACCGCCATTTGCCCGGCATTCAGGCCGCCGCTCGCGTCTCTGACTTAGCCACCCCGCTGACGTTTTGGCACACTGCGCGCTCCTGGAAAGGTGCATACGAAGGTTGGTTGCCGAGCCCCGATTCGATGTTCGGTCACATCAGAAAAACTCTCCCCGGGTTAGCCGGGTTCTACATGGCCGGGCAATGGGTCGAGCCGGGGGGCGGAGTGCCTATGGCCTTGATGTCGGGGCGCCAGGTGACTCAGCTGATCTGTGCGGACGAGCGTCGCCCGTTCCTCGTCCCCATCGCTGGCAGCTCGCCCGACCCGCGGTCGCCTGCAAGCGGAGACGCCTGAGCTCGGCGAAGAAGGGTGCGGCTTCGATGAGCGTTTACACTGTGCTTGCAGCAAGCGTCGATTTCGCTCACGCGCTCACGATGTTGCTCTGGGGTCTCGGCCTGCCGCTCTTGGTTTGGCACCATTTCCCGCGGCTTAGCCGCGCCTACATGTGGTTTGCCGCGGCCTTCGTGGTCATCTCTCTGGCGTCTCACGGCGCGTGGGGCGAGTGTGTTCTCACTCGGGTTGCGCGGGAACTCTGGCGCAGAGGCGGAGGCTATCGCGATGGAGTTCCGTTCGTGGCCCTGCTAGCTAATAGCATCGCCGGACTTCGACCGAGCAATCGACAGGTCGTGTTGCTCTGGGAGGTCGCCATCTTCCTAACCAGCGTCGGTGGCTTGTGGTGTTGGCGGAGGACCACTCCGGGACGCTATACTACGCGGTCTTGAACTTTGCCCCCCGTCCCACCCAGACCGTCACCCCGTTACCCGCATCTGGCCGCACACGCGGTCTGCGCCGGCTGTTCGCGGCAGCCGTCGCTTTGTCGGCGTTGCTGGTCGTTCTGCATTGGGGAGCGCGTAAGGCGATCGCTTCTGCTTTGGCCTATGCACCAAACTCTGAGCGGAGCGGCGCGCGGCCGGGTTCTCTGCGCTTACCCGCCGAGCTGAGGCAACGGGGCGCTTTCACGCTCGAGGTCGCGGTCGGCCCACCCAGCGCGACGCTGGAGTCGTGGGTAGTCGCGCCGCGCGGAGCCAAGTCGAAAGGCACGATTGTGCTCCTACACGGAGTGCGCACGGACAAGCGTTCCTTGATTGGCGTCGGCGAGGCGCTCGCGGACGCCGGCTATCGTGCCGTGCTCGTGGACTTGCGCGGCCATGGCGAATCGTCGGGGCGTTTCCTCACCTACGGCGAGGTCGAGGCCAAGGACGTTTCCTCGGTCCTCGACGCGCTCGAAGCACGTGGCACGCGCCTCGGATGCATCGGTGCGTACGGCTTCTCCTACGGCGGTTCCGTTGCCGTCGAACTCGGCGCTCGCGATCCGCGCATCGGCACCGTGGTGGCAGTCGCGCCGTTTTCGACGGTGCGCGGCGTTCTCGCGGACTATCGCCATAAGTACCTGCCGTCACCGCTGAGCTCGCTTCCAGACACTTGGTTCCAGGGCGCGCTCGACGATGCGGCCGTGTTGGCCGATTTCGATCCGGATCGCAGTGCGCCGCTGGTCGCAGCTGCGCAATCGAGCGCCAACTTGCTCTTGATCCACGGTACGAACGATACGCAGGTTCCGCCTCGGCACAGCCAAGCGCTCTTCGACGCCGCACGAGGCAACGCACGCCTGCTGACGCTGCCCGGGGCCGATCACGCGACGATACCATCGGACGCCACTGGTGTCGTGCGACGGGAAACGGTTGCTTGGTTCGAGCGTTGGTTCGAGCGTTCGCCCGCGTGCACGATGCCCGCGCGAGATTGAAGCCCCGAAGCGACCGCTACGATGGCGGCGCAAAGCGTGCGTGCATCGCGCAGGAAACGCTGGGTCCGGTGAGCAAATTTTGCCGTCGAACCGCCCGGGAACGCCAATTGCAACGCAAGCGCTTAGACCCGATCGGAGGCTGTTATGAGAATCGAAGACTTGATGACGCATGGCGTACACACGTGCTTTGCCAGCGATACTTTGGAGCAGGTCGCACACGAAATGTGGGACTGCGACACCGGTTGCTTGGTCGTAATCGACGACTATCGCCGCCCGATTGGCATGATCACCGATCGAGATGTTGCAATGGCCGCGTACACGCAGGGCGTTCCGCTTCGAAGCTTGCGAGCGAGCACCGCCATGTCTACTGAGGTCGTCAGCTGCTATCCAGGAACGACCGTGCGTGAGCTCGAGGTCAAGATGCAGAATGCGCAAGTTCGGCGCGTGCCGGTGATCAACACCGCAGGAATATTGGTTGGCATCGTGACCCTGGCGGACCTCGCGCACTCCGCCGAGCTGAGCCCGACGCCAATGAAAGAGCTCCCCGGCTTGGCGACCACGCTCGCCAAGATCACGCGCCGGGGAAAATGGCGGGTTGACGCGGATTCTCCCGCGCCCAGCCCGGCTCGAGCGAGCTAGTGACCTGGCCGTCTCGGCTCGACGAGGCCCGCAGCTCGATCGAGCCGCTGCGCTGTCCGAGCGGCGCAAGCCTTGCTATGGGCACCCGGTGCGTCGAGGAATTCCGCGCCGGCGGTGCCCAAGCGGAGCCGACGCGTGCATTCGATGCCCAAGCACATCCGAGCTGCAAGCAATGCGGCGTACAGGTCGGCTTCGCCAGCTATCTGACCAAGCCGGTGAACGTGGGCGAATTCGTGCGCACGCTGGAAACCCTGCTCGCCGCCGTCCAGTGAAATATCTTGCCGGAGTTCTGGACGCGCACACGACCTGGTCTTGCGTCCCTACCTCTCGACTCGGAGCCTATTTTCGGTGAGTGCCCGGACGAAGTGTGCGAGCTTGAATGGATCTTGGTGGTGGACGACATCGGCCAGCGTGATTAATCCGACGATTCGTCCGTGCTGGTCGAGCAACAAAATGCGGCGGCGCTTGCGCTGCAACATCAACTCTTCGGCATGCTCGACCGAGCTGTTGTCCCGGCAACACAGCGGATCATGCGTCATGATTGCGTTCAGAAATGTGCTGCCCGCTTGGAGATTGTCTGCGCAAACGCGCAAAGCGAGATCGCGATCGGTGACGACACCGAGCGGCCGACGGCCGATATCGCAGATTGGCAAGAAACCGATCTGGTTCTCGCTCATCAATCGAGCAGCCTCCTGCGCGCTCATGTCGATGGTTGCGGTGTGAACATGGCGTTTCATGATTTCGCTGCACAGCATGACGACACCAATAAGCAATCGATGTGCCACCAGCGCTGCGGGCACGGCCTGGAACGTGCTTCCTGCGAAACCGGAGGTTCATACATGTCGATCAAAGATGAAGCGCTCGCTGAATTGGCAACGGCCCGGGATGAGGCCCGGCTGCGCGCCCATCTGCTGTCTATGGATGCGCATAAACGTTGGGAAGCGCTGGAAACTGAACTCGCTTCACTTGAACGAAAGCTGACTCAGACAGGAGAACACGCGACCGATACCGTCCTTGCGTCGGCGCGCGAGTTGGCCCAGGTCGTGGTCGAATTCTTCAAGGAGCACGTACAGTCCGGGTCAGCGCTGTCCAAGCCTGCGGCTGCCATCATGAGCAGCGTGGTGCGGTCCTGTTCCCCTGGCGATTCGCTCAATCGGGCCGCGCAAATAATGTGGGAATTCAACTGCGGAGCGCTGCCGGTGGTAAGCGATGAAGGCCTGATCTTGGGCATGATTACCGACCGCGATGTCTGTATGGCGTCGTATACGCGGGGCCAAAACCTCTCGGCATTGACTGTCGACCATGCAATGTCCAGAAGCGTGAAAGCCTGTTCGGCCGGTGAGCCAATTCGGCGAGTGCTCGAGATTATGGAACAATCGCAGGTCCGTCGCGTGCCGGTCGTTGAGGCCGGCAAGGTGGTGGGCATGGTTGCCTTGGCCGACATTGCTCGGTTGGTCGAGGGCGCGCGCATCGGACGAGCCGCGGCCTGCGACGTGCTCGCAAAGGCGCTCGCAGCGATCTCCCAAGCTCCGCCATCTCCAGCCGTGAACCCGGCGCAAGCTGCCGAGTAAGCGGACCGTCCAGAGCTCTCACGCAACCGTTGCGCGCCCAATCGACGCGCTCACGCAACGGTTGCGCCGCGAGGCCCACTTTTGCAGCAGGTGCCAAGGTTAGACAACGGCATGCATTTCGCTCTACGTGGCAGAGTGGCGCCTGCAACCATTCTCGTGGTCGACGATGAGCCGTCCGCCTGTTCTGCCCTAACGACCGTTTTGAAAGGGGCAGGCTACAACGTGCTCGTTGCCAGCGATGGTCAGCGGGCGCTCGAGCAGGTCGAGCTCAGTAGTCCCGACTTGATCTTGAGTGACTTGTGCATGCCGAACATGGGCGGTTTAGAGCTGTTGCGGCAACTCAAACGCCGATCAATCGCCGTGCCAGTGCTCTTGATGACCGCTTCGAGCGCGGTTGACAGCGCAGTCGAAGCGATGAAGGAGGGCGCGGCCGACTACTTGACCAAACCGCTCAACATCGACGAACTCTCGATTGTGGTCGAACGCACCCTCGAGGGCGTCCGATTGAAGCAAGAGGCCGTGGCGTTGAAGAGCCAAATCGAAGACCTGGCTCGCTTCGAGAACATCATCGGTGCTTCTGTGGAGATTAGAGACGTGTTTCGCAAGGTCACCCAGATCGCGCCCAGCCGGGCCACGGTCTTGTTGACTGGGGAAACCGGTACGGGAAAGGAGTTGGTTGCTGCCGCCATCCACCACCGCTCGCCGCGCGCGCTCGGCTCATTCGTTCGAGTGCACTGCGGGGCTTTAGCAGACAGCCTGCTCGAGAGCGAGCTGTTCGGGCACGAGCGGGGGGCCTTCACTGGCGCGGCGAAACAACGTCAAGGCCGCTTCGAACAGGCCGATGGCGGCACGATCCTATTGGACGAAATTGGCGAGATCTCGTTGGCAACTCAGATCAAACTGCTGCGCGTCTTGCAGGAACGCGAGTTCGAGCGGGTTGGGGGCAACGAGACGATTCATGTCGACGTACGGATCATTGCCGCCACCAATCGCGACCTCAAGCAGATGGTGGCCGAGGGCTCGTTTCGAGAAGATCTGTTCTATCGCTTGAACGTGATCAATTTGCGGCTCCCTCCGTTGCGCGAGCGCGCATCGGACATTCCTCTGCTGGTCGCTCACTTCCTGCGACAGTTCGAATCCGACGACGGGAAGGAGCTCTCGATGAGCCCCGCGGCGATGGCCCTTCTGGTTCGCTATCCTTGGCCTGGCAATGTGCGTGAACTTGAAAACGTGGTGCAGGGGGCGGTGGTGTTGGCAGAAGGCGAAACGGTCGAACCCCATCATTTGCCACGCGAGGTCAATGCCGCTTCCACAGCGCTCGACGGCCTCCCGTCGGTCCCTGGGGCCTCGATTTTGGATTTCGAGCGCTACGCGATTATGAAAACGCTCGAAGCAACCGGTTCCACTATCAAAACGGCCTCTCTCTTGGGGATTAGCGTACGCAAGATTCAATATCGGCTGCAAGAGTATCGCGATGCAAGCTCCGCTCAACCCGAAACGGCGAAGTCGGGGGTGCGCCGAGCGGCGTTTCGCGGCGCCCGCGCGAAGGCCTAAAAGTGCAGAAGTCCCTGCTGTTCCACGCACGGTGCCGCGCGTGCTCTCCTGGGACGTTCGGGTGAAGGCCGATGAGTCCTGAGCCTTCGGCTGCTGCGTGGCACCGGCAGCACCCGATGCCACGTAACCCGAGCACCGAGCAACGAGTCGCTTGGCACCTCGAACATCAGCGTCGCTGCGGCTGCCGCCCAATGCCCGATTCGCTCAAGGCGCTCGCCTCGGCATTCCCTTCGGCGAAGCCGCAGCAAGTGAAAGAAGTCATGGCGGGCGCCCGCGCGAGTCGCCGTCGCTCCCAGCGCTGAACTGCATACGCTGCGCACTTCGCCGCAACCACTGCGCCTCGCGCTCTAGGTGGAGCACGGAAACTCCGAGTGCAGCGCAACCAGGTGCCTGCCTCCTTCCGGTACGTCTCATGCATTGGCCAGCTTCTGAAAGGACAATGCCATGATACGTACCCTATTGATTGCGACGATTCTTCTGAGCTCGAGTGTCGCCCTTGGCGCCGCACCAACGACTCCGACCCTTGCACGCCTCGACCAGCAACCGCTGCCCACGGCGGATACGAGCGAACGACCCGAGACTCTGGTCGGGCGGCATCGTGTGCTCAAACACAACGGTTGGTACGTCGGGCCATCGCTCGGCTCGACGATGATTAACGGCAATATCGCGGCGAACATCGGAGTCAAAGCCGCTTGGCTTGCCAATCACAGCTACGGGCTCGGCTTGGCCGCTTATGGTTTTGGTTGGAACGGCAGGACTGAGGACAATCCGACCTTGCGCAGCGATCGACGCCTGAACGGGGGCTACGGCGGCGTGCTGTTCCAGTACATCCTGTTCCCAAACCGAATGGTGCATGGGCTCATCGATGCGACCGTCGGCGGCGGGTTCGTGTGCACACGTTTGAAGGTCAACGACGAGGACGAGTGCCAGAGTGGGCGGGGGTTCTTCATGGTCGCGCCGACCATGGGCTTCGAACTGAACGTGACCGATTTCATGCGCGCAGGAGCCAGTGGCGGCTACCGGTTTGCCGCCGCTGAGACGCGCGACGGAGTGAGCGGGAAGGATCTAGGTGGATTCATCGCCGTCGCGAACGTCACCTTTGGCCAGTTCTGAACAGGTGAGCCGCCGTGGTCACCTCCGTGGGGGAACGAGCGGCGGCTTTCTGTCTCAATGCCAACCCGACTGCGCGCGCTACGGAATCTCGGGAACCGCCACCAATTCATCGATGTTCGGCTGAAGCACGATCTCCGTCCGACGGTTGCCCTGGCGACCGGTCGGGGTGTCGTTGCCAGCGGCGGGATCGAATTGTCCGTATCCGGCTGCAGAGAGGAGGTCGGGCGCGACGCCTTGCGCGATCAGGAAGTGCACGACGGCCAGCGCTCGAGCGCACGATAGCTCCCAATTCGAGGCGAACGCAGAGTTCTGAATCGGGACATTGTCCGTGTGTCCGGCCACCTGAAGGTGACGCTTTTCGATGGTCTTCAATACCTGCGCGATGCTGGCCAATGCGTCCTTTCCGGTGGCTTTCAGATCCGTACGCCCGGAATCGAACAGCACCTCGTTCGGCAATTGGAGCACCATGCGCCCGTCGCGGAGGGCGATCTTCAGCTCCCCAGCGTCGACCATTTTGCGCAGTTTCAGTGCCAGATTGCGGAACAACGCCGCACGCTGTTCGGCCGCCGCCTGGGCCTTCCGTAGCTCTTCGAGGCGCCGCGTGGCCTGGTCGAGCGATTGGGCGAGCGCTCCCTTTTCGGCCGTGAGCATGGACGCACTCTTGCCGACGCGGTTCAGTTCAGCTTCGAGCTTCGCCCTTCGCGTCAGACCGTCGTCGAGCTCCTTTTGCAGTTCTGCTGCGTCGGCCTGTGCGGCTTTGAGTTGCGCTTGCTCTTCGGCCAAGCTGGCCGCTAGCGCGCGTGCATTGTCCTTTTGACGCGCGAGCTCAGCCGCCGTAGCTGCGGCCCGCGTCGCGTGTTCGAGCTGAATTTGGCGTGCCCGGTGAGCGTCTTGAACGGCTCGATCGTACTTTCCTTGAGAGACGCAGGCATTGGGCGCCGCGAGCAATAGCAACATGAGGCTGAGTTTGATTGGGTTCATGCGCGCTCGGAAAGCAACAGGCGGGCCAGTCCACGGACTCGATATATGGCCACTCGGTCCTCGGATCAGAGCTCCTCATCGGCGAGCGTTACTCCAGCCGGGCCGTGCCTTGTTGGTTCCCTTCAGCGTCGACGAGTGCAGTGCTTTACGTCACTCAGTTCGCTTGCCAGGCACGAAATCTGCTGGTGAGCGACGAATGATCCGGAAGAGCCGCGCGACGACGGCGACGAGCAAGGGCATGATTCAAGTGACCGGCACCACATATCGGATCGCCCGTATGAATGACGGCGTGTACGAAGTCACGCGCGTCCTCGATGACGCGCGGGCCGGAGCGTTCGTGCTCGGGCCTCCGATTCGACTGACGCGCGGCGTACTCGATGTGAGCGAATTGCATGCGGTGGCGCGCGCCGCGCTAAAAAACGCAATGGCGGGTTAACCGAGCATTCGGCGAATCCGAGGTCGATCGCGACCGCGCAACAGTTGCGCGCTGAGCTGCAACGAATGCGCCGGTCGCCGCCCGCAAGGATCGCGAATACCGCGACTCCGAGACGGGAAGCGCGAGCACGAATGTTGCTGACCACGTACCAGGAGCAAGCGCATGAACTCAGAATGCAAATTCGAGCATCAGACGGTGCAGCCCACGTTGTCGGTGAGATTTCGAACCCCGCTCGCGGGCATCGCGACCCAATTTCGCCGCGCGTACGTCACGCTCGGTAGCTACATGGGCGAGATGGGCGCCCGCCCAGTTGGCCCACCCTTCGCGATCTATCACAACATGGACAGCTCCGATCTCGACGTCGAGGCAGGCTTCGTGGTCGAACAGCCAACGTCTGGCAAGGATGAGATTCACTCTGGCACTCTGCAGGAGAGCGAACTCGCGACCGCCATCCACACCGGGCCCTACGAGACGGTCGGTTCGACCTATTCCGCCCTGACGGAGTGGGCGCATGGGTGCGGTCTAACGAGTGCGGGGCCCTTCTTGGAATTCTACCTGGACGACCCCGTGGTGACGCCTGCGCTGGAGCTGCGCACGAAGGTCGCGCTCCCTGTCGAGCCGGCTTGAGGTTGACGATGGGTGCGTGCGACATGCGTCGAGGTCGAGTGCTGGTTGTCGAGCGGGTGGCATCGACAGAACAACTCTGGCGTTGGCTCGGCGCAGGCGCCATTGCGCTATTTTGTTGGGGTGTACCCGACTCTGCGTACGCTCAGTGTGGAGGCCCGACTTCGAGTTGTCGAGATTGCCACGAGAACCGCGGCGAGGGACCGTTCGTCGCCACGGAAGCCTGGCACGCGGACCACGCGATGGGCGACTTCTGCAGCAACTGCCATGGCGGGTCATCGACAACTGCTGACGAAGGCGCTCACGCGGGCCTTGCCGATCCGTTGGCGAATGAGGGTGAGCGTTGTCGCGTTTGCCATGCGGATCGAGCGCGCATTTTCGACCGCTACCTGGGATTGGTCAAGCCGTCGCAGGCTCCCGACGCGGCGGTTAGCGCAGTCGTGCCAGCGCGCCATCCGCTTTCGGTAGCACAGGCGAGCGCGCAGCCGAAGTCGGGACGCAGAAACGCGATCTGCGCGGCGGCCATCGTCGTGATCGGCTTGGCCGCGGCGGCCTGCGTTGCGGCGCGCGAATGCGGGGCGGAGGTCTTTAGGAACCAGTTGCGCAGTGTCCACCGTCGCAGCGAATGGTCGCCGTACGCCTCCGGCGCGATGCTGGGCGTGGTCGTGACGGTATCAATGGCAATGTTCGGGCGGCGGTTGAGCGGTAGCGGAGCTTATCAAGAGCTGGCCGGTCCGCTCGCGCGCGGCCTGTTCCCGAGCTCGGTTTACTGGACTCACGTGATACAACCAACGGAGCACTGGAACAGCGTCGTGCTCGTCGGCGCGGTCACCGGGGCCTCGATTTCAGCGCTATTAGGCGGACGCTTTCGCATTCGCTGGCTACCGGATTCACAATGGGCAGACGCCTTCGGCCCCAGCATCGGTAAGCGCTGGTTGATCGCATTCATTGGCGCCGCCCTGACCGCGCTCGGCGCTGGCATCGCCGGCGGCTGCACGGCAAGCCTGGCCGTGTCCGGCGGTGCTGCGCTGTCGCCGGGCGCGTTCGCCTTCATGGCAGGCATGTTCGCCGCCGGTATTCCCACTGCCTGGCTGATCTACCGGAACCACTTGCGATGAGCATCATTGCCGCCCTGGGCATCGGTTTTTGCTTCGGCTGGGTGCTCCAGAAGACCGGGCTTGCTCGCTACGACCGCGTCGTCAACGTGTTTCGACTTCGCGATTTTACCGTGCTTAAACTGCTGCTGACCGCTCTGGTGGTGGGCGCAATTGGTGTTCAGGCATCGCTTGCGTTGGAGCTCACCCACTCGGTGCCCGTGCCGGCCACATTCTTTGCTGGTAACTTCGTCGGAGGGCTTATTTTTGGCGCAGGGATGGCACTTTCGGGGTTCTGTCCGGGGACGATCGCAGCCGGCATCGGTGAAGGCCGCCTCGACTACTTGATTCCAGGCTCAATCGGGCTCGTCGCTGGCGCACTGACCTTTGGCGTGCTCTATCGGTGGCTGTTTCCGATCCTTGCTCGGAGCGTCCACGCCGCCGCAACCATCTCACAGTGGTGTGGCGTCGACCCATGGCTGATCGTGATTCTGCTCGTCGAATTCGCGGCCATCATTGGCTACGTCGTCGAGCGCCGCGCGCGAACACAACGCTGAATCGACCCGCCGCCGTCGACCGTGCTTCCCGTCGCGAGCTGAGCGTTGCTGCGCTGTGGAGTAAAGCTCGCGCGTACGCGCAACGCGGCTTCCTGATGCCGATGACCGGCTGGGGGTCGTATTGGCACATGTTCTGCCCCCTGGCGGCTACCGGATCATGTGCTGTCCGGCAATGGAGGTATCGATGAAACGATCGGATGCAGAAACTCGACAGGCCGTATTATCTGAACTCAAATGGGATACTCGAGTTGGCGACGCGCCAATCGACGTGAAAGTGACGGCCGGCGTCGTAGCCCTGACCGGCGTCGTAAACAGTTGGGCAGCCCGGCATGCTGCGCAAGAGGCCGCGTATCGAGTCGGGGGAGTTCAAGACGTCGCCAATGACATCGAGGTCAAGATCTTGAAGAATGACTGGCGTGCCGACTCGGACATCGCTCGGGCCGTGCGCTTGGCCCTGGAATGGGATGTGTTCGTTCCTGACGCTCAGATCAAGTCCGTAGTTTCTGATGGGCAGGTGACACTCGAGGGTAGTGTCAACTACTGGTCGCAGCGCGACGCCGCGGAAAAGGCGGTGCGGAACCTCGCGGGCGTTCGTGCGGTGTTCAATCGTTTGGAGATCCACCCGGTCGCCGTCAAGCCGAGTGACGTGCAGAGGGCAATCGAAGAGGCGTTGGAGCGGCGCGCCGAGCGGGAAGCTCGGCACATCAGCGTCGCAATGTCCGACGGCAAGGCAATCCTGTCCGGCGCGGTGCAATCGTGGGCCGAGCGACAGTCCGTAGTCGGTGCAGCTCGAGCGACGCCCGGTGTTCGAGGCGTTGACGACCGTTTGCGCGTCGAACCCTACGCGGCGTGAGGCTCTGGCACTGGTTTTTCGGCCGTTGGTCGTCGCGTTGCCAGCGACCAACGGCCGCTCGCCTGCGTGTTGGCGGAGAGCGAGCGTCGCGCAGAACTTGCGCAGCAACCGGTAACCAATGCGCCTTCACCGCACGCCAACGCAAAGTCGCCCTCGCCAGTTACTGGTCCGCAGTTTGCATCGCGACGACCATGGCCTACAAGGAATTGCATTTTGGTTCTGCCGCCCGCGAGAACGTTTTGAACGGCGCCACCGTGCTCGCAAACGCAGTGAGGGTTACGCTTGGACCCAAGTCCAAGTCAGTTCTAATCGAGAAGAAATGGGGATCTCCGCTCGTCTGCAACGACGGCGTGACGATCGCCAAGGAAGTCGAACTCGAGGATCCCGAACAAAATCTCGGCGCGCGAATGATTCGGCAGGCCGCCGAGCGGACCGGAGATGCGGTGGGAGACGGCACCACGACTTCGGCGTTGCTGGCTCATGCCATCTTCAGCGAGGGGCTGCGTAACGTCGCCGCAGGCGCGAGTGCGATCGACCTCAAGCGCGGGATCGAACGTGGGCTGGCCGCCGCGGTGGTCGCGTTGAAGGAGCTGTCACGGCCTGTTTCGAGCAAGCTCGAAAAGGCCCAGGTGGCCTGCGTGTCGGCGCACAACGACGCAAAAATGGGCGAACTCGTGGCCGACGCCGCCGAGAGGGTCGGGGACGAGGGTGTGATTTCCGTAGAGGAGTCGAAGACCACCGAAACTACGGTCGAGGTCGTTGGTGGCATGCAGTTCGACCACGGTTACATCTCTCCGTACTTCGTCACGGATACGGCGCGCATGGAATGCGTTCTGGAATCCCCGTTGATACTGCTCTGCGAGCAAAAGATCACCAGCCTCAATTCGCTCGTGCCCTTCCTCGAGCAGGTAGTCAAGCTTGGTCGCTCGCTGTTGATTGTCGCCGAAAACGTGGACGGTGAGGCCTTGGCGACGTTGGTCGTCAACCGACTGCGCGGAGCACTCAACTGCGCCGCTGTCAAAGCACCTGGTTTTGGCGATCGCAGGAAAGCGATGCTGCTCGACGTCGCTATCTTGACTGGGGGCATCGTAGTTTCCGAGGAAGTTGGCACGAAGCTCGAGCACGCCACGCCTGATGATTGCGGGACGGCAGAGCGTGTCGTGGTCGCCAGTGGCACGACGACGATTGTCGGCGGCTCTGGCAACAAGCTGAAGATTGAGGCGAGGGTTGCCGAGATTCGGAACCAAATCAAGGAGGCCACGAGCGATTACGACCGTGAAAAATTGGAAGAACGGCTGGCGAAGCTTGCCGGGGGAGTCGCCGTGATCCGCGTCGGCGCGCCCACCGAAGCAGATCTGAAGGCCCGCAAAGATGCGTTCGACGACGCGATCAGCGCTACTAAAGCTGCCGTAGCGGAAGGTATCGTGCCCGGCGCGGGGCTCTCCTTGCTTCGCGCGATCGAGGCCGTCGCCAAGCAAGAGGAGCTTTGTGACGGCGACGAGCGAACGGGACTCCGTGTGCTGAAACGCGCGCTGGAAGCACCGACCCGCCAGATCGCCGAAAACTCGGGCCGGGACGCAGGCGTGGTGCTCGAGAAAATGCGCATGGGGAGCGGCGCGTTTGGCTATGACGCCGCGCACGATCGGTACGTTGACATGTTCGAAGCGGGCATCATCGACCCGACGAAGGTGGTCCGAGTCGCGCTAGAAAATGCCGTGTCCGTGGCGGGCGTCTTGCTCTTGACTGAAGCTACGATGGTCGAAGTGCCAGAGGACAAGAAGTCCGTCAGTCCGAGTGTACCTACTTACGAAATGTGACTCGTGAAGCGCGGCGGCCGCCAAACTACCGACTCCGATCCGCCGCGCTGACGGTTGTCCGATTGCACTTGGAGTTGACCACCCGTTTGCAACGAAGTTGACCACCCGTTTGCACGGGAAGTTGACCACCCGTTTGCACGGGAAGTTGACCAGGGATGATCAGCGGAATTGACCACCATTTGCAGGGTGGTCAAGTTCCCTGGCAGGGGGGGAGCGGCGACGCGCACAGGACCTACTGGGCATGGCACTGGTGCCGGCCATGGCCAGAGACAGGAAGACCGCGCGTATGCAAGAGCAGATCAAGGTGTTGTTGAGCCAGGGCCTCTCAATCCGGAAGGTGGCGCTGGCGCTGGGGATCTCGCGTCAGACGGTGCGCAAGTTTGGGATGGATCAGCCCGCGCATGTGAGCGGTGCTGTCGCTGCTACGGGCAAGCCGTCGTGGGATGCCGCCATCGACTGGCAAGACGTGGCGAAGCAGGCCGCAGCCGGCGCGACCATCAAGCAGCTGCACAGCGAGCTCGCGCCGGAAGCTAGCTACACGCGCTTCCGACGCCGGCTGATCGCGATGTCGCCTCGACCAATCGCTGCGACCATGCGTCTCGAGCACAAGCCAGGAGAGCAGGTGCAGATCGACTACTGCGATGGCATCGACATCGTCGACAGAGCGACCGGCGAGTGCCGCAAGACGCATCTGTTTTGTGCGGTGCTGCCGTTCAGCCCCTACACGTTCGGTGAGTTCGCGTGGACCCAAAATCTCGCGTCGTTCATCGAGTCTCATGAGCGGATGTGGGCGTTTTTCGGCGGCGTGGTGCCTTATGTCGTGATCGATAACCTCAAGGCCGGGGTGCGTGCTGCACATCGCTGTGACCCCGACGTCAATCCAACATACTGCGAGTACGGCAACCACCAAGGCTTTGCTGTGCTGCCCGCGCGACCGTACAAGCCTCGCGACAAGGCCACCGTTGAAGCGACGATCGGTGCGATTCAGCGCGGCTTCTTCCAGGAAGTTCGAAAACGATTTTTCTATTCGCTGCCAGAGCTGAATGTGGCGTTCCGCGCTTACCTTGAGCGATTCAACGAGGGCGTGATGAAGGATCACGGTAGCAGCCGTCGCGAGCGGTTCGTGCTGGAGAAACCGTCGTTGCGCGCGCTGCCTCAAGGCCGCTTCGAGCTCTTCGATTGGCGCACGGCGAAGGTGCATCCCGATTGCCACGTTCAGGTCGACAAGAATTTCTACTCCGCGCCGCATCGGATGATCGGGCAAGCCGTTCGCGTGCGGGTCAGCGCGAAACTAGTCGAGCTATTCTCCACTGATCACGAGCGCCTCGCCGCTCACGCGCGGCTTTCCGGAACGGGAAAATTCTCGACTGACGAGCAACACTATCCGGACGGGAAACTGAGCGTCCGGCGCTTTGAAGTACGCTCAGCACAGGCCGAAGCCGAGCGGGTCGGTCCCAAGACGCTCGAGCTGGTGCAGTCTCTGATTCATTCGAGTCACCCGCTGCGTTACTTGCGCCGCGTGCAAGGCATCCTGCGCTTGCAGCAGGGCAATCGCGTCACGCGAGAGGCGCTCGAGTACGCCGCGGACAAGGCGCTGACGTTCAAGAAGCCACGGCTCAACTACATCAAGGCCTGCGCGGAACACTACGACGCCAACGGCGCTCGACTCGTGCTCGTCAAGCCAAAGCGCGACGGCGAAGACTTATACCTTCATCGCCAAGCCGATGGTGCCGACAACCGCGGAGGTGAGTCATGATTTCTGACCAAACGCGCCTGCTCGCCCATCAGCTTCGACTGTTCGGCATCCACGGCCACATGGAGCGCCGTGCGGCGGAAGCCCTCGCCACTCAAATGCATCCGCTCGAGTTCCTGCGTCTGATGCTCGAGGACGAAGCCCTATTTCGGAAGGACCGAGTCGCCAAGACCTTGGCAACCCGCGCCGGATTTCGCAACCAAGCGGCGATCGAAGACTGGGACGCGACGTACGATCGCGGCATCGTCAAAGCTAAGCTCAAAGAGCTCGCCACGCTCGCGTTCTTCACCGGAAAGGAGAATCTGCTGCTATTCGGCAAGACCGGCGAGGGCAAGACTCACCTCGCCGTCGCGCTCGGCAGGCGCCTGTGCGCCGAAGGCATCTCGACCACTTTCGTGCCGGTCAATCTGCTCTTCGAAGAGATCGCCGCGGCGAAAGCAGCAGGCAAATATCTGCAACTGCTTCGGCAACTCAACAAGGCAAAAGCCCTCGTTCTGGACGACTTCGGCTTGCGCTCGTACACCCACGACGAGGCCACCGCGCTGGTTGATCTACTCGAGGAGCGATATCAACGCGGCGTCGTGATCGTTACGTCCCAAGTCGACAATCGAGGATGGTCGAAGCTGTTCGAAGATCCGGTCGTCGCCGAGGCCATCGTCGATCGCCTCGTTCATCCCAGCCAGCGCGTTGTCCTCAAAGGCGGCTCGTATCGAGAGCGCTTGGCCAACGCCAAGAAGCCAACCTGAGCGTCGCTCCGCTCCGAACTTGACCACTGCAAATTTGGCCGTCCCAAGGGACTTTTCATAAACTCAGTTTCGAAGATTTGGCACTCGCGTCGCTTACGCTCCGCCCCAGCCAGTTCCGTTCCGCCAGGGTGGTCAACTTCAGCGCAAACGGGTGGGTAACTTCACTGCAAACGGGCAACGGTAGCGGGAACCGACCATCACGGCGCGCAGGGCGTCGAATAGCTCTTCCACTTGCCCAGAGCTCGAGCAGATAGGTGTGAGCTCCGGCTTCGAATGGAGCGTCCATTCAGCTGGCCAGCCCTGCATTGGGTCCGGCGGACTTCATCCAACGGCGGTGGATGCTTCATCTTCTACGGAACGCACCAGCGTTGATACCAACCGGGTGTCAGGGCGCCGCGCTGCACGACGAAATGCGCCCGCGAAGACGAGAACGGGACCGATGCGGGTGCCCGCGCGTTGGCGCGCGTCGTTCAGGCGCCCATGAAATCGAGCGCCGATCTCAAGGCTCGCACGCAGCGGGCGTTCTCGACGGCCGTTCCCACGCTGATTCGAATGCATCGTTCGAGCAGGCCGGGGCCGGAAACGTTCTTGATCAGCACACCATCGTCCAGCAACCGCTGAAAGATGGCGCCCGCGTCCACGGGCAGCCGAACGAGCAAAAAATTGGCCTCACTCGGATATACGACCAGACCGGGGACTTGACTGAGAGCAGCTGCCAATGCTTGCCGCAATGCGACGACCGCCCGCACTCGCTCGGCCAAGGGCTCCGGGCAAGCGAGCGCCGCGCACCCGAGCGTAGCGGTAACTGAACTGATGTTCCAAGGAAGTCTAACTTTGTCGAGTTCCGCGATCGCGTCCCGAGCACCCACGAGCGCGCCGAGACGTAGGCCTGCGAGGCCCATCTTCGACAGCGAGCGCAGCACGAATAGGCCCGGAATGTCATGCGCTCGTGGAAGCAGGGTGCTGCCTGCGAAGTCGGCGTATGCCTCGTCGACCACGAAGGCCGCGTCCATCCGCTGCGCGAGCCGCTCGAGCAGCGCGGGATCGAAGCGGTTGCCGCTTGGGTTGTTGGGCGAGGCAAAAAGCGCGAGCGCTGGCCGCGCACTGTCGATGACTCGAAAGAGGCGTTGCTCATCGAGCTGAAAGTGCTGGTCGAGCGGCACCGCGACGGGCGTCACACCATGGGTGAGCGCCACGACTTCGTAATAGGGAAAACTCGGGTCTGGATAGAGGACCTTGGCGCGCGTGCCGGGCGCGCCGGCTCCAAACGCTGTCATCAGGAGTCCTAAAATCTCGACCGAGCCGTTCCCGAGTAGAATCTCGTCAGGCTCGACCTGCCAGCGACGGGCTAGTGCCTCGCGCAGCGGACGGCCGGTCATGTCGGGGTAGCGCTGAAGTTGCAACCTGCCAACGGCGTCGGAAAATCGCGCGAGCTCTTCCGGCGTGGGACCAAACGCGAGTTCGTTGCAATCGAGGCGCGCCAGCTCAGGCCCAGCTGCCGCGTAGTCGAACGGGCGCAACGCGCTAAGCTGCGCGACGCCAGCGCGTAAGTGTTCGCGCCAGCTCACGGCGCGCCCCAGCGAATGATTGAGGCCGCCGCGTAGTCGCCAGCGTGAGAGAAACCACCGAGGGCGAGAACACCACCGGAGGCGAGCTTGCCGTGCGCGAGCGCATCCTCCAAGTTGATGGGAATGCCGGCGCCAAACAGGTTGCCGTATTGATCGAACGTGTCGTGGTGCCGCTCTTTCGGCAGCTCGAGCGCTTCCCGCCAGTTCCGGAGGAAAATCGGGTTCGGTTGATTGGTGATCAGAAGATCGATGTCGTGCGGGTGCAAGCGCGCTTCTCGGCAGGCCTCGGTCACCACTTGCGGCACGATTTGATTGCCACGTTCGATGATTGCCGCGACGCGCGCGTCGGTGAATCGGATACTGATCGGGCTCACGCCCGGTTCCCAGTAACGACGGCCATCGTCCGCGCACGCGACCATGTCAGTCGCGAACTCCGGCTGGCAGCGTCGTACGATTGAGACAATCGGTGAGACGTCGCTGAGCGCGACGTAGCCCACTCCGCAGCCGTCACCTGGCACCGGGGCCTGTGACGTGGTGCGCACCTCTCGATCCGAGAAGATGCGACCCGCGGCGTTCTGGACGTTGCACAAGAGCGCCCCACGCGCGCCGCCCGCTTTGAGCAGCGTGCGGGCAAGATCCATCATGTAGATGAAGGATACGCAGCCCGAATTGTGTAGGTCGATGATCCAGCGCGGCCGTGCGCCGAGCCGGTACGCAACCTCCGCACCGCAGCCAGTGAATGCTTGATCGGGGACCGCGACATTGGTGAATAGAATGTCGACTTCGCGTGCGGCAGACAGAGCGAGCCGCTCGAAGAGCCGTGCGGAAGCGCGCTGAATCATTTCAGCGGCGCTCTCGTCGGGGCCGACGTGGCGACGAGTCGTGGGCGCGGTAAACATGCCTCGACGCGTCGAGGCGCCGGGAGCGAAGAACTCGTTCGTCACTACTCGTTCCGGCAGATAACTAGCAACGCCGAGCAAACTGAGATTCGATTCCGCCACCCTCATGACTCCCGAAGGCGCGGACCCATTGGGAGCCCATGGTGCTGGCGATGCTCGAGGATTGCCTTCAGGTTCGCGAGCTCGATGCTATGACCTGCGTAGAACAGTGGCCACCAGTCACCGACCCATTCTCGCTTTGGGTCACGGTTCAATTCCGGGAACGGATTCTTCGCATAGTAGGGGTGGCGGCAATTGGTCCAGATCACCACGGAACCGGGCTGCTTGAGCACGGTCTCGGCGGGGACAATCCGGTTTAGGTAGACCATCCAGAGCTCGTCGCCCTGGTCCCACGCACAGTGATAATCCACGGTGAGCGCGTCTTGTCGGGCGATCGTCCTACAGTAGATGGGCGTTCGTCCGGAGTCGACGCCCCGATAGAGATTTGGCTGCGACGTGGGGGCCAACTCGCGGACGCTGTACGTCCACTCCATGAGGCTGAAAGGGTTCGCCATGTACGCGAAGACCGTCTCGGGCGGGCAGGCGATGTGCGCGTGAATGGTGCAGTATTGCCCGTAGACTTGCTCGTGAGGGTAGACGGTGTGGGTCATCTCCGTGATGTGCTCGGCGAGCGCCTCGCGGTCGAACTCTTCGCAGCGAATCAGGCCCGGAATGGCCGCCAGTGCAGCAGGGTCAACGCTCTTCATCGAGGCCTCCTCGGCTAACGGTCGGGATCCCTTTGCTCAGCTGTTGGAATCCGGCAAACGGAGGGACTTCCACGTGCTCGAGCTCGATCGAGATCACGGAGGGAGCGCTACGGCGCGCGGCGCCTTCGAGCGCGTGCGCGAGCGCCGCGGTGGTGCGACAGTCGCACGCGGCGAGGCCGGGTAACATCGCCGCTAGCCCCGCGCCGACGTGTGAGCGGCGAAACGTGTTGTAGCCCGCGTTTTCCCCCAAGAACAGCCGCTCACGCACCAGACACATGCCGTGCGCGCGGTTGTCGAAGATGAGGTAAGTGATGGGCAAAGCGTGTTCAACGGCCGTGTGGATGTCGAGTCCGTTCATGAAAAACGCGCCGTCCCCTGCGAGTACGAAGCAGCGCCGTCCGGTCGCGAATGCCGCGCCGATCGCCGCTCCGAAGCTGTAGCCCATGCCCGCCATTCCCATCGCCAAGAGCCAGCGACCCTCGGGCGGCAGGCGCAGCTGATGAACCGCCGAGGCACCTGTGTTTCCCGCGTCGACTAGCACGATGCTCCCTTCTGGCAGGGCGTCTTCGATGATGCAGAGCGCGCTGCGAGAAGTGAGGCGGCCGTGTTCGAATCTAGAAGTTGCGCGCGCCGTCCGGCCGTGGTTCGCGACGGCGAGCGGCGCGCTCAGCTCGACGCGCAGCGCCCGCATCGCTTGCAGCAGCTCCGCATCGACGTGCAATCCCCCGCTGGGCTTCAGAAATGGGCCTTTGCGTCCAAGCGAAACCAACGGCTTCTCTGTCAGCCCTTGGAGGCCTTGACGTGCCAACACCGGTAAACGTGTGCCCACGACCAAGCAGGTCGCCGCGTGCGAGAAGGCCCGCTCCACGCTAGGTACTCCCATCGCGCCGCACACACCCAAGAAGCGCGGTGAATAGTTGTCGAATGCATCGCGCGCTTCCGGGGTCACGGCGACCTGCGCGTCGAGCGTGTCTGCGATGCTTGCGAGCTCCTGCGTTGCTCCCGCGCGCGCCACCTCGTCGCCGGCGATGATCAGCACAGGCCCGGTGCGCAAGAGCGCTGCCGCGCGCTGCACCATGACCGGCTCGGGCAGCAGCGGTTCCGGGGGGACGTACGAATCAGGTAGCCGCTCGCCGGCTAACTCGGCTCGCTGGTAATCCTTGGCGAGCAGCAACACTGCTGGCCCTGGTTGGGTGCCGAGCGCTGCATCGAGAGCTTCAAACAAAAGGCGTGGGACCTCTCCGATGCGTTCGACGCGCTTGCACCACACGGACACCGCGGCAAAAACGGCCGCCGCGTCGATTGCCCCGCCTCGCCCACTCGTATCCTGGAAGGCGCCGACGCCCTGAACTTCGGTCGGAGGTTCGCCCACGACCGCGAGCAGCGGCACGCCGGACGCTCGCGCCTCGGCCACTGAATGAACGAGGTTGAGCGCGCCTCCGCCAGAAGTCACGAACACGACGCCCAGGCCGCCGGTCAATCGAGCATAAGCGTCGGCCGCCGTTCCCGCGGCGTGCTCGTGCTTGCCGAGCACCATGCAAATCTCGGGGCGCCGCCGCTGGATTGCCGCGAACATATCCTCGATATTGGCTCCGCCCACGCCGAAGACATGCCTGATGCCTAGCCCGACCAGACGTGACGCGATGAAATCTGAAACCCTCATCATCGTAGCGCTCGCAGGAGTGAGGTACAGTCGAGCTCGCAAGCCCTCGCTAGCGTGCTCAGGTCTTGCGTGAGACATGCGAATACGAACAGATCGGAGGAGGTCACGGACATGCACCATCACGTCCGCTCATACTCACTCGAGCCGACTCGAGCGCCCTTGCGGTGCGTGCCTCCCAAGCTGAGAGCACTCTCTCCCAGAACTCTCCGAAATAAACGGAAGCGTGCCGCTTGAGGGCATGTTCGCTCAACGCGAGCGTGGCCAGCGGTTGCCTCCCGGAAATACACTGCATTTGCTCAATCACACGGTCTGCCCCTTGTCCGCCACAGGTCACGAAGAAACCGACCTCGGGTAGAATCCCCGCGTATCGATTCAGGTACGTGCGTACCGGGCTCGACAGCGCGGCGCCCCAGGTCGGCGTTCCGAGCAGTACGATATCGTAGTCTCCCGGGCTGCGTCTCGGCGAACGGATGTGCCCCGCCCGCTCGAAGATCGCCTCGAAACCCGACCAGAGATATCCTAGGATTCCGCGGCGGTCGCGCGTCGTGACGAGTGCTTCCAGATCGCCACCGCTCGCTCGCGCGAGCCCGCTCGCTACGCTTTCGGTATTGCCGCTGCGCGAGTAGTACACGATGAGGACTCGTGGGCTTCGTTGCTTCAGAGCCATTGAGTCTATGCGATGCAAGCCGCGCACCAGCGCTGCCAACAGGGAAGTCCCGCGTCCTTTCGAATGAGATACGCAATGAATGCCGGTATCCCTGCGACGGCACGCAAGGCGTGCGCTTGGCGGTTCATCGAGTCGTTGAATGTTCGGCCCGACTTGGTCTTGGTGCTGGGAACCGTGCCGAGGACTTTACGACTCGGCACCGCGCCCAGCGCTGTTCAATCGAGGGCGAGCACGCCACAGGCTCATCCGCGCGAGCTC
>Ga0247760_1000149_pt1 | contig 74246 bp, 106 predicted proteins | sample UWRJL171409R4_FD_179936 | JGI IMG/M metagenome (GOLD analysis project Ga0247760, IMG submission 179936) | Plant litter microbial communities from Arlington Agricultural Research Station in Wisconsin, United States - UWRJ-L171-409R-4 | ecosystem: Environmental > Terrestrial > Plant litter >... | reverse complement strand
ATAACGCTTGATCTTGTACGCAACAGGATACACTTACCAGCAGGTCTATCGATAATGTAGCAGTTCTCCCCGATCTCTTCGTCCATGGTGGCATCGCCCGACAGCGAAAACATACCGCAACTCTCGTTCTCGACAATAACGAGCTGGCCGCGCACCGGGGTGACTGCCTCGTCCATGACGCCGCCGAGCCGCGACGCCAACAGTCCCGTGCAGTTAACTACGACTTCAGCCGTGATGGTTAGCGAGAGACCACTCCTGGAAATGTCGCGGCTGATGAAAAAGGCGTCTTGGATGTGGTCAACGGTGGCCCGGTGGAAGGTGACGCCCAGGGAGAGGCACTTGGACTGGAGGAAATGCAGGTAGACGCTGGGGTTGAGAGCGATGGTTCGGTAGAAAGTGCCCCAGTCGGCAAAAGTGGGAACCTCGTTGCGGCCGAGAATCTTGAACTTCATGTACCCCAATCACCTGTGTGTAAGTAGGCGGGTATCAAGCAGTGGGGCGACTGCTGAGGGATTGAAAAGATAAACCTATCCTCGTACTCACGTCGGGGACCAGGTCCTTGAACCACAAATGCAAGCTATCTTGTCCCAGATCCTCATTTCGGTAATAGGTCGTTTTGTCTGACATGGGGTTAGTTAGGACTGGTCGTCGCCAATACTGTCGACATACTCTGAAGCCACACGCCAGCAGCAGGTGTCGTATCCGCCAAGTTCTTCAACTCGTTCCATGGCACAATATCCCACTCCGCTTCCTCGGAGCCTTCTGCCGAAACACTGTTCATATTTAGTAATTAGAAACGGTGATATAATTATATGCCATCCGAGTCTTGATGAAAATCACTCACGGAACCCAGTTCACCCCAGCCCAGATGCTTGTGTACTCGGCATGCTGGTCACCAGGCATGTGATTTGCCACGACCGTTACAGATTGGTTTCCCTCCAGCGCAAGCTTAAGCGCTGTCGTTAGACCGAGGACGCCGGCTCTGTTTCCATTTCCCGTACACGTCAACTGATACACCCTTGGAATAAGTGAGATTGACAAGGAAAGACCCACCCTAGTACCACAATTCGAGGTTGCGAAGTCATGGCGAGTTTCTTTTCCTACCGCACGAGGTTTGCCGCTCAATGGGAGAATCGTATCAGTTCAAGTAGGTCTCAACTCTACAATACCTGTGGACGCAGACGATGCATAACAGTGACTCGGATTTGATGGTGGCGGGTTTTGGACTTGGATGGCGTTTCGGTTGCTCTTTTTTCAATATCACCGTGCGGAACAACTCAGAGGATGCAACCAGACGCCTCCCAAGTGCGGGGTACCGCTCAGCCCACTTTCTTCCCCATCACATGATGTCGGCACGATTCGACTCACTAATTAACTTGAGGGAGCACGATAAGACAGTCAAGGAAGCCAGGGGAGGTCCGGCAGCCGACATGCCTGTGTAACGTGGATAACTGCACTGAGCCACGCTTGACACCCGACAACAGTGCTCCGCCCCGATCTCTATTTGTTCAAAGGTCTCTGGCTAACATCAGTGGCTGCGATTTCAACCACACTATTGGACCCTTTCGTTCATCTCCCTCAAACATACCAGTAACAGATTCGCTCTCTTTCACCCTTTTCAGGCCTCAGAGGTCCACTAAGGGCTAGGGTTGCCCCCGAAACAGGGGCTATAAAGAGAAATGACTGTGCTCTTCAACTCTGCACGATTTGAAATTCAACGACCTTCCTTCTTTTGCGACCGAATATTACATTTTATTCGCGCCGCGTAGGCTCTCTACTTTAATCTCTGCGCTAGGCGTTGAACCCTGACTCATAGGGTTTTCGGTTTGCCATGACACAGACAGTCTCTCGGGCACACATGGCTACGATTCGCTATGCGAAGTTAGATGGAAAGTCGAGCATGATACACTTCACGGATAGAGCTAACAACACATATATCAGATATCGAAATCGTGACTCAACTCGTTCGTGACCTAGCCGAGTCTGTCGGACTACTTGACCAGGTCAAGGCCACGAGCTCAACACTCGCCTCGACACTATGGCTTGACGGAGATGAGAAGCAGGGGAACGACACTTCGCGGCCAGCGCGCTGCTTGCTCCTCTCCGATTGGCCTGGAGGCAACGTCGTAGGGTTCGCCGTCTATTACTACACGTACAGCACCTGGCTAGCAAAGCCCGGCGTCTTTCTCGAGGATCTGTTCGTCCGCCCACACGAGCGAGGCAAGGGCTACGGCAAGAAATTACTTGCAGAAGTTGCGAAGCGGGTAGAGGATATAGGGGGGGGTCGCCTTCATTGGTACGTGCAAATACAAGCCATTCGTGGCTCTTTCCGTAGGTATCTACATATACCTGCCGGAATAGTGCTGCTAGGACTTGCTCTTTCTAACCGAAAGGTTTAGGGATGTGTTGAAATCCAACGAAAAGGGTCTAAAGTTCTACGAGTCGGTCGGAGCAAAGCGGAAGGATGGATGGATGGGCATGAGGCCAGAGGGGGAAGCGCTACGGAACTTGGCTGCATAATACCATACACATTAGTGCAACAAGGGCCACCGCAGTGACAGAAAACCCCAAGTCTGCAGTCCCGAAGCCCGCTCAGAAACCATCTCAGTCACCCTCTCCCCCAAACAACTCCTAACCTCGAAATCACACCCTCCCCACCCTCACCTGAATACTCGCCATAAAACCCCCTCACCGTCCACCGCGCATTCCCACACCCCCTCGGCGCCTCCTCAAAAACCTCACACACATCCACCGCCGCCCGCTCGCTCCCCTCCCAAAGATACCTCAACGTACTCATCAGCAACGGCCACGCCGCAGCCTTCTTCATCCTCGACTCGAAACTGGAATTCTCAACCGCTCTCACCTGGTCACGAGAGGCGGCGAGGATGACATACAATCTACCAGGACTATGAACTTGCGTTCGCGGCCCAAAGAGCGTTGAACAGCAATGAAGGGATGTTCTCCGAGCGGGATCCCCTTCGCTATGCATCACTTCAGCTTTTTCCTGACGAGGGTGGTGCGAATGGTATTCACCTACTGTCACCGTACCTCTCCTTGGGAGTCACGGTCGGTACACAGTGGCCCCTGGAAACGAGGGGATGGGTGGTTCAAGAATGTATTCTGCCACGACGGACAGTCAAATTTGGCACCTATGTTTCCTGGGAATGTCGAGAGGCCGATATGGATGAGTTCGTGGTGAGAGAATATCAGGAAACAACGGGTAACAGGCTTAGCCAGAGACTTTTCAAGGCCATCGAACCGGCCCTGGATCCACTCATAGACGCGGTAGACCCCTCGTTACGCCCAACGCAGGACCCGGTGTTTGACCTAAGCGAACTCTCCGAAGTGTGGAGCGAGCTACTACCCATATACACCGGTCTCACATCTGAATCCGACAGGCTGGTGGCCATCTCGGGCGTCATCGCGACCAAAGCCAAGCCACCGGCCTTACAAACAAGGCTGGACTATGGGAACACAACTTCGCCGCGCAGCTTCTTTGGGACACACCCTGGGTATGCCCTATTCCAAAAACCGCCCTAATGCCCTCGTGGTCTTGGGTATCCATTGCCTGCACGGTAACAAACTATACATCAAGCCCTCAATGCGCACTCCGGGGGTATTTGTGCGAGCGGGGATGGTTAAGTGGATGGCTGATGAGGCGGAGTTGCCGGCGTTCATTGAAGGATTTAGTGGCGGAGGGGTAGTATTGGTCTTTGGTGCTGACATGAGGAGGTGATGGCCTGATCGGGAAATTCTTTCGCAACTACCAGCAGGTTGACATAATGCTCGCGCTCGCCAACTCGAAGTTGTTGTGTTCCAGGCACCACTGACATCATTAACGCCTATTGAATCTTCCTTCTGCAACTGAGCAAATATCCTGTTATAGACACCGGCGTTTTTGGTGTTCATAGCCCAGTCACTCAGTCACGCCCGACCATCCCCATCCTGCTGCGAATGTCCCTCCTCACGACCACGTGCGCTACCCCCTGCTCTCCGACAGTCGGAAGCCTACCCTCGGCTATCGCTCGGCCCGCCCCGTTCATGCCCAGCCGATCGTCCTTCAAATTGGGAGGATGTGAATACCGCTCCGCGACCCTGAAAAACCTGAGGTTAGGCTGTGCAACCTTACTCCCGCTGAGTCGACCGTCCTTCATGAACTCGTAACCCGACGAGGCATTTTGCGACAAACCCGGACTGACACCTGATTCGAACTTGCGACTATCCATTCCGGAACCGTTTTGACCTGCTCGGTACTCCGTCAGACGCTCGTGCCGGGTCTTGCACGCAGTGCTAGTCTTCAAAGGGAAGGCTTCAAGTCGAATCTGCTCCCAGGTCTTGCCCATGAACCGAAGTTCTAGCAATGCATGATCATCCTCTTCGGTCCAAGCACTGGCCAAAGTGGGATGCTGGTGATGGCTGGTGGGGAGGTCAAGGCTGTCCACTGGACGTGGCAAGTCTCGATGTACTAGGCAGTATCTGTCGTCAAAGGTATCACTGCCCCGGCTAAGGGCGTGACGGGTGCGTTGGTTGTGGGAGCGGTGGTCGGACTTGGAGTGGGTGATAGGGTCTCCACGTCGAAGTATAAATGGGCGGACAAATGGGCTTAGACAGCCCACCACGCAGCAAGTGTGGTATCCGCAAAATCGAGACAAGGGTGATCCGGGGTCGTTAACGGGACGCCAGCATCCGGTCTCTCTGCACGCGTGGGAAGAGCAGAGCCTGCCACCAAGCCGGTTCCTTTCGGGTCGCTGATTGCAGTGCTGGATGGAGCAAGTTTCGTCCGAAGTTCCCATGAAATGAGATTTTCTGCCCACAGAGTCCCTGACACGGTAGCTGCCGGGCGTTCTCCGCTGGTATTCCGGTTCGGCAGACGAGGATGAGTCCTCGCCGTTGTGGGAGACGCCGCTGCTGCGCGGCTCGGAGGGGAAGAGTCTGACAGGTGACTCGGCAATGTCATCTTGGTTCCTTAGCGAGTCTGCCATCCTGCGCTTCACATTTCGACCATCATCCCTATCGTAGAATGGGTCGGGCCTTTTCCCAGGTTGAAATCGACTGGAAGTAGTCCCACCGAGTGCACATAGCCGTTGGGCATGCACTTTCCAGGCGTCGGTGCAGTCTTGTGAGACAGTACGACTGAGCGCGGCGCCTGACTTTCGTCCAAAGGATCGCTGCAGCGTTAAGTTATCATTTTTTGTGCCGACAAGTCGTTCCGACGAAGATGGCGGCGGGTTGTTCTGATAGCCGAGGAGGCTGGATGTGGCGGTGGCGATGGACTGTTTCTGCTGAAGCGGATATGGTGCGAAGCCGACGCCGGCCTGGGCATGCCGCTGTTTCCCCATGAAACCCCGCTCCATGGCTGGTCGGCGGTATCGGCGGGCGGCGGACGGAACCGGCCCCTGGAGCTAGCTGGTGGCTCCCTTTGGCGATGATCCACGCGTCGTCTAAAAGGTGACACAGATTCACGTCTTGTTGGAAACGCTCGCGTTTGGTGTTGCCGCGTTGCTCCTCGGTATATTTTGGGGCAAGCGGTGAGGTGGAAACGTCATGTTGGGCGGCAACGGAGTGAGCCCTTGTTGGTGAGTGTGGCTGTGCACACCAAAAGGGGAAGAAGGAGCCAAGATGCATAACACTCTTCCTTTAGGCTCCGAGCCTGTTGGGATATCACTGCATTGCTACAGTCCTGAGAAAAGACGCTTAAGGTTTACATCATCATTCACGTTCCCTTCCCCTCCAGTCACCAGACCACCTACATACCTATCTACCGCGAATGTAGACAGAAAGCCAAAGGCAACCCCGAGATTTAGCCAGTAACGATCAGAGCAACGCGAATGGCCTCGACCAAACCAGCCATATTACCATGAGTAGGGGGCTTATCCACAGGAACTTTGCCATCCGACGGTGCGCTGATGCAGTGTGTGTGCCCTTCAAACGTACTCTCCTTCTTCGTTAATGACATGTCGAATCGGCTGTCCGCTAAAGGGGATATCCTGTCAGGTCTCTCTCTTGACGACAACCAGTGAAGTATCGTAAATCATGGCTTCAAACAACTACTCTAGCTCGTAAATGGCCCGGATGGGAATATCAAGTCCATCTGGGAACCACTCAAGGCCATGATCATCGGCCCGGGTATTGCGGACATGTCACCCAGGCCCACATTTGAAACAGTGTGGACCACGCAGACCCCGCTTGAATTTCCCACAGCAAAATGAAAACGGTCCCGCCTGTGACATAGGTGGTCATATGTAGAAGTCGTCAGCTGGCCTTAACAAATCGTCGATGCATTCGTTGAGCTCGCGCTAGTGGTAGAAGCAGAAGGAGCCACAAGCACTCTCTTCCAGGCAGTCGGGAACGAAGCAACGATTTTCGGCACGAGATGGTAGGGGGTCAAACAGAAAGTTGGGCACTGCTCCTTGGCCTCAGAAACTGCGATATTCGGGCCCAACTTCATGCGCTTTTGCTGCAAGTCGTCGCCGTCGCCGCCGTGATTTTTAAGATCATGATGCAATGGTCGTTTCCCAGACCGGACTGAATCAGCAGGGGCAGGACCCGATAGGGCACATAATAGCTGACGGTGCACTATCCTCCGATCAGTGCAGTCTTGCGATATGGTGGTGCTGAAAAGGTCACCGTTTCCAGGCGATCGCCTTGTCGACGGGTCGTTTAGTCGGTGAGAATATGTCCACGGGATTCTTGTTGGCGATAGTTCCGAGACGCAACTTTCTAGGAAGAACGCCCCTCTCCATTTTCAGATGAGTGTGATTTGCCGCTCTTGGGTGGGGTAGATCCAAGTTGGAATTTTGTGGCCCCTGGGGAGTGACGAGCATTCGTACTGAGGTGGTAGTTCAGATCGTGGGGTTAACAAGCGGTTGAGCGAGAGGAGGTTGGGCAGCATCGGCAACCATGCTCGAGGTGCGGGGCAGGGCAGTGCAGGTCGCGAGCACTTTCCGCCCTGGTTCAGCCAAGCTTTTGATTAGTCAAGGTTTGCTCAAACATACAAATTGTGTCCTTCAAAGAAGACCAAAGGAGTGGCCATGATCTATAACTCACATGTCTAGTATACGAAGAGTGAGAGTATTGGTCAAGATGGTCTGAAAAGACTCGAGAGAACTAAAAAGTCTTGGGTTGGATGAATGTCATTGCACGGAACATGCCCGCGTAGGTCCAACTCGTCCTGTAGGCAGGTAGCTCCTTCCCGCATCCCGCAGGACCGGCATACGAGCCAAGCCAATCAGTTCCTCTGCGACGCGAGCTGTGGCGGTCTCTTCTCCGCCTCGGACCGGCCCGGGATCCTGGACTTTGCGGTTCCTCCTGCAAGCGTACCACTGTTGCAGCACGCTAGCCCGCTTTCATGTCAATAAGAAGCGGCACGACAACTGCGGATTACTCAGGGTGACGGTGGAAGTCAGCAACAATCACATTGTTTTTCTTTTTAACCAGGCACGGTACCTTCCTCTCCAGGTAACGCAGGTACTCTAGGATTCCGCCGTTCATCGCTCTTTCTCCGCTCACCAACTCGACTCAACACTATGCGATTCTCCCTCCTCACTACCATCTTCCACCTCTTCACCACCCTCGCCATGTCCCACCCTTCTCCCGCCTCCGCCCCCTCCACCTTCACCACAAGCGACGGCGTCCGCCTCAGCTACACCCAAACCGGCCCCCCCTCAGGTCCCGCCCTCCTCTTCATCCCCGGCTGGCGCCAAGCCGCCATCGAATGGCGCAAACAATCCAGCTACTTCCCCTCCGCCGGCTTCCGCGTCACCACTTTCGACATGCGCGGACACGGCGACTCGGACGAGCCCTCCTTCGGCTACCGCATCTCCCGCTTCGCCGCAGACCTCAACGACCTCCTCACCACGCTCAACCTCAAAAACCTCACCATCATCGGCCACTCCATGGGCTGCTCCGTCGCCTGGGCGTGGTGGGACCAGTACCCCTCTTCGCACAAACGAGTCGCAAAATTCGTATTCGTCGACCAGCCCGCCGCGACGGTCAAAGACCCGGCCTGGAGCGAGGAGTACTCGGCCGAGATATCCGCGGTGTTCACGCCGATTGAGCTCTTTGACCTGGCGAATGGCATTGCCGCGCAGCTCGCGACGTTGGTGAGGGGGATGTTCACCCCGGCGGTGGCAGAGGCAGATCTGGATTGGGTGCTCGCGCAGAATCGGAAGATGAGCGATGCGAATTCCGCGGCGCTGCTGAAGGACCATGCCCTGGCCGACTGGCGGGATGTGCTGCCGAGGATTACGGTGAAGAGTTTGGTGCTGGCCGGGGAGGTCAGTGTCTTTCCGCCGAGGGGGGTGGAGTGGGTTGCGGGGCAGATTCCGGGGGCGGAGAGGTATACTTTTACGCAGGAGGAGAGGGGGAGTCATTTTGTGTTTTGGGAGAATCCGGAGAGGTTTAATGCGGTGGTGGAGGCGTTTTTGAGGAAGTGAGTGTTGTTGTATACCTGGGACGCGGTTGGTGGTATCCTGGTGGAAAGGAGTATGCATGTCGGCCAGGGATGATGTCTGGTATTCAGGCGAGTGGTGTTTGATATTAGAGTATCTTGGCTATCTCGGTACGACGGCTCGGGCAATGTCAGGGTATCCTAGTATTTGCTCAAAGATATCTCATTTAAATCCTCGCACAGCCCTGAGTTGAAACAGAAAGGCCGAGCTTGTCACATCAAAGACCTCAGCAATGTCGCGAAACCGCTGAAGTAGTAGAGTAGATACATTGAAACTGGTTGTCATATAATGCAGGCAGGTCTTTCAGAAAGAGAGATACATATAATCAGATACCCTATTAGAACCATAGGTGGGCTGCCTTAGATGTACTGAACCCTAGATACATAAACTCCGCAACACTTGAAACCCCAAAGCCGATGAGAGCGCGACAACTTGCTCGGTACACACTTACATGAATAACAACCGGCGCCGCGGTCTTACTGGTCTTACCTTCCCGGCCCTCTTCACACTTACTTGCTACCCACCTGGCTGAGATCCTGCCGCGCCTTTCCCACACCCTTCATCTACTTCTTCACCTTCTTCGACTTGTTGACGTTCTTTGTTTGACCCTTCTCTCTAGTCTTTTTCTTCTTCTTCTTCTTCTCCTCTTCGTCGTCATCGTCGTTGTCAAGGTCCTTGGCCCCCCTTCTGCCCCTTTTCACCTCCTTTTGTGCCTCTTTCCGGATCTTCAGCTGTTGTGCCCGGCTCCGCTTTGTTAGGTTCTCTCCAGTTTGTGAACTACTAGCCGACTGCGCTTTGCCCTTCTGCGGGTCGTCTCCTCCTTTCAGCAGGGCCTTCTGCTTGGCTTTCTCCTCCTTGAAACTTTTCCGAGACTTTCCAATTGCCGCGCGGTTGAGGAGCGACACCAAGGCCGCCGTGTCGCGCCTACGCCAGTACGTGCCGTCCTCTCGGATTGGATCGTTGTTGTCGCCATCGTCATCATCGCTCTCACCGTCGTCACTCTCATCATCCCACTCGTCCGTCTCAGGACTATACTCCTCATCACTCCCCTCCTCATCATCGTCCTGTTCCTCCTGAATCCCATCCTCATCCTCCTCACTCATCCCACTCCCACTTCGCTTCGGGCGACCCTTACCCACCACCTTTACCTCTTGTATCCTCCCGACCGACCCATCACTTTCCTCTTCACTCTCCAACCCCTGCCTCCCCTCATCAAACACATCAAAGATCGATTTCCTCACCTCATCCTTCCTCAAGTCCGTCCTCCCCCGCCTCAACAGCTGCCCGCTCGCCTGATTCTTCCTCGCAAGCAGCTCCAACTTTGAATTCAGGTCCTCCCTCTTCGCAATCACCCCATCCCCCCCACTACCACCCTTGCCACCCTTGCTAGCCTTACTACCCGCCTTCCCCAACCCAACACCGCTGTAGTGCCCCCCACCCGCCCCCCCCTCATGCAAAACCCACACCCTTTGCCCGTCTCGGTCCTCGCCCTCCGGCAAACCCATCACCAGCGGCTGCAGCTGTCCATTCCCACCCCCTCCGTCCCGAATGATCCCCAGCTGCAGCGGCTCCGCAACGTCCTGTCTCTCGCCCCACTCGTATATAATGCTCGCGAGGTGATCGGCCGTGAAATTGCGCGTGTGCTCCTCCCCGGGGAGAATAAGGTTGAGGACTTGCGCGGCGGGACCGCCCAGGGCCTCGTGGTAGAGTTCTTCGTCGGTGGGCGGGCGGTTGTTGGGGAGGAGGTGTGTGAGCTGCGCGGCTACGCTGTCGCGGAGAGCGAAGATGCCGCAGAGGAGGCCTTCGCCGTTGTTGGGGATCTTGTGGTGGCCGTTGGTGCCGAGGTCGGTGGTGGGGTTGGTGGTGGAGTTGATGGTTGGGTCGGTGAGTGGGTCGAAGAGGGTTTTGTAGTCACGGTTGGCATTATTTTTATCTCGGGGACGGCCGGTGCCTTGGATTGCACCGAGGGGGTGGTTGGTTTTTTGTTTGGAGGTGCCGAGGGGGTTCAGGGGGGCGAATGTGAAAAAGCTGAGGGGGTGGTGTTTAAGGTGGTCGATGTTTCGGCCTATGACGTCCTCCCATTCGGTTGAGTCTTCGCCAACGGCGTTGCCAATCTCCAGGATTTTGGTAGGGTCCTTATACGGCTCTGGGTCTAGGTACTCGATGATCTTTTTTTCGCCATTGTCATCAAGGAAGTCGATGTGCGTCTTGCTGCCCATCTCATCGAACCAAAAATGGATGAGCCAGTACTGATTTCCTTCGATGATGACGTCTTGGTCGGATATCTTGTGCCACATGGTGTTTAGAACGTCTCTGATTTCACGCTGGAAATTATCCAGCTCGAGGTGCGCCAATTGGAACTCGTCTGCCTTGGGCTCCCGCTTTGAGCCACTATTGGGATCGTCGAGGAACGCACGAAGCTGGGATTTCTGCCAGTACGAGGTTACGTTGGTTAGAATCCATCACAATGAGCCTTGCATCTGGGAACATGATGATTCAAACTCACCAGCAGCTTTTGGTGCGCATGCCCCTTTTGCATGACATACGCGTAGGGCTTGTCGTCTTTCTTTCTGGTCTTCTTCTTCGTGGTGTTGTTGACGTTGCCGGCCGCTTTGCTCTTCGGCTTGCGTGTAGATTCAGGTTTAGGAGGGAGGTTGTCTTTGAACACACCCTTGGCGGCCTTGTACTCCTTGTCAACCCTTTTCATATCATTCCTCTGTGTGCTAAATGCTCTCTGAATGTCGTTTTCCTCATCCGAATCTTCATCGTCCAGGTGTCTTTCCATCAACCTCGTCAGATTCGACACGTGTCCAACATTGAGGCCTGAGCCGCCTTGGGTGATCATCCAGTAGGGCGAGCGCGTAGTGAAGAGCTTGCTCTGTTCGCCGCCGGTTGTCCTTCGTCTCTTCATGATGTAGTCGAAGAGAAAATACAAAACGTCCCAGGCTGTTGTTCAGTGCCATGTTAGCCTGAAGCCACACTGCGCTCAAAGGACATATACCGTGGCATCGGGGACTTACTTGGATGACCGTATTTATCGCCGGGGGTGACAAGGAGGTTGACCGGCTTCAGTAGCGGCAGAAGCATCTTGGTGAGTTCGGGACAGTGCAAGTTTTCCCTGGAGGAACCGTGGTGATCCAGCTTGACCATGTTGACTGGTGCTTTGGGCAGACTGTTGACTTTTTTGATGTTCCCCTTCAAAAACGGCACAACGCCCTGCACCTCAGCATCCGGGTTCCCATCTCCACCGGTGAAGTATGAGGTCTTGCCGCCGCCCTCACCAGGCCAGTAAACGACGGCCAAAATCGAAGTCTCGTTCGGAGTGATGGGTTGCTTTGGGTTCTCGTTGTAGACTTTGTGCGTTTGCCCCACCACGACTCCGTTCGCGCCCACGACACAGAATCGTGGTTGGTCTTGCTCCACGCTGCCCTTTGGGTACTTTTTGGGCGCGCCCTTTTCGTTGAAGATACGGTCACCGGTGAACAAGTCGACGCCAAGCAGGCCGAAGAGCAAGGGGCTTTTGATATTGAACCCGGAGATGGCGATCTTATCAGGCTTGACGCCTCCACAGTAGAGAACAGGTTGTGGATTCTTCCTGAAGTATGCGTCCCTGAATGGCAGCGTCCTGCCGTTTCGGGTGACCGGCACGCAATCAGCCAGCATCGACTGAACACCGGCATAATGATCGTGGTCCCAGTGTGTCACGACCCATGCGTCGAACTTCCAGGTGTAATTCTTGTGGTGTTTGTCGATTGCGCTGAGAGCTAGAAGGATTTGCTCGGTTGCTGTCACGCCGCCCGAGGGTTTGCCTCCATCCATAATGAAGGCGTGGACGATGCGATCTTCATTTCTGTTGGCCGCCGTATTGACCAGCAGATGGATGGAACAATCCCCCAGTGGCACAGGGATCTGCCAGTTATCGACTGTCCAGTTTTGAGCCATGATTGTTGCGTCCAAGAGAAAAAAATGAGCCATTCGTCAGATCTGGGATGTCGGTCTTTGAGTCTTGCTGACGAGTTCTTGAGTTGGGAAACGAGAGACAGCGAAGATCGACGGCTCAGACTCAGCTTGCGGTGAGATTGTCGGGGGTCGTGCTGCCCAGCTGGCATCGTGCCTAGTTAGGCAGGTACTAACCTATGCTCCCGCCGTTCAGTCGGAACGCCATGAAAGAGGGGTGATGATCCCTGTCTTCCGAGGACTCCGTGCAGGGCCCATATCCGGGAACCTCAGAGCGAAATCGCGGCTGATTCCAGCTCGATATTTCTCAATAGTTTCGACTAGGGCGGCTATTCGGAGACTCTTGGGAGCTGAAGTAAATCAAACCGAATGCACTGTGTGCGTCTGTGGTGCGCCGACAGAGCCGGTTTATCCCAGCGGGATGCCAGATCCGGATAGTGCGGTTCAAGTCACAGGTCCCCACCTCCCGCCACCAACTACTTTCACGGGAATGTGGCAACTTCCTCTAACTGTTTTCAGCTTGACAGCCCCTGAAGTATTGCAGATTACTGAAGTCCAGGCCATGCTGCCTTTCCGATCCCGGGCAAGATCATTTGACAACACAGCTGAATACCTGCGGCTGGTTGAAAAGTTCGGAAACAATCCAATAAACTGTAACCTGGCCTGTCTCGAATGAGAGTCCATTCTACGTGCTGACGCTAATTTGAAGGCTGCAATGGAACGGCAATGCGGTTTTGCGTCAATTGCGGGCTCGGCATATCGACGAGAGGGAATGAAGACGCATCTGAGAACGGGGGGGTGTTGGTTGACACGACACCGCGATTATGCGGATGCTAGTGGTGCTGCGAAAACTCCAGTGCCAACTCCAGACACCGCCCTCGCTGTCAGATGCGCACTTTTTGCAGCTCTGGGTCTTGCTCCATGGCGTCGGACGGCTTTCTTTGCTAACGCACCAAATACACGCCTTGCCTGTTTTTGGAAGCTTTGCTGGTGGCCTGATGAAGCAATTCACTGATGCTGTTGTGCTGCCATTGACTGGTTTCCCAAACACTGCGTCTCCCAATGAAAAAGACCGTATTGCAAATATGTAGCAGTTTCCGACTTCGGCAGTTCGCGGCAGAACTTGTGAGGAAAACTCCGGTACCTACCCAATCAATTATCACTCAAAAACAAAGACCTATACACTCGGCGACTTACACAAACCCTCCAACCCTTACTTCCTCCCACACTACGCAACCTATTCTACATCCCCCAAATCGGCGCCAACTTATCAATCACATCCCCCTGCCCGCCCCAGAACCCCTTCAACCCAACACACCCATCATACGGATAATAATCAATGACCTCCTTCCCCGTGGGGTCGCCAATCCTCAAGTTCTGGCCCGCCGTCGTAAACACTTCCACGTACGCAACTCCCTCAACGGCCCAGATATCCTCCCCCTTGCCCAGCTTCAACCGATTGATGCGTTCCCCTTGCGCCAGGCTGATCGTTAGACTCTCGGCCACCGTCCCCTCGGACCCGTGCCCGAAGCGCACCTGGTTGTCGACGTAGTCGACCTCGATGCGCCGCACGATGCGCTGCGTGCTCCACTGGATCATCTGGATCTCGATGGTGCGCGGCCACAGCGACGGAAGGGCGCCGCCGACTTGCTGCAGGAGCTCGACGGCGTCGTTGAAGGGGCCGCCGCCGTCGTGGCCGGTAGGGCGGTCGAAGCGGAAGGTGGAGTAGAGGCGCTTGTTCTCGGGCGATGAGACGAAGGCTTGCTCGGCGCTGTTGAGGTAGGGGACGATGGCGGGGGCGCAAATGTCTGGGTGGGGGGGGGGGGTGGGGGCCGGGGTGGGGATGGGCTGGGATGCGGCGATGTCTTCGGCGTGGGAGCGGACGGTGTGGTTAAGCTGGTCCATGGCGGATTGGAGGGAGGAGGTGGTGTTTGGGACGGTCTGGGTTTGAGCTGGGGGGATGACTGGGTCGTTGACGAAGGAGAATCCGCTAAGAAGGGCCGCGGTGTCGTCGCTGGTGGGGTGGGAAAGGGAGGAGCCGAGCTCCGAGTCCTTGCGGATGGGGAGGCGGGCTGCCCAGACTTCGGGGGATTGGATCTCCGTTGTTGGGATGTATGACGGGTCGTTGTTTCTGCCGGTCGCGTGTTAGTTCGATTGGGACGTCTTTCAAAACCAAAACCAAAACCAAACAAAAAAGAAGAAAAGGAAAGGGGGCCACTCACAGCTGGTCAATAACCCGTGCAATGCGCGCCATTTCGGCCTTGAGCTGCTTTCGTTCGGCAACGAGTGCCTCGACGCTCAGGCCGATGGGATTCTTGTATGGGCTCTTCATGAATGAGCCAGGGGCTGCCATGACGGCCTGGATTCGGACTAGGTTATTCTTGAACTCCATGAAGTCATCTAGTAGGTCTGACGATATCTGGGTTGCTTTCTCGAACTGAGGCACCCTGATGTCGTAGCGGTCGGCCCACTCCACGAAACTGCGGTTGTTGTCGTATTTTGTCAGGATTGCCCATGTCCGTTGGGGGCATGCCGCAACGCGGGTGGGGAAAGAGGATGCCGCTTTCATCAGGGACTCGAGGCTCCACTCTTCTGTGTCTGCATATGCTTGTCAGCCTGAGTGCTCGCCATTCTGCGTTCAATCAACATACCCGGCTTGATTTGACCACCTCCGGACCAGCTGACAGTGACTGTGGTCTCGGTTTCACTCAAACTGGCGTTGACATCGCTGATGCTAGATCCCTCGCTCAACGTGAACTCGTTGGTGCCAGATCCGTTCATGGCCCCCTTGAGACTACAAAATCAAGCATCAGTCCACTGTACTTGCGTGTGGGGCTTGGTTTTGACATACGCTGATTCGACCGAGGTCTTCTTTGTGACATCCAGGACCTTGATGGAAACAATCCCATGCAAGTCACCGCCCTCCATGAAGCTTGCGTTGCTGTTAGTCTGACGAGAGATCTTTAGTATGCAGAAGGGAATACATATCTGAGATATAGCAATCCCCATAATAGTCAAAGAACTTCTCACTCGTCATCTTGACGTTTTGCATGGGTTTGCTGTGCGAGCAGTTAGCTGGGTCAATCGGCAGCCTGTATGTCTCGCTTTACTCACAATCTCGGCTCCTTTGTCATTGATGTCGTTTCTGTGATTTTCCGTTGAGTTATAGCCAAGAAGGCGGGCCCTTATCCCAAAATGAGAAGGAGTCTTACGGTTGATAACCTTGACGGAAACGACCGCATTCAAGTCACTCGCCGCAAACTTGGCCTCATCCACGCTGAGCGAATTTCCCGAGGCCTCGATCGTCCCGGACTTGATGCTCGAGGCGGCCGAGATGTTCATGCTGCGGACAACGTCCGAGATCTTCTCGACGAATCTCGACGAGTAGGACACAACTTGCGAGACATTGCCGGCTCCGCCGGCGCGCACAGCTTGCGTCTTGACAGAGCTCTCGGATATCTCAACCGCTCCGTCGATGCAAGGGAGCTGGAGGAACGAGTTGTACCCTTGACCCAGCTGCATCGAGTCATTGTAGGGGGCAAGGAGGAGGGCAACCATGGTGACTCCGTATTTGGATCTCCAAAAAGAGGTTTTCTGTAATGGAAGTGCTTCGGTGGTGAAATGAGTGACAGTTGAGGTGGGCGATAGGAAGCAGACAATCGAGCTGACGAGAAGTTCAAACTTCAACAAATCGAATGTTGGTAATACCCAGGGGCCACGGGGGATCTCATGTTCTCCTAACCCATGCATGCGAAAAAGCAGTCGGGGGGGCGGAGCTTTGGTTCCGGAAAGTGGTGTTCGCAATGATGGCACCCCTGCGATGTGGCCCCGTACGCGCTGACCTTTCAATGGTGGCTGTTCGCCACAATGCTGCTCGTGAGTCTAGACTCGTCCGTGATCACGGCCGGAAAGCCAAATACGGATGTTTAGCTCCTCGCTAAAATCTCACTAGCTCACCATCAAAACAACCATTTCCCGATCCATGACCCTCAGCAAGCCCCAGCTCTGTAAAAAAAAGTGCGCATATCCGGATCCGGACTTGGCGTCGAAAATTGATGCAACAAAGTGTGAAAACCGGACCTTGCATACGTTGTTCTCGACTAAGGGCGCTGAGGCGATGTATTGCAGACCGTCACAGCTGAACAGATAATATCACACACACAGACCCATAGGTCGGGTAAGACTCGTAACACATGCGCATAGTGGCGAGTAACCACCAAATTAACGGCTCAGGTGTGCAGGTGTGGAGGCATGCATGCATGAGTACAGGAGTGCAGAGTGCAGATGTGCAAGTGATCCAACCCAGAAATATTTCCCCATCAAGTTTCGTCGAAGTTCGAACATTCCCCTCCCATTTTCGAAGTTCCCCCCTTGTGAAGTCACCCCTCTGATCTCGCCCCAACCTCTCGACTACTGCATGATCATGCCTTCCCACCGTCTCGTCGACACCAAAGCCCGGCAGGTAAAGGCAGAGCCACCGGTGCCAAAGCCCAAGCAGCCAGAGCCAAAGCAGGAGACGCCCGAAGTCAAGATGGCTCCAGAGCCGCGTCCCGAGGAAGGCGCCAAGTCCTCGTCCGACAGTATCTTTGTCAAGATCCTCAGTCTTGCCGCCGTTCCTGGTGCCGACGATGGAGAGGCCCAGATCTCCGAGATGCCCATCACCAGCTTGCAGTTTACCTCGTATGTGCAGAGGCTCGTGGCAGGAATCTTGCGGGCGGGTGCTAATATGAACGGAGCAGGAAGAGTGAGACGGCGTTCCGGTCTGAGACCACACTGCAGGACATCCGGACGAAGCTGCAGACGGCGTTGAAAAAGTGAGGGTTTTATGAAGTGACTCAGCAGGAAGGCAGTGTAACTGACCCTGGACCCAGGACGCAAACGTTCAAGTTTTGCTCTGATGACTGCGCCGCAGTGCCCGAGGACATCTCCCTCGAGGCCTACTTCAAGCTGCTCCATGTTTCCGCGAAGTCGAAGGTGGGTGAACCTGGCTGGATCTGTCAAAGGCGGAGCCACCATGATTATCTTACGATACACTGTGCTAATGTTGCCGACAGGATGGCATGTTTCAAGTTTTCGTGGCTGCCAGCGAGGAGGCCGCAGCGAGCCAGCGTTCGGTGCTGCTCAAGCCCCCCTTCCAACTGAAATTCATCCAGATGGGTGACACCCCCAACGACTCGCTCAACATGGGGGCGTTGCACTCGTCAGCCTTCAAGAGCCAGGATCCGTCAGATATGCCCTTGGGACAGCTGCGGAGGCTGATCGGCAAGATGTGAGACATGCTCACCTGCCCGCGCCCACATTCAGTTCAGTTTCATTCTGACAATGAGAACCAGGTCACCGAATCCACAGATGCATTGCTTCTGCTCGTTGGACGGTTCAGCCGCCACGGATGAGCTTTCCCTGCAGGAATACCTGGATCTTGATGTAAGTTGACGCTCAGTTGCAAACACCGTGATTGAGGTGGGCTGGACAGAGGTTCTGACAGTTCCCTCTTTGCAGGCAGAGTCGGTCAAAGAAAGCGGCGGGACACCGTCCGTGGTCATTCGCTATCGCAAGACAGAAGCAAAAGTGTCTGCTGCAGCATCCAAGTTCCATGGAGCTTCCCCCGAGGTGCTAGCAGCTATGGAGCAGATGAAGCCGGATTTGAGCTTCAAGGTGAGTCTTAACTTCTGTCCAGCGCCGCCGGAGCACAAGGTGAATAGTGAATCAATTATCTTGTAGGACCGATCGGCCGACGAGATGCATGCAGACACAACCGGCTTCAAGGTCGAGGAGGAGCTAGACGCCTCGCACTTTGCGGCGCGCGATGCGACACCCTTGAAGTAAGCAGTACCCGCCCAGCTCCTTCTTCACACAAGAAGTGGCATTGGGCCCGAGCAAAACCCCGTGATCTGACGCTTCGCACCAGGTACACCAGTCAGATGGACGAGGCCGACTGGGACGCCGTGCTCCGCAACTGCGCTCTCCTTTACGGCTGGCGGATCGACAAGAGAACAAACCGCATCATTCGGGCCACAACACCAGCGTTCCGGTTGCGGAACAAGGCTCCAGTCCAGCCTCCAGTGGCCCGTCAAGCCACCGAAGCCCCTGAAGCTCCTGAACCAGCCAAGCAGCTACTCGACAACGACAACGACGCCATTTCGGACGGCTCTGTTTCCGGCGACAGTTACGCCGAGACGGAGTACACAGAGGCTTCTTCTGAGGGAACTGCCGTCGAGAGTGTGACGGATCTACAGCCCGCAGTCGCCAAAGCACTGACTGCGGAGGATATCGCCGCGCCTATTCCGGCCAAGCTGGGTGCGATTCCGTCTTATGTTATTAATGACAGGTCCCGTATCGAGATCACCACCGTGTCGAGCGAGTTCCAGGAGTCCATGGCAAAGAACCATTTCAGCAGCACCTCGGTGGAGGCGTCCGTGTAAGGAAAACCACTCTGCCCTTTCTTTTCCTGGTCTTGAAAGTAATCAATGCTGACAAAGTATCAAGGTCTGGCGGCTATGGCGGGTTTTCCGCTGGTGTTTCGGGTGGCGTGGCGTCCGAGTCGTCATCTGGCCAGTCTACCAGCAACAAATCGTACTCGAAGCGCATGATTGCGAACTACATGGTGAGTTATGGGTGTGCCTTTGTCTTTGTCAAAGGGACAATTACTGACTAAAAGCTAGTTCCCACGCGTTTCAGTCTTCTTAAGACCAGAGGACATGGAACCAACACAAGAACTGCGGGAGGCCCTGGAAGCTGTCAAGAAAACCAAAAACGTCCGTCCTTATCACTTGGTGCAGTCGTAACTTGAGCCCACCGTCCGGGATCTAACCCTTTCCACTGCAGATCAACCTTTTGCGGAAGCTGTACCAGACATTTGGTCATCTGTTCTGCCATTCTGCCACTCTTGGTGGCTGCCTTCAAACCACCAAAGTCGTGGTGGGCACGGAACAAACGGAGCAGTCGAAGGAAAAGGAATCATTCAAGGCGTCTGTTGGTGTTGCGTTCTCAACGGTGAGCTTCGACCATGAACATCCCTCAGTATCGCTGGAACTAACAGTCCCCCCCAGCCCGTTGGAATTGGTGGTAGCGTCAAAGCCTCTCACGAAACCCAGGATTCAAAGGAGTCTTTCCAGAGGACTTCCAATACCTCGGAGGCGCTGACATTTGAAGCGAATGGAGGCAACTCCATTCTGGCAGCGGAGTAAGTTGCCTTTCTGTCGCGCAACTCCCCCGTGCCTCAGTGGCAACCCACTAGCAACTGGTCATCTGACACATATTGCGTACAGCCCTCCCGCCTGGTCCGGATCCGTCGCGGATTTCAACAACTGGCGAGTCATTGAGCAGTCGGAGTTGAGTCCCATCGTCGAAGCCATCTCGCAGATTCCCGGATACGGCAACGTCAAGGAGTGGTTCTTCAGCGCAGTGCCCAAGCTGAGCCAGTACGTCGTCATACCGGAGTCCCGCGTGCTGCACGTCCGCTTCCGAGCCAGCTGCCCCTCTGATAGTCTTGAACGGATAACTGGCTGCAAGGTAAGGGAATAGTCCCACACCCTTTTTCCGAGCTGACAGGCTAACCACCACATGCAGACCGAGGGTTACCTTGGACACAACCCGGAGAAGCCCCCGAAGCCGATCCGTACGTCCATTGAGCGACAAGCCCCCACACAAGAGACGCAAAACAGTACCAGCGTTGGGTTCTGGGGCGTGACAGGCGATATCACGGTTACGACACGACAAGTCACTGTGACCGAGACGGACGCCTTATTCTTTCCCCACAGGTGAGGCCCTACTACACTACCGTACAGATGGGATTGCCCGCGCTTACACGCCTCTCATCGCAGTACACAAGCACCAGTTCTGATGTTTCCAGGCGGGAAGGAGATAGGTATTTGCTCAATCTAGTCAAACCTCACCCATCTATACTAACATCCGCCCAGGAACCTCCCAAGACCCCAAGCTCACACAAACAGTCTGGAGATTAGAAGTGGCCCAAGGCTACAGCGTACGAACCCCCCGCCCTCTTTTACCCTCCTACCACTCCCATCCCGACCTCAGGTAGAAAGAAACTAACCCCCCTCAGCTCGGCCCCAACTGCCTCGTCTCCATCAAATCCTGCGCCGCCATCAAATCCCCAACCGCAACCCACTCCCCGCCGGAACTTGCCCTAACCGTCTACCGCAATGCCCAAGGCACCTTCCAGCCCGCAATCACCTCCAGCGACGAGCCCTGCTTCTGGCGCATCACCCCCGCGCAGCGCCCCTCCTCCGCATCCCCTAAACCCTCCCCCCACCGCCACGGCGACCTCGTCCGCCTGACGTGGTCCTTCTCCGACCAGCCCAGCGGCTTCCGCGACTTCAGCGGTGATTCCTACGGCCGCCGCAGCTTTGTGCGCCCGGCCGAGTGCGGCGGGCGGGACACGCTGTGCTTGAAGGTGCCGTATCCGAGGTTTGAGAATCCGGGCGAGGAAGGGGTGGCGCTGGTGATGAGCACGGCGATGACGGAGGAGCCGGTGGTGCAGGGGTTGGGGATTAGGGCGGTGGAAGGGGAGGGGGAGAGGGTGGACAGGACGTATAATTTGCATGATTTGTGGTGGAGGTTGGATCATGTTGGTGAGTTTGGGCGTTTTCTTTTTTATCTTTGTGGGGGGTGGTGGTGGCGGTGGTGGCGGTGGTTGTTGTTCTGGTCAGGGAGGGAGGGTGGATCGGTCCAGTGTTCATAGCCCCCCTCCCGAGCTCTCTGTTTCTTGCTGTCGGGTGATGATTTAATGGCTGACGAATGCGATAGGGAATGGCGGCACCGGCGACGCGGCAGACTTTATGAATGTTGTGACAGACGCACACACCGAGGCGTCGGTCGTGGACACGTTATCAACATATCAGTACAAGGAGCCGGCACCGCCATTTAGGGAGGGATCCCCTGAGTCGGTGGTCGCTGGAATGCTTCTTGGTCCGCTGGCTGCGCCTGCCTTAGGTGTTGTTGGGTCGGTTATTAGCGGCATTTTTGATCTCTTCTGAGATGGGAATGTTGAGGCTGTCTGGTGTCTGTCTCCTGTTGTTGATTCAGGTATTGTACGTCTACTCGCGGGTTGTTGATATCAGGTACCTTATCTGGGTTTCAAAGGGAGGTTGACGCGGTAACTAGGTACCTACCTTCTACTGTAGAAATTTTCAATGCGTACCTACCTACCAGTTACAACGAAGCCCCTGGTTTAATGGGCGAGGGGCTACGTAGAATCTCAATAGTAGAGGAAGTTTTCAGGTTTCAAAATACTGAGACGAGAGGGTTTAGTTGCAGCTAGGCAACAATGGGGTTATGGTGGCATTGTATCGCCCCTTCTTTATTGGGCGAGCATGAGTGTCACGAGACCGGAAAAGTGTGCCAGCTGAGACTTGGACATCGTGGTCGGAAGTGCAGCCCAACGCGAGACTTCATCCGAGTCATTCAGATATCGTCAAATTCAAGTTACCGCAATCCGTGATTAGCTACAGCCTGAGTTCCAAACAAAGATGACACCAAAAACAGCCGCACCGTCAGTCTTCGCCTCTGTGCATCGTGCTCGGCGCTCGGCCTAACCCGCGCCGATTTCGAGAGTCCGCCCTACGTGCCCGAAGAAAAGCGCCACCGTGTTGTCATCGGCGGGACAATTGGCGATCTCCGCAGCCGCGAGTCGACCTGTGGGCTCTGTCGACTGTTTCTGCACGTCTCCCTATATCTCTCGACAAGCCCACCTACAGTCGCAACTTGAACTACTCTCGCAATGGGACGCTGCATGGGAGGCTAAGTGGCTGCTGAACACCTTTGAGTACAACCCCGACGCCGTTGACTCGGACGGCCCGAACAAATACTGTTCGGCGCTATACCCAAGTTCAGAAATGCCGTGGGGGAAAACGAACTTTGTCGTCACTACCAAGGCCAACATCGAGACATTTCGCACTGGCAGCGCAGGACAATCGCGACGCCATTGAGGTCACGGTCCGCTTGGGATACTGCTTACTTTGGGTGGATGCGGTGTGTATTGTTCAGGATGACGAGACGACCAAGCCGCTTCTCATCAAGAATATAGACGCGGTGTTCGGAAGAGCGCACTGACGATCGTGGCGGCTTCCAGCAATCATGCAGCGGCTAGGTTCCTCTATGGCGACCGTAGCGGCAAGGGTGGCCCAGACACGGCACCAAGCCTCATGGTCGAGGAGATCTCGCCAGGCCTTTCTGTTGCGGTACTACCCGTCTTCAGTGAGGAATTTCTGCGCTGCCCACATGCGCAGCGTGGCTGGACGTGAGTCAAAACCTCCCTTTCTAGGTTTCATGGTATTTCGCAGTCCACAGCCTGACACAATTCGCAGCAGCTACCAGGAAGGGTGTCTCTCGCCGCGGTGCCTGCCTTTCCTGAATGGCCTATCCTACTTTGTCTGCCGCACCAGCGTATGGAGGGAATATCTGATGGCCGAGTCTTCTGACTTACTACCTTTTGAAGCTGCCAAGATCTTGGGGAGAACGGCATCCAAATGGCCGCTGGAGCGGTATGCCGGCCCCGTCCAATCGTATTCCGCCCGAGACCTAACCTACCCGCTCGACATCTTGAACGCATTCTCTGATATTGAGAAGGCCTTGGTTGGGACTATGGATGGGATCGAGATGTGGTATGGCATGCCATTTGCTGTGTTCGATTGGGCACTACTTTGGAGCGCGTCACCTGGCGCCAGCTTGAAGAGGTGCCGGGGGATGTCTTCCTGGTCGTGGGCTGGGTGGCAGGGAGCCATCAAAATGCCGATAACTCACTCGAGTGAGGTTGATCAGAGATGGCTACGCGAGAGGACATGGATTGAATGGGACTCAGTCTCGAAGGCAAAGGGTGGCGAAAGTGGCGAAAGTAGGTCAAATTCTCACTCCCTAGGGCCTAGATCATTCAACAGCGATGGCTAGAAATACTCCTTTCTGATGACGGGCAACTGCGTGTGATTTCGGATCCGAACGTGGCCACGATTATTTTATGCCGCAATACGGTGAGGCATCACGCCGACAAGTCATCCTCAACCTTGTGGGGCGATACCCAGATCTTTTGCATCCATCGTATCTTACTAAGAACCAGTCGCCCTGCGCGGGCAAACCAAACGCTCTCCGATTTAGCAGCTTCCTCGTCTACAGTTGTCGTTTCAAACGAGCACATCTCGACGCCGGCTGCTTAAAAGTTGTTATTGGTAGGGAGAAGCTGCTTGGATTCGCCAGACTGGACAACCTGGATGAGGGTTTGGGGGACGTTCGTCTCTGCGCGCTTTCCTTCGCGGCTCCCAGCGCAGCACCACAGGAGAAACTTAATGCTCCGCGTGCAGCCTTTGCTAACAGTGAAGCGGGTGGCAAGGAAGTAAATGATTCGGAAGCCGATAGCGAGGTTGTGCTAGGAACCTGGCATGCCTGAGACTTGCTCAATGTCATGATGTTGAAACATGATAAGAATTTGTCGCCCTTTGGCAGAATGACAGTTGCTCGGCGGGTAGGGGTTGGGATTGTTCACTACAAAGTGATCCTATTTGGGGGGGGTGTATCCGGTTTGGGAAAGCTTCTGTCTAGTATAGACTCATGGTTACAATACCTAAGGTAGCTGGGCACACTTACATGGAAAGTGTCCTATACAGAACCCTAACCCAGACTGACCACTACACTTGAACCATCCCGTCTCCATTCCACGGCCGCATGCACTTTGCGTTTATCGCTCTCATAGGTAGGTAAGTAGGTCACTCACACCAGAGCCACCGTGCAAATAGACACACCCCTTACAAAATGCAGGGGTCCAAGTGGCAAGCAAAAATTGGATTGACAGCCATACTCCGAAAACCCTCTCCGGAAACTGGGATGTCAGCCCCAACGCCGATGGTCTGCATCGACGGCAGACGCCTAACGACCAGTTTCAGGTGCGGCCACATGCACAGCCTCATCATCACACCAATGGCCTGTCGACAAATCCCCCACCATTGGCAACGTTGGCAAACCCCTCACGAACCATTTGGGCTGCCATCATTTGACTGCTGTACCTATGTTGGGCACATAAAGCATGCGTCCCGCCTGCACCCGCCGCTGCCATCAATATCTACCTACCTACCTACCTACCTACCTACCTACCTACCTACCTAACTATTTCCAACCCGCAGAATCTCTCTCGACAAATTCGATATCATTGCCAAAGTTCCAGCTGAGCAATGGACACAATTTTCGGAACGGGGTCGCCAGCGAACCAAACCTCACCTTGGTAACCCCAGCCCACGTTTCGCGGCACATTCAGTATTTTGTCGACATGCCTCGTCACGCTCGGTCTTTGCGTGTGGTCGGCCATTCACCTCAACATGCCGGCGCGTAATGAAGCGCCCTGGGATTTCATTTGCGCCACTTCGGCCTTGAAGAAAATCCGCATCAAGTGGCCATGGTGTCATTTTTCCTGGCCTGGACAAGGTCTTCGGAAGACCGCCTGGGCGCTTCTAGGATTCTTTGCACCGGAGCTGGTACGTCGAAAATTCAGATCATCGGTGATTCCGCCAGGGTTTTCAGCTTTTATCACCATTGTGCTGACTGGTAAAGGTCGCCTTCACCGCAAACCAGCAGTATTTGGCCACGAGGTCTCTCACCGAAGCCCTCAAGAAGAAGCTGTCCCCTAGCGCAGATCTGGAAGAGGTATGTAGCTACTGTAACAACGCGCGAATCACAAGTTCTAATGTACGCGTAGTTCCTAGGCCACCCTGTCGGTGCTGCTAGGCAAAATAAGTGGACAATCGTCCACAGCTACTTCCTCCTTATGGAAGGATATGAAGTCCGAACGAGCTCAGAGGATCAGAATTTCCTGCCTAGGACAAGGGTCCTCGTCGAAGAGCGGAGGGGTCTTCGATTGACACCTGAAGGGTTCCAAGCACTCGTTGAAAGATTCCCTCATCTCATCCCGGACCAGTCGCGTGAAAGGATCGGTGATAAAAGCAAAGGAGACGCCATCGCCAAGACTCTCGTCTGTTTTCAAGGTAGGCATGGAGTATCATATCCGAATATCGAGATAATTTGCTTGGTTGCTTGCTGACAAAGAATAAAGCTGTCTGGTTTTGTACCCAGTGTCTTACTCGCTTGGGGCAACGCCTCGGAATCAGCCTTCTGGAGCTGAATACGCTTGGCCATGCTCTGTGCGCGCTTCTCATATACTGTCTCTGGTGGAATAAGCCTCTCGATGCCAAAGAGCCAGAGCAGATGTTCCTGCGAACAGACGAAGAACTGCAATTTGGGGCCGTCCTTTGCACATATTCCGCACTTGATGACGGGTTGTGTGAGTTCCAGACGCGGAGCCGATTTCAAATGGCGCTAAGGAGTCTCTGGACTTTGGCTCTATCAACCGACGAAAGGGAATGGGGTGGTATCATTATCCCTCAAGATGAATCGGAAGGCCCTCCGCGGTTCCGTGTCCGATTTGCACATCACTTGGACTCTTTTTTCTTCCCGGTAATCACTCTCGACGCCCAGGGCAAAAGGTGGGTCGCCGGACTGGGCGCAACAACTGTACACCGCGGCAGAGACTCGAGCTTTCTCCAAACGGAGGCAAATGGATTGAAATTCAAGATACCGCTTCCTGATCGCAACTTTCCCGCTTCTGTCCTTCCAAAACTTGAGGCTTACCGTGCTCATGTAGCCTAGATGATAAATCAATCGATTTGTGCCTTGAAGAAACAGTAGAAAACAGGGAGAAATGCAAACTTGGCTTTCGACGCCTCACCCTTGCCCTGTCCGAGTCGGAAAACTGCCAAGGCGTCTTCTTCTCCGGCATACTTGGCCAAGTCGGCGGTGTTGGCGGGGTGTCAGGGACAAAGAACATCACTGTCGACATTCCTGAGCCGGACATTCAGCGGTGGAAACTTTTCAGGGCAGACGAAATGAATAGCGCCCCCTTGGAGTACTCCGGTTTCAAAGACCGCATTCGCAACTTTCCAAAATTAGACGGCATTCGGAAAGGCAAAGCCCTCTATATCGGACTCGCAATTACAGGCTTCGTTTATGGGGGCTTGCATTGTCTTGCCTGGAATGCTCCGTTTGCCACGGAAGCGGAGACTATCCTATGGCGTGTGTCGAAAATATCAGCTCCTCTCTTTCCCTCCTCGCAACCCAAAATGCCCGAATTCATCGTCGAAGGCCCGCGTGCCTTGATCGCCCGTGTGTGGCCCCAGTTGATGAACACCGACGACTCTGCGTCATCTGAGTGCAAGATGGCAAAAGGAACCACACTCGCCGATGCACCTTCACCGTCCACAGAAGCCCCCTCGGCCACCGCGGAGAATGTCTCCAAATCACTCGACGTCTCAATCGAGTACCCTCCGGAAAAGTCTCCAGCCCACTCTTTCCATTGTTCACCGGCTTCGCCTATATCGCCAAGCTACTAACACGTGTCCCGGCCGATGACGCGCGCACCCATCGCCAAATTCACAGTCTACGGGGGCTTCTGAGAGGGATGCGGTGAAAGCGATGGTAGTAAACCTTGAGGAGGTTGTGGGTAGGACTTTTAGTGCGCTGGAATGGAGGAGGATGGAGGTTGCGGAGGTGTATATGAGTTCTGCGAGAATGCCAGTCGAGGAGGCGGTTCGTTGTTACTGGAAGGGAAGCTTTGTTTATTTTGACTGGATTGATTTACCCTGTTATACAGGTCTTTGGGTTATTCTACCAGGAGCAATAAACCGACTTGAAACTGTCATCCTTCTCTTTACTTCACCTTCTCTTTGCACAATAAGCTCCAAGGTGTGTCAGGGACCGTCCCTCACCTACTACTCTCCTTTCGAAAGTGTTGCTAACATCCCCATTTTCGCAATGACCACCCCTTGCACATGCAACTCTGACCAGTTCCCTGTACGGGGACTAACCATTGGCACCAAGGGATTCCAGCCTGGATGATTGTGGCAATGGCTACGGCAAGAGCGAGACCGAATTCGCGTTCCGCACAACCTTCGTTGATTCCGGGTCCAGGAGCAGTCTGAGCCACTCCGAGCCCCATTGCAGGTACCTAGCTAGGTAGGAGCCAATTCACATCCAAAGGCCGTGAAAGTCGTCGTTTCCCACGAGAGGCTCGCAGATTTAAATGCTATTTTGCGGCGCTCGATGCACCGTCAATGTATTGACATGAGAGGAAAGGAGAGGATCCAAGAGAGTGGTCAGTTTTCAGCTTTGTTCGCTTTGTCTGCACACGCCGCGAAGGAGGTAATATCATGGTGTGCTGTCTTCTGTGGCGGGCTTTGGTTGGGGGCCTTCTGTTTCAAGTCAACAGGTTGCATGGCTTGGCAGGCACCTCCATTGGATTTTCCCAAAGTCATGGCACGAGAAGGTGGCGCCGGCCAATCCCAGCGACCTGGGTTCGGTTTCCCCTCTTTTTGGGAACTGGCAGCGGGAAAATTCTCGTCGCACTTCCTCTTCTCTTCATCAGCAACCCCTGATATCCGACCCCATTGCGAATCCAGCGATGAGGCTAATTAACACCTCAACCTACCTCTTCGAGGAGTTCATCGGTAGCAAAATCCCGAAGTACGCGATCCTCTCCCACACGTGGGAAGAGGAGGAAGTTTCCTTTGCCGATGTGTCCAGCAACCCGCGCTTCCGAGAGAAAAAGGGGTGGGCGAAGATCGGCAAGACCTGCGAGATTGCGTCCGAGCAAGGCTACAAATACGCGTGGGTTGATACCTGCTGCATCGACAAATCTAGCAGTGCGGAACTCACTGAGGCCATCAACTCCATGTTCCAGTGGTACCGACGCTCTGAGGTGTGCTACACCTTCCTCTCGGATTTTGACGGAGCCCCGCCCATGGTCAACGGCATGCGGATACCCGGACTGGAGCGGTGCAGGTGGTTCACCCGGGGTTGGACCTTGCAAGAGCTGATTGCGCCGCGCCGCGTTCTGTTTTTCGACCAGAACTGGCAGTATCGCTTCGACAAGGCAGAAATAGCCGACCAGTTGCAAGATATTACACGTATCGCAAAAGACATCATCTGTCACCTGAAACCCCTCTCATCAGTATGTGTGGCAACGAAGATGAGCTGGGCGGCGTTCAGGGAAACCACTCGGGTCGAAGACACTGCGTACTGTCTGATGGGACTCTTCGACGTCAACATGCCGCTTCTATACGGAGAGGAGCACAAGGCGTTTCGCCGATTGCAGGAGGAGATCATCAGGACCACACCAGACCGTAGCGTATTCGCATGGAGTTTGCCCCTACCACGAGAGCCAACTCCGCAACATGCCATGGACAACGCCATGTGTGGTGTGTTTGCCTACTCTCCTCGTCCCTTCGCTGGGTGCGGGTTTATCAATGTGACCCCCGATGAAGAAGATGGCCCTCAGGAATTCATCCTCACACATAGCGGGGTCAAGGTTCAATCGAGGGATGTTGAAGAACGGATCTTGAGCAATGGAACAGTAGAAACTCGGTATATTCTGGATCTTCACTGCATTCAAACCACCGCTGCTACTGCACCATACAGCACCCTACCCCGAATGGCGATTGCGTTGAGGAAGTGCGGCCCACACCAGTTTATGCGGGCCGACCCCTTCAATTGTGTGTTTCAAAGCGGACGATGGTACTTCGACCTTCCTGGCTCCGACACAAGGTATCTTCTCACAAATGTCCCTGACCGTGAGTGGGAGGCGGCCCAGTCGGCCCCGGAATTTACGTTCACGATGGATAAGGCTTTAGCAAGGAGGTCCATCCTTCAAATAGCACAACCGGAGTGGGCAGATCTCGACCAGGTATGGCCGTTGGGCTATTTCGACAAACAAGACCAAGTTGTCTTTGCTACGCAGCACTTTGTGAAACCCTTTGCAATCCTCAAGCTGGGTTGGAGATGGACAGGAGCATTCGCTAGGACGGCCAGATCCAGCTTGATGTTCTTTGCGTTGGGCTGGGCCTCGAAAAACATTGGCGTCGCGGAATTCAGCCTCATCAGCACCCAGGAATACTCAAACATCCTGCAGGACCCCGATATCGAACTAGACAACCACCGCAACGGACACGGTGTGAGGAGGATGATAGATTACTGGAAGATCCCCCGTGTCTCTGCAGCTATAGTGGATATACCAGGCACGACCGACGTTTGGCTTATGTCTTTTACCCCCACTCTCGTTAGCGACACCAGCCTATGCCAGTCTAAGTTCTGGAAGATTCAATTTCATCTGGAAAAATATCAGAAGGGCGCAGTCCCCATGTCGCGGGTTGTGACAGAGAGATGGAGGGAGGATGACAGTTATGAGGGTGAGTAGTTTGCAGTAAATTTGCGCATGATATTCTTTTCAATTGTCGCATCCACCGATACAGGCACCCGGAAGTCTCTGTTGAAAGAGGTGACATTTGAGGAAGTCCAAGAGGCGCTCGAGGCAACAGTGTCAACAAACTCAGAAGTTCACCAGAGCCTCAGGTCAAATACAACCCTTCGTTGCTCAGATACACTTTCTCGACTCAACATCTTCAACAACTCCCCTAAACCCTCGGCTGTCCCGCTCCCCTCCCATCAAACCCCCACCCAATTTGGTTAGCCACATATATCTGCACCCCCAACTCCTCCGCCCAACTCCAAACCAACCCCGGGTTCTTCAGGAACCCCCTGCCCACCATAACCACATCCAGTGGCTCATCCTCCTCCTTCCTCCTCCCCACCAAAATATCCTCCGCCAACCGCCCACTCTCAATCCTCCCCACCGCCGACACCAACATCCGCTTCCCCACCGCCATCTTAATCATCTTCGCCAACCCGCTCTGATACCCCAGCCCACTCTTCGGCTTCTGCTCGGGATGATTCCCCCCGCTCGACACATCCAGCAAATCGCACCCCTTCTCCGCCAGCAACATCGCCAGTCTAAAACTCTCATCCACCGTCCAGCTCTCCCCCTCCCCCTTGTACCCCTCGACTCCCTCAAGCCAATCCGTCGCGCTAATTCTCACAAACAGCGGCATCTCCTCCGGAATCGCCGCCCGCACCGCCTCCACGATTTCCAGCGTGAGTCGCGCCCTGTTGAAGAAACTCCCGCCGTACCGATCCGTCCGCTTGTTCGTTACGGGCGACAGGAAGCTGTGCAGCAGGTACCCGTGTGCCGCATGGATCTCAATGACGTCAAACCCGGCCTCGACGGCCCGCTTCGCTGCAGACACCCAGTCCCCCTTGACCTCTTCAATCTCCTCGGCCGTCATCGCCCGCGGCACGGGGAAGTCCTCCGTGAAGGGGATCGCCGACGGCGCAATCACATCGTCGGGCCAGCCGCCGACGGCCGCGGTGGCGGCCTTTCCTTTGTGCAGCCACGGCGCTACGCAAGAGGCTTTGCGGCCGGCGTGGGCGAGCTGGATGGCGATCTTTTGGTTTTGGGAGTGTGCGAATTGAGTGAGGGTGCGCAGGCCGGGGATGTGTGCGTCGGACCAGATTCCCGAGTCTTCGGGGGTGATCCGGCCGCGGGCTTGGATCGCGGAGGCTTCAACGATGGTGAGGCCGGGCTGAGGGGGTGTTAGCTTAGTTTTTTTTTTATCGAGAGTCGGAAGGAAATGGGGGGAGGAAGGGGTGGGGGGGAAGGGACGGCGGAAAGGGGCAGCGGGGAAAAGGGGGAACGTACGCCGCGCTGCAGGATGCCGCCGATGTGGGTGAGATGCCAGGCGGTGTGCTTGCCGTTTTGGGCGCTGTACTGGCAGCAGGGGCTGAACATGATGCGGTTCTGGAGCTCGAGACCGCGGATCTTCAGAGGAGTGAAAAGCTTGGGGATCGGCTTGTTTTCGGGCTGCGGGTTGACGGCGGTGCCGGCCGGGAACATCTGCGCCGGGGTGAAGTACGGGATGCCCTCGGCGGCGACATTGCGGATATCGTTGGTGGAAGACATGGTAACGGTGGTGATGGTGTTGCTGCAAAAAAAAATAGATTTCCCCTTTTGGAAGTTAGGATTGGGATTGGGCGCGATGCACCTTAAGTATGCGACGAGATTTCTTGCCGCGCTTGTTTACCGCGCACATTGTGGGATTTTTCGCCGGATCAATCGATTACATCACCAATCGGAGCCGTCTCTGTTCAATCCTGTGTCCAGACTACCGGGTGCACCCCGTTGGGCCAGGTCTTAGCGTGGTTTGTTTGCAGGAATATGGTGTTTCCTTCTGGAACGATGGTGCAACGACCCACCTGCTTTGTAACCGGTGCTTGAAAATCATCGCGTGTCAATGTTGTCCCTTGGGGCTCCACAACAAGGGACAGATGGATTACGTAAGGCTAAATTTACCGGTCTTGATAACCCGCCGCGGGCCTGATTTGCGGCAGCCTCAGCTGTCGGCAGCTGGCGAGAGGAAAGCTCGCAATTCTGATGTTATCCCTGACTCGCATAGTAGTGAAACCACCGTGTCCTATCTGGAAGAAGCCCTTGGCTGTGGAGAGCCCGAAAATTCTTTGATGTTTGAGACCGTCGACAGTGGAATAAGTGCGCGACAAAGGCCCCTGAAGATAACAATTTAAGCTCTGATCCAAAAGAGTTTGCAGAAGGCCTGCCTAATTACATATCTGTACAAATGTATTTCTGAAATACCCCCGGGGCAGTGGGAGTGCTAGTTAGACGTGGTCCAACACAATTGCACTAAACACATCTTGTAGAATGTCGGGGCTGGGTAGAAGTGCAACAGAGCTGCAATTTTAGCCTCTCAAAGGAGGATGAGATCCACTGCGAGGCCCCTCTCAGGACAGCGGGAGAGAATACCGTGTAAGGGCTGAGCCCCCCTAAGCCCCTCCTACACCCCCCCTAGTTAGCCGTTGAAGAGACCGATACAGTCGCCTGCAAAATCGGTGTCATTCAGTGGAGCTAGTTGAAGCACGCCCTCGCCATAAATACCAAGCGGAGAGCGTACGACATTGTCGCTCCTTTTGCTAAGTAAGAGCCTAAGCACGGACCACACCACTGCCTTGGCGCGGACAAGATGGCTTTCCTTTCAACTTTTCGCGCGGGGCTAAAATCAATTCTAACCAATCTTTGCCCGACTTGATCCCGTCACAATGGCCGCGTCATTTCTCCACGACACTCTCCCGCTTGTGCGCAGCGATGCACATCTACCTGGCATTATCAAAATTCTTCATCCCCACTACCCGGTGGCCGAGAGTACAATAATGCACCTACGAGCCGTTGATGACGGTGGTATCGACTACGACACGGCCCTTGTCGCGTGCGGCATAGTCGCTAGTAACAGATGGGACGGCTTTTTTGCGACGCGCCACCTTGATAATAACAACGGCAACACTGTTCTTCAGGCCGCCACTCGCCCTAGAGATGGTATTCTCCGTGATCGCGAGTATTATTTCCAGCTGCCTGACCAAGACGGCCTCGACAGACCCTTCCCGTTAGTACCGAGCTTTGAAGACTGGACCTTTCCTCACCGAAACTTGCCGCCGCTCTGGGATGATGTGAAACTTCACCGTCCGAAGGAGGTTGGCATATCTAGTCGCCTCACGGACAGTATGTGGGCGCTGGAGCGGGCTCACCTCGTCCCGCTTATCGCCTCGGCGTAGTGGGATCGGGAGGATTTCCACGAGTCTGTTCCCCAAACTCTAACCTCCGGACCTTCGCTCGGCCGCTGATATTCGCAAACGCGTTGCAGGTACATAGCCACGCCCACATACTCGCTGCGCGACATTAACTCAAATGGCAATCTTATTTCCTTTCGCTCCGACATCCACAAGCTATTTGACGAGAAGATCTTCGCTATCGTCCCGAAGCGTGACAGAGTCCTTGGACAACAGGAGATGACAAATGCCCCTTCACTCGTCACCCATATCGTCAGCCCACACTCCAATGCATACGTCAACGGCCAGTTCCACAATAAGAAGCCTCTTCCGCTCAGCTGTAGCATACAGTGCCTCCTCGCGCGATTTGCATGGGCATCTTTTCTCCATCTGTCTTATCCCCGTTCTTTCGAAAGTGCGTCACGGGTCGCCGTGTCCTTGTGTACGATCTTAATACGGCACGCCCCAAAGCCGAAACTCGAAACCCGGAGCAGATGAGAGCTATGTCGGACACATCTCGATCTCGCAGCGCGAGTCCCACAAAGCGGCAGCGGTCGGCCTCGGGCAGACCTGGTAATCGCGCGGCTGTGTTTGGGGAAGATACTTTCGATCATGTCTTGGAATATGACAGTCAAGCAGACAGCGGGTTTCTAGAGGAGGCGAGTGCGAGTAGGGGGCGTTCGCGCAAGCGAAAGTATGAATGGGATGATGGCGAGCGGACCAAGGTTGCCCGAAAGAGGCAAGGTGAGTGAGACCTATGTATCCCGGCTAGAGAAACAACTCCGTGCTTGAGAAGTCTATCTCCAGGTTTGCACCCAGGTCGTTTCGGGCCGTCATCAGCATGCAAGACACGTTTCATCGGCGATGTGGCAACCTCGACGAGCGCCGCCAGGTGCTCAAGGATTTGTTGCGGAAGGGGCGCGCCGCGACCCCGGCCAACAGGCAGCGTCGTGCCCACGATAGTGCTCCAATGGACCTTGGCGCTGTACCAGTACGAGGGGAAAGCAAACAAGCTATGTGCTATCATCGAGGCTGGGACGCAACCAACACCTCTGCAGGGGTGGATAACCGGCTGTAAACAACCACGAGTGAGGGTTGCATAGTCGACAAGTGGTCAGCGTCACATAGGCTTACTTGGTGAAGTCCTGCATTTTCATTGCTTCGGCAGACTATGACTATGTAAACCAACTGTTAATAAATGTAATAAGGCCCCTTTCAGATGCATCAAAGCCTGCAGTAACTGAAAGAACGGCTTCGATGTTGGGGATATGGTGCGAATAGCCGGAGACAATGGGGAAAATATACATTGTCTTACCAAACTTTACAATCACATTTGACCAGGCGGTTATGGAAGACACCGGTCCAGGGTCGAAATACCTGAGCTACTCAACTGCCCTCACCACACTTTCTATAGTTGGGCACCGTCGATACTGTCCTCTACATTAAATTCTTTATCGCCAGATCACCATTAGCATTCGGGCCATCTCAAGCCCATGTATAAGTCCCTGAAACTCAAACCTACGTCGATTATTCGGACCATGCCTATCACTGGATCTTTGATCTAGTCACAGAGAGGACGGGAGGGAATGGAAAGTGCGGGCCACTGACCCGCGGTCTTTGTCTCTGCCTGCCATGGCGGGACTAGCTTGTGGTCAGAAGGCAGGTGTACATTGTTGCTTGAGAGCTTCAAATGGAAAAGCGTCCCACGTCATGGGAGTTCGAGCGTCACGTGGAATGAATTGACTTTCCTTGTGGATATTGTCGTGAACTGCCCCAACTCACAACACCAGAATTTCTACCCTCATCCACCTATTCTTCAACACCTCCTTTCGCCTGCTTTGCATCGCCACACCTTGGAATAACACCACGAACAGCATACCTAAATTGAATGCCGCTTAATATTGTGATTGTTGGCGCCGGTATCGCCGGCCTCACAGCTGCCATTTCGCTTCGCCGTGCTGGCCACAAAGTCACCATTTACGAGCGTTCCGCACTTAAAAACGAGGTCGGCGCCGCTTTCTGCGTCCCTCCCAACAGCAGTCGTCCTCTGCTCGCCTTGGGAATTGACCCTGAGGCGTCGCGCTTTGTTGAGGCCAAATTCATCTCGGTCAATCAGGCCACCACTCTCAACCAGAGCAGACGGATTTCCATGGCGGACACTACTGAAGCTTTTGGCTCCCCCTTTTACTTTGCGCATCGCGTTGACCTCCACAACTCCCTCAAGGAGATCGCCACTCGGGCTGACGGTCTTGGAGAGCCGGTCACCATTCGTTTGCACAGTCCGATCAAGTCCTATGTGAGTCCAATTTCTTACCCTCGGACGCCGAACTCCAATGCTGGTATCAATTGTGACTGAGAAATTGCCGAACTGCAGCGGCAGTTCTTGGCGCTCAGGCGCGCAGGGGCCTTGGCTGGAGCGCAGGGGCCTTGGATCATGTGCTCTCCCCACACACAGGGAGCTTCCATTTGTATATAACTGGGGAGTGCTTCGCACTCCCCTTTTCTACCAAATCAAGCCACTTTGCAACTGCACTTCCGCTGCTCCTGAGCCCCTCGTTCCTCAGTCAAAAACGTTCCACAGAAATCCAACTACAGAATCCCTACATTCCATCCATAACTCTCAAGGAAACCGGCGAGGTTGTCGTTGCCGACCTTGTCGTCGCCGCAGACGGAATCCATTCTGTTGGCGTTGAGGCCATTCTCGGACACCGATACCCTTCCAGGCCCCAGAAACTCTACAACGGCTGCTACCGCTTCTTGATCCCACACAACGAGATTGAATCGGATCCCGAGACAGCTTGGTTTACTAAGGATTCTGGCTGCATGCGTGCATTCATGAACAATCCTGGCGAGAGTCGTTTCGTCTCCTATCCGTGCAGAGGGTAAGTTGGGATGGAAGCTGTCTATTTGCCCCCAATTTGAACGACGGGAGAGCATCGCTAATCTTTCATCCCAGGGGCGACACTTGGAACGGAATTGGCATGTTCCGTGACAAGGAACTTGGGCAGGCCACTGCTTCTCAAGAAGGTCAGTCGCTCATGTTGTCTGTCCGATACGAGTAGCCAAGACAAAAACTAATGACAAAACAAACAGACTGGTGAGCTCCCATCGACAAGTCCCATCTCCTTGAGACTTTCAAAGACTTCCACCCATCAATTCATGCTGTCCTCAAGTAAGCACCTGCCATCCCCGTCATAATACGTCTTCATCCCACTGACCAGTTCCAACAGCAAAGCAACCGACGTCAGGCGCTGGCCTCTGCTCTAAGTCAAGTGACCGGCTTTTGGAACACTAATCCCCATATATAACCCTGAAAACCAGGTGTGGGTGGGGATATGGAGGATAGTGATAACCAAGGTTGGAGCTTTGTTGGAATGACCGGATTGATGCCAACGAGAACAAATCACTGAAAAGAATCAAGGTAAAGGATTTTAGAATTTCACAACACCAAGACCCACTGCGACTTGCAAAGGGGGTGTGGCAACAGCATTGGAACCTATACACCTATATGCCTCCCAAGCTGGCCCGCCAAAGAACAAGAACACCCAACAGCCGCGACAAGTTCATTTTCCCTCTGCCATTCGATGCAGGATAACAACCCACGGCTCGGGTTCCCATTTGGTCCTACCCTCAGCTTCCACCTCCTATACCCCGGGCCCGACCTCTTGCGTGCTCTCAGACGTCTCTGGCGTCTCTAGCATCTCCGTGTCGGATTCGACACTCTCGTGACTGTCACTGTCGGGTGTGACCGGCGATGTTCCCTCGATGGCCGCCCGCGCTTTAGCTCTGTCGAGCTCCTCTTGCAATGTGACCTAAATATCGACACTGCTCCTGGGCGTAAGGTGCGATGTTCCCTTGACGACCGCTTTAGCTTTATTGAGTCCATCGTAAATGGCGCCGTAAACACATCCGAAGACTAGCATGAACTTGTCGAAGTCGTCACGGCGATACTTGGTCCCGTGAAGCTTTTGGATGTCCCGTCGCACGGTTCTCCAAAGGTCCGAGAACTCGCCCTGGGGGATCCCGACCGCTGACTCGATGTCCAAAAAAATGTCTCTGACTTGCTCGATCTTGTCTTCGGTAGTTGCCATTTCGCCGTGTTGAAAGCGATTTTCACATCGTGCAATTGATGTGCGGTGTGCGATGCGTGGGGATGTAGACAATGACTGGGGAATACCCGAATAGCGATGAATGGATTATATATATGCATCGGTTAAACTTTATGTGGTTACGCGTACGTCAATGATAAGGCTGGGCTACCATCGTAGGTACCTACCTAGGTACCACTCATGGGAATCAAGCTCCCTTTCGACATACAGCACGAAGACATCGTACCTCACCGACCTCAAGCTGACATGACTACGTACCTGATCGTAAAGTCTACCACTCCCCCCACCGTACCGCTCGCACGTCGTCCTCACTCAGCTACAATCCTCCATCCACTTCGCCCCCTTTTTCCCTGGTCAACTAGAAACTCGACTCGACCTCGCAGACCTGCGACGCGTATTTCCAGTCGTTGACCACCTTGTTGTGAAGCCTCTTGTAAAGACGGTTGCCGTGCTCGCCCACAAACGTGTTGACGTCCGCAATCGCATTGTTTTCGCTGTCGAGCCAGCACTGCGCGTTCAGGTACTGGAGCGCGGTGTATCCGTAGTCGGCGGTGCGCACTGTGATTGGGTTCGGGAGTTAGTGCTGTCATGTCTTGACGAGAAGGTGGCTTGAGGCCCGGGGTTGACTCTTGGCCATGACGTACTTTGGAAAGCCTTGCACCATAGGCTGAGCATCTTCTCTGGGTTTTCGAAGTTCTCGCTTTGGCCCCTGCCCCATGCGGTCGCATTCACTCGGTACCGGGTGTAGGCGCCCTCCATCTAGTTTGGCTCCCAGTGCACCTCGAGCCCACAAGGAGCGCGTGAAGCTCGCCGTTGGGCTTACCTGTGTGGTGGCTGTGATGACCCCGCTGGGAATGAGAGGTCGTGGTACAGGGACATACGCGGCCGCGAGGGGTGCGACCAGCAAGAAGATCATCGAGGAGAGCTTCATCTTCGCGGCGCAAAAGTGCTCGGTGTTGAATGGGAATTCGATGTCCTGCAGTGAGACGCAGATGGATTCGTATTTGAGACTAGGAACGTGGCAAGTCTGCCATTCCTCAATATTTTCCCTGTTCGGCAGTGCGTTGTTCGGAACTGAGTTTGTTGGTAAACCTTTTGCTGTAGGGCTTCGAACCTGACCCGACGAACTGGCAATGTTATTTAACTTCCACGCTGTTGCAACCAAGCCTTCGGAAACATCCCGTCTGCACCTGCCGGTGTGGCGACAAGAGCAGAGTTTCGGCAAGCATCGTGGTCGCATATTTGTAGAAGCAGATCACACAGCCCTGCTTCGTCCGTCAGTTCAATAATCTAAAGTCCGGCACCAAATTAGACATTGGGCATGTTGCCCGGTGGCGGGTACTCTGTATCTCTGCGGAAGATATCTCTGTTCCGTGGAAGTACCCATACGACGGACCTACTCATAGATCACAGCAATGACGTTTCGAAACAACACTGCTTCATCTCCAATGCGTCCTGCGCGCCTTATGCTATGACTGCTGCGAAGTCACTCTCTTGGAGCGAGGTTTGCTCAGGTCCGCTGTCTCTGTTAGTCATCGGCCAGGGCTGGATGGTTCGTTGGACGAGGATGCAAGGGCCGGCGTTGAAGATGGGCTGAAAACGGAGACGATTTCATCAATGAGTTGGGTCGCTGGCGGGGTGCAAATGACTTACACAAGCAACGAAATACCTGGGACCTCCCGAGAAGTAGCCCTGGATTCATAGCTCACAGTAACCTGCATCACAGAGCATTCCAAACAAATCACCTGTATTACACCATTATTACAGAAGTTCCCTGAACTCCTACACCACCTCCTCTTCCTGATCTACTCCAACTTCCTCCCAGCCGTCACACCAGCACTCTCAACATCGACCTCTCCCTGCACATCGTGCATCCCCCTCCCCGTTCCACTCGGGACAATCGTCGACAGATCACCCATCGGCAGCCTAATCGGAAAGTCCACCGACTCCAAAAGGCCCCCAATCATCGCCCACCAACCGCATATGCTCACCACTAAGCACGCCGCACCTCCACCAACCGTCAACCGGTGCGCAAGCTCCAAGTCGCCATCGGCATGCGCGAACTCCGCGGCCGCAAGCAGCGGGAAGGCGAGGGTATAGGCCAGGAAGAGCACGACGAGGCAGATGTTCGTGCGGAACGAGCAGATGAAGAAGACGAAGGAGAGGACGCCGACGAAGAGGTAGAAGAAGCCGAAGGTGCTGAAGAACTGGTCGTTGAGGATGCCGGTAGCGCTCTCGTAGGGGCGCTGGGCGTTGAACGAGGGGGTGAGGGTTGCGCCTAGGGCGAGGAAGAAACCGCCTGTGAAACGAGAAAAAGGGGTTAGTGGGTGGTGGTGGGCAAAAAGTGGGAAGGGGAATGAGGGGAGAAGGCGTACCATATGAGCAATACACCACAAACGCGAACGTGTGCGCGAGGAAGAACTCGAGCAAGCCGCCGAGGAAAAGCAGGAGTCCACCGCAGAACCAGTTGGCGCCGTTGTTCGCGAAGCCGTTCTGGTCAGCGCCTCTCCAACCCATCAGCTGGCACGAGAGCGGCGTGAGAGTCATGACAAGTCCAGCCAAGGCCCTGCGATTTCGCGTCTGTTAGTCCCACCGATCGCAATATCTTCCAAGACACCAAAAAACGCACAATGGGGCTGGGTTTCCCCAGTTCTTCTTGGCAGGCTGGGCTGCGGCCCGGGCCTGGACGATGACCTGTGCCAGCTTGGCGGAGTCGTAGTCGGAGTCGTAAGACATGGTGGGCGGATTTTGCGTCGGAATAGACCTGCAGGTGAGCAAAAGGAGAGACAGGCCGAGAGAGACGGAGTGACGAGGAGAGAGACGGGAATTTCAGAGGTGGCAAGCTGGTGTTTATGCTCGAAGGGATCTCCCCTTTCTCGTCGCGTCGCGCGAAAAGTTCCGAGTTTAAGATTGACTTGGCTGTTGTCCAGCGTCCGGGATAGGGTCGCGAGGAGGCTATCCACAGATTCCACAGTTGGGACTGGGGTGGCAAGAATCCACCCCTATTGTCGAAGGGTGCGGATGAACATCCATGGTTGCCTGAATCCAGCAAAAGAGGGACACCATTTCGAGAAACAACACGACGAACGATGCAAAGGGAACATCTCTACGTCTACGTAGATAGAGACAAGACCGTTTATATGTCGCTGTAACCCCCAATAATCTTGATAACACCAACCCAACCCGATAAGAAGCCGAGTCATTGCGCCCCAGCCCCACCACACTTGATACAGGGGTCGTTACACTATCTCTCCCCAACCCAGGTCTTCCCTGTCCAAACCTATCATTACCAAAGCTTTTCACCAACAAGACTCTCTTCCACCTCGGTTTTCCCTGCCAAAACCCACTCCGAACTGTTCCGGGCACGCCGATTGCACCCGAAATCCACCTGTATCGCATTTCTATTTCCTCATGCTATTAAGGACTCGAGATAACAAGGGCGGTGGCAGAATTGTCGCGGCCTTTGCAAGGGGAGATCTTATCTTTATGCTCGAGTCAACGTCGGGGAATATTCTCCGGGGCGACCAGCGCCGTTTTCAACGACGACTTGGGACACTGTTGCTGTTGTCAACTGGGAATTTTTTATCAGATTCGTCGCGTCACGGGTATCGAAGTGCTCAGCCCGTTGCCTGGACCCCTATGATCATCTATTGTCACGCCACACGCCAGTTGCTGTGGGCTGAGATCGCCTTGTTGCCGATCCACCCGTATTTCTCCCAATCTTCTCCCAAGGCGTTCACACAATGGGGGAAAAGGATGTCCAACATACGGGGCAACAGGACCCTCAGGTTGATCTCCCGTGTGGAGGAGATGTGCTGTAACCTAGAAACCGAGCTGATCTCGCCATTCAGTTCAAGTTATGACGGCTGCGCTTGGTTGATTTCGCAGCTTTCAATGTGCATGGCATTCATCGGGCAGCCCCTTTTACCCCTGATCAGGGGTGTGCACTCACTAACCCTAACCCTTCTACTACTTCCATTTGCTGCGTTTGAGTACTTTGACTGTGACGTTTTGCACGCACCAAACCAGCACCCGATAATTGATATGAGTATCGTAGCGGTGGGTGCCACGAAGGTAACCTCAGCTTCCGACTTCTCAGCACGCATCCAAAGCGTTGAAGCTGTATGATGTTGGTTGCCAAGTGCTGAAAAGAAAGCGCTCTGTTCAACTGTTGGTGTTTCCGTGCCAGAAAGGAGGGTCGGCGGCAAATTCAGGGAGCAGGCCATGCTAGAAACGTGGGCTCCCCAGGCCGGCATTTAGGTGGATGAAAGTAGGTATTCAGTGATTCGAGATGAGGGGGCCAGGAGTCTTAGAGGGTGAAAGAGGACCATGCGCGAAATTCCGAATCTCTGGCCCTAACACCATATATCTACCCAAGCCTACCGCAACAGGTTGATTACCTGCGGTGTAAGAAATGCGCCGTGTGGCATTGGTACAATATCTACAATGTAGTGAGAACTGTGACGGGTGCCCAGGAATCCCGGTACCTAGGCATACAAGAAAGCGGGCGGCCAGTCGACACTCGAACAATGCATCTGTTTTGTACCTGAGTACCTACCTACCATTGTTCAACCATTTTGTCGTTTTCAGCGCCCCGAGCCTCCTATGCCGACTAAGCTGACAACGTATGCGCCAAGTACGTCGTCAATACTTCCCAGAGAAGTCACCGAGAACTTCTTCTCTTGCAACGTTATACTGAGTTTCTCTGCAAGTGGATCGAAAGGTCCCCTTTCATGGATTACCAATGCCAGGGCTCGCTCGTACCACGGCCTCGCCCGATTCCAAGATGATCGCTGTTGGTAATCCTGTCCAACAGAAATGTTGAAAGATATGGCCAGATCAACGGGCTGCTGCCCCGTTGGTAACAAGACAATCCTCTCGATGATTTGCGCTGTGTGATCCAGGATCTCATCGCAAGTATTGTGGCGGCCAGCCTCGCGGTGCAGAAAGGCGACGCGACGACAAATGCTCAGTTCAGTGTGGGCTACCTTCTTTTGCGCGTCCAGCTGCTTCTTGAGAGATTGCCAGGCCTGCTTGACAACTGGGCGGGCGGCCCGCTTGTCTCCGCGAGATATGTGCCACGAAGCTAAACTACATCTCGCTTGGATCGCTTGCATCTCCAGCCTGTCTGGGTACCTTTCGCACTGGGCGATGAGGCGGGAAAGTATCTGATCAACGCCGCTCATGCTTGACGAAGACCAAAGATTTGCCAAGCGCAACTGTGTCTCGATCACGCCCGCCTCGCTTGACTCCTCAAAGATTAGGGGCTGGTCATTGGCGAGATCGTCCAAGTCGTCGGCGGATATGTCGGTACCACTGCCAGGGATTTCAGGAGGTATTCCGTCCTCGATTTCATCCCAATTGTCCAACAGCTTGTAGGTGAAGAGCTGGGCATGTTCATGTCGACCCCAGGACTGGAGAAGGTCAACAACACCGAGGAAGTGCATCATGGTTCTGTGATGTCGGTGACCCCAGCGACTGACAGTCTCTCGGGTGAGCCAGTTAAGCGCCTCGTCGGCCTGGTCCATCTGTTGGCGGTTGGCATACATGGCAGCAAGCGTGTACAATGCTCTGACGGTGCGCGACTGTGTCGAAGATAGCGACCTCTTGAAGCCTGCAATCGCATTTAACAGCTGGTCTTCTGCTGTATCGGCGTCGCCTCTTGCATCGGCTTCCAGCGCACCTGTCACTAGTTTGTCGAGATCCAACAATGACAGGTTCCCCTGAGCGGGCCGAAGTAGTCTTTCGGCGAAGTGGTTTTTCTCGTTGACTCGTTTCGAAGGAGCCCTGGCTATTGGAGATAGAGCAGCTGCCGGGGTCTCTGGGAGACGGGCGGGAGTTTCGTATGTGATGCTGGCTGGGGTCGGTCCATCTGCTCTTTGTGGATCAGTTATATGCCTGCAACGTTGGGACGGAGCACTGGATTGGATTTAACCCACCAATCACATATTGGGGCTGCTTCCGATGTCCTTCTTCTGGAGGGATCTCCTCTTCTGCAGCGAGTTCCTGGACGCGGCCTCCTGTGAGGCGATCGTATGTCCTCCTCACTCTCTCTTCGGTCCAAGTCTGGCCCCCGAACTTGAACTCGGTCGGACGTGGCTGGCGCTCGTTGGCCTTGCCCATCATCCAGGCCGCTCTGTCCTTGGACAAGTTCTTTGACCACTTCCAGACCCTGAATTTCTCCTTGTACATCTTGTCCCTTGCTTGGAGCGTCAGCAGTGCCTACAGCGGAGTATGGGCCGACTCACGTGGCGGAAAATTTGTGCTGGTCCCGCATCGTCCTGATTGTTTGGGGTAGCGACAATTTCTGCACCATGTACAGCTCTTGGATGAGAGGCTTGTGCTGCTCCCAATCTTGATCCAATGGTGCGGCCATGCGGGGCTTGCGGGTTCTTGGCCGACTTGAGGACGCAGTTGTGCTGGCAGCGAGGAGAGGCGCTGGCTGAGAATGCTGGAGGGGAGGCACAGCAACTTTTCCATCCCCAAACTGGGGCAGAAGATGTGCAACGGATTGACTGCCGAAGCCATCGCGTCCGTGATGCGGATGCCCTTGATGGACGTCATGCGCAAATGCTTGGAAGCTGCTCGAAAAGTATGGCGAGGGTACGCTAGGCGTCGGCGGCGGAAGGATCGAAGAACTCCTGAACTGGTACAGTCCTGCAGTCCGCGATGGCCCAGCCTGGGGGCTCGAGCCCTCTGGGAAGCCCCAAGGGGAAGCCTCCGCCCACTGGTTACCCGAGTTCATTCGTGCGGTTTGCCTTTATGATGGCCTGCATGTGGCGATTTCAATGTAGCGCGATAGCAATGGAGAGCGACCAGATCGCGGTGATGCTTGTCTGGGAAAAGAAGAAAGAGGACGGAACATATAAGGGAGGGTTGCAGATACCTAAGGTAGGTACCTAGGTAGGAGGGATTGTGCGGGGGCAGACGCAGTGCACTTGGAAAGCCTGGGAAACAGCGCGCCCGAGAGAGAGAGTGCGCCTACCTCCAGATATTATGGCAAACTCGGTCCCTCTTGTCAGATTGCTGAGCTTGGCAGGTCGATTGAGGCAGTCAAAGCCAATCGACTGCAATACGGACCGCCGGGCGGGGTTGCCAGATGCCTGGGCTGTCCGACTCGACAGCGGGTAGCCACGACTGCCACCGCGGCGCGACCCAGGTGGCGAAGCAGCCACCTCCACTTCACAAAAGGCAACCGAAAGTCTCAGAAGGTCCAAGAGTGCCGCGCGCCGCCTTCAGAAAAGGCAAACAAAAGTCTCAGAGGTGCCGCACGCCACGCTGCTGCACGGAGCCCTGGGTCGATGAAGGGCTTCTGCAGAACTTCTCCAGAACTTCTGCACCCGCCAATCAGCAAAAAGCCACACTTGGGGCGTGATTTCCCCACCCCACCCTACCAATCTGCCACACCGTCTTGATCTTGGAAGCAGAAGTCCACAAAAGGTCTTGAGATGCGATGGCCGGTGGGACGTTTGATCATAACAGAAGTTCCAGAAAGGGTTCTGGGAGAACGAGCGGATATATATACTGGGATGGCGGGCTCCGGAACAGGCGGTTGTTGAACCACTCCAATTCAGACACAACGACCTGGCATTGAATACGAAGGAAGAAAAGCAGCGACACGGCAATGACTTCGAGCGTGAGTACTTAGCTACGAGTTGCTGCGCCCTGTCCCCTGCGCTACACCTCCGATTAGCTAATCACGAACAACCGAGCAGGACGACCCCGCTCCCGCCCCTGCCAATGATGGCTTGAGCTACGCGCTAACGCAATACATCGGCGAGAGTTGGAGGGACCAGCCCTTTCACGGAATTGGGGCTGCACTGGGATCCGACAAAGTACCCTCTACCACCCCACGCACGCAAAGCAAGTCCAAGTCGTCCAGTCTCGGTTACTTCGACATGGGAAAGACGGTGGCAGAGCCCGATGAGCCAGTCACACCGAAGTAGTCCAGAGTACCAGCAGTCTGGCCCGTTTTTGTGCGAGGAATCAATTGCTTGGAGGAGGCCCAAGGCAGCAAGGGTTGAGGCTGAACCACGATGGCCAGGCGTATAAAGTAGTGTTTGGGTCTGCGAGCAGGCTGTGAGCAAAATTGACCCAAATCTTTCTCTCCCTCCCATCCACGCCTCGTGTCTATCCTGTTTCCATTGCTACTTCCCCAAGCTCCGATAGCATTGACCCGCGGGAACCATGTCGTACACAGGGTCCTCTGACGTGGAGAGTGAACCCGATGATGTGCTGGACCCCGGGAAACCCATGGATGACTACCTCGATCCTGATGGTGCAAACCCTCAAGCTTTTGACTTCTCGACCCTCTTTGCATCAGCGCCACAATCACACCCTGAAGGCACAGGGCTCTCTTGCCAGCTCAACTCTTTTGACTCTCTCTTTGACCGAAAGGGCGAGCGCCGGCTCCTGGAGACTGGGTCATCCACAACACTGCATGTCGACCGCTACGCCCATTCATTCAGATCTGCCTTGATTCTCACCAAGTTTTGGAAGTACGACCGCAGCCCCGACTACAGCGAGCTGGAGATCAGGTCCCCTCACATGAAGGCTGCTATCAAGGCCGTTGTTCCTGACTACAACACCCATGACATTATCGCTCGACATATCGTCCTACGCGACGAGCCACGATGCTTGTTTCACTTCAGGGCTGAGCTTCAGGCCTACGGGGCTGTGGCCGAGAACCATCAAGCGGCGGAACACATCTTCTTCATGCTGCAATACGCCCAAAACGCTCTCATGTTTCCGATGCTTTCGTTCTTCACCTTCATGGAGGATCCAACCATGGTACCGTCTCTAGACTTTCTCAATCTATGGATGGTATTTCGACCCGGTGATCTCGTTTACATCAAATCTAGCTCTAAAAAGCACGCTGGACACGGGCGTGTCTATCGCTTTAATAAGATGGAGAGGTGCAAGTGCGAGGAAGCTTTCTGTCCCCGGTCCAAGTGGTCCCTAACACTTGAGGGGATCGAATATGACGGCACCTCATTTGGCTACAAAAATGTGCATGCCACGATTGATCCCTATGATGGCAACAGACAAATTCGAGATCTCATCGCATTCCCCCTCAAGTATCATCCCGATGAGAATAATCTCCGCCAACAATTACATGCAAGAGGGGCCAAGTTGATCCAGCTTCATGGCCACCACTATCGTCAATACTCCGGTCTTGCCGAGTTGTTGGGGCTTTGGGGCGGGAATGATAGCATGGTCAGTTGTCCATCTCCCAGAATACGCGCGCACGGGTATAGCTACTAGTAGTTATTGACAACCGCAACGCTAGGTCCAGGGACGAATCATGATAGATGCAGATGCATTCGCTCAAGCGAAGCCAGATTACTCACCAACACTTTCCGATTCCCAGCAGAAGTTCAACCCGGAGAATGGCGATCATATCCTCATGACCGATGATGAACTTCTCATTTGCTCCGACGAAATTGCGGGATACTCGCTAAACGAAAGAAAGTGGGGACTGTTCAAAGTCGACCTTGTCCAAGACGTCGATTTTGACGACGGTGCGTTTGACCAGCTGATGATCGACGAGCGAATCAAGAGGCAGATTTCGTCTCTGGTCAAAGTGCACGAGAATGAGGCACTTCAGTTTGACGACTTCATCACGGGCAAGGGCAAGGGCATGATCTTTCTCTTGCACGGAGACCCGGGGGTGGGCAAGACACTTGCAGCAGGTAAGAACTGATGCGAATAACCCTCACATTTGGACTGTCGATGCCGGCCCTAACTTAGCTTCCGTAACACAGAGAGCATTGCAGATCTTTGCCGCAGACCGCTACTACGTGTGGACATATCTACATTCGGCAGTGGAGCTGCAAGTATCGAGCGTGGCCTCTCAAAGGCATTCCAATACGCAGAGATGTGGAAGGCCGTAGCTTTGCTCGACGAGGCCGATGTGTTTCTTGAGGAGCGCCGGAACGATGACCTTGAACGCAACAATCTCGTCTCAGGTTGGAGCCCTCTATTCCCAACGCTAGTTGTTTTCATGGCCATTAATACTCACAAAACCCATCGTAGTGTTTCTTCGAGTCCTCGAATACTACAAGGGGATCCTTTTCCTCACCACCAACCGCATCGGCGTTTTTGACAAGGCCTTCAAGTCCAGGATCCACCTCGCTATCCACTTCCCAACCCTTTCATACAACACGCGCTTCAAGCTCTGGAATGCCTTTATTACCAAGGCCTCAGTCGACAGCGCTGAGCTGCTTCGCCGTGACGGCTCCCTTGACCAGCTTGCCCGGGAGGAGGTCAATGGCCGGCAGATCAAGAACATTGTCCGCACTGCATTTGCCCTGGCGATCAGTGAAAAAATGACAATCCAGCTGGAGCACATCACCACGGCTCTCGAGGCGATGAAGGCCTTTGAGGAAAACTTTGACGTCGCCCAGGGGAAGAATAACTCGGAGAACGACCTGGAGCAGGGTGGAGGGCAAAGGGCGGATGACGTCAATTCCAATGAGGAAATCGGAGAGGGGAGTAGCTCATACGCTGGACGTGTAGCAAAGCGACCGAGATTGGGGGTTTAGATCCTCCAACTGTGATTTCTCTTAGACACCATGCCTCAATATCTCTTGGCAGCCCCAAGCTCTTGGCCTTTATTTTCCCGCTCAGCTGTCCTTTTGACGCGGACCCTACCCTTCTTCTCCTCGACTGTCTCATATTATCTCTTCCTGACCACACCCTCCATCTTCTTTGAGCCGTAACCGCGAACGACATTCGCCGGACTTCCCCTTTTACCCCTGAATCTCTGTCCAGCCGTCATCCCTAACCCTTTCGGAGAGGGCCCTCCATGGTATATGGATACGAAGTACAATACCTACTTGCCCAACCCAGCCTTTCGCATTAACGTATTCATATCTTCTCTGAGAAGTTACCGCACCTCAATTCATAAAATCTGGCGTCCATCATCTGCTTTCGCCTTCTTGGGTCTTTGGCGTTCAGCACGGTGGCTTGTCATGTCAGATTCAGATTTCGCACATCGATTTGGGTCTGAAGTTACTGTAGCGCTAGTAATCTGACCCACTCTTTTGCCCAGAGCGCCCTCGAAAATCACTGAAAATTCCCTTACTGTAATAGAATTACTGACACTAGTCTAATTCTGAGCCCGGCAGGTTGTAGAAGAGCAGAACAATATTGACATTCAAGTTGGAACATACAGCTTTGAAGTGCAACTTAGCTGTACATCATGGTATTATCCAGCAGCACACCAATAATACTACGTCCCGATACCACCACCTTCCGCTCTCACCACACTTTTACTCCACTACACCGGGTATCAACAAACCGTCCGACTATCAACCCTCCAACTCAAAAATGAAATCCTCGTGCGAACACGCCCATTCATCCACCCCTATCCTCTCCCCTCCCCCTCTCACATCCTCCGGCCGCTCAGGATACTTCGATCCCTCTGCCCCACCCTCGCCGAGTCCATTCAAATCCATCCTTGCATACGCCCCTCTCAAGTTCCGCTGCGAGGTCGCCTTCCGAACCTGAGATTTTGGCTGCGGTTGGTACCGCGACAGGTCAGGCACGGGATTTTGCGGCTGGTCGCGGCGCAGGCTCTGGAACCGCTGTGGTCCGGACTTCAAGTTCACGTTGCCTGCGTGGCGGAAGTCGCCGCTTTGACGGGCGGCGACGAGACGATGGCGGAAGGGGGTTCCTGCGGTGTGGGGACTCGGGTTAGTACCGGTTTGTTCCCTGGGCGGGATGGTTCCCTCGTGAAGAAAAGGGGGACATACGGGTTACGTACCTTGGGAAATGTTATCCTCGGTCATGAGCTCCCTCGGAAAGCCGCTGATGGGGAGGTAGGAGTCAATTGAGTATGGATACGGGTTGGTCTGGAGGCAGAGGGAGATTTCTGTGGTGGAGAGCTCCTTGGAGGTGGCGATCTGGATGCGCTGCAGGTTGAACGTGCCGCGGAGGTACATGTCGTTGATGATGTCCTCGGTGAGTATCATTTTGAAGTTGTTGGTGCGGTAGCCTTTTTCCTCGACATAGAAGTACGGCGCAAATGTCCCGCGGAGGTACCACCGTAGGAATCTGCCGAGGGCTTTGAGCTCGTCGGAGTTTTGCTCGAAGCGGCAGTGGATTCTGCCTGTGAGTGGGGTTGGGGAAATGGGTTAGTTTGGGAGCTGGTATTTGGGGGGAAAGGGGCCAGGCTCGGGGAGGCTTACCTTCGCACTCAAACTGGTTGGGATTTCGCTGCTTCACAGAACTGGGGTTTTTGTCGAAAAAGAATGTGCTAGCGATGAGCCTATGGGCGATCTCTTTTGTCCTTGCAAGATTCTGGTTGAGGTACTCCGATGTGGCCTTCTCGAGGCGCCCCAGCTCCTTGACTTCGTTGAGTCTAGGTACCTTGTATTGCAGATCGGGATTGATGCGGATGAACCGACGGTGGCTGTCATTTGTTTCATGGTCTGGCGCCGTGTTCTCGGCCATGAAGGTCCGCCAAATTTCGTTGCATTCCAGAAGCCTGTCAAACCGTTCGGTAGCAATGTTCCACAACAATTTCAAGGACAGCAGACCTTTTGATGATTTTGCTTTAGCCTTCGGCGAGGTGACTTCGCGATCATCAAAAGTCAGCCCACCCCGAGGTGAAGTTTCATCTTGGTCGGCTGTATTCGTCCCAGTCCCCACAGACAGAAGTATGTCCGGTGGTGCGCCAGCGACGTCGCCCCAAATGAGCCTTCGTTCGTGATGGGCCACCCAAACTGGGTTGTTGTGGTACAGGGCCCCGTCGACGTAGGTGCTCTGTGTATCTTCCTTTACAAATGGCTTGAAGAACGGTGGTGCGGCAGCGGTTGCACGGGCGCTGATATGCCGAGAGATTGTGAGCGGTCACAAAGCAATGGAAAAGAGAAGAAGAAGGGAAAGCAGAGCCACCAAGGGTTGAAATATCCGAAGAAAGAGTAGGAACTTACGCTTCCCACATCTTGAACTCCGTAACAGGCCCTTCGGCTCGGACGAGCCTGTACGGAAGGTCTGGTGTCGCAGTTAGCACATGACTCCGTCCCCTTTCTGTCAAGTAAGGAACATACCATAGCTCGTTGGATCTGGTCGGTTATAGTTCGTGATGATGACAGCTTGCTGCGCCACGACTGTGGTGGAAGTGACAGCAACCTTGGTGGCCATTTCTGGCGAACTGGTTGCCCCGCCAAACAGCGGTCCTTCTTCAAACCTCTCTTTAAGAAGAGTCTCGAATGGTTTGGTCTTGTACATGCTCTTGTGGTAGGAAATGGAGATCTTCTCCAGCACGGGAGCACCAATCATTTTTTGTTTCGAGAATGCCGTCTCGCACAACTCTTTAAATTGACCGATGCAGTCTTCGACCGGCCAGTTTTTCGCGCCAAGACCTAGAGCAAGAATCCCTCCAGTACTGAGGATGTTAGCTCTCAGCAACTAGAAAATAGCACGGGAGTGTGTTTTGGGGTTACTGCATACCTTGTGCCAACGATCAAGTCGAAGAAAAGTTGAATGGGTAGGTCTGGGCCAAGGATTTTCTCGATGGCCTTCAAAACTTGCAGCTCAACGATGCCTCGAACACCGCCGCTATGATCTGGTTAGCCCTGACGAATCCGTCATGTTGCCACGCATTCTGAGGGAGCTCACCCATCAAGGCATAGGATCCGAGTTCCAGCAAAGCGTGGTTTTACTGCGATTCGCCATGGCGGGTCCCACTTCCAGTCCTTCAAGTGCAACGGACAACAGGTGAGTTCAATTTTGGTCCTAGAGACTTTCTTTCCGTAGGAGTTGATGCACGGGCTGCAGAGAACATGCCCGCAAGGTAGTGGGTGCTCCGGTAATTCTCTCAGACAAGAAAAGCAGGTATGGTGACTCACGAAGTCCGAGACATTTCCAAGGCCGCGGTAGAACTGGTTGAGCTCCTCGAGGTGGAGTTGAGCAGCGATGTCGGTATCCTTCCACTCGTGTAGACTGTGACTCAAGCCGGCAAACCTGTCCTGAAGACTTGCGAGGTCCTCTTTTAAACGGTCGATCCACTGAGGGACAAACTTGCCCCTGTCGAAGTCGGACTGGTAATCCCCGTCGCCAATCATCCGCCCCTCCGCGTTTTGGTGTCCCTTTTGATTGTGTCCCACCTTGAAGTTGCAGCACCGACCCCCGCGGGCGCTCACAAAGCTACAAGGGGCACAGAGGTCGACAAAACGATCGACAGCTTGCTCGCAGAACTCAACATACGCATCATGCAGGAGCCGCACCGTGGGTCCTAGAAGAGTGTCAGTAGACCGACATCAAAGGGCAAATAGGTAACTAACCCATCAGATTCTGTCTCACAGAATCAAGCATTATACACGATGAGATCATCGGCCTCATGTTCTCAAACACAGCTCCTGGATCCCCGCGGCGGGTGACATGTTGGTTATTCCAGTTCTGTCGAATTGACAAAGCGAGGTTGAATATGTTGCCTCCGAAATCTCTAGGAATGGGGTTGTGCTTGAGTGCCTCCTTGATAAAGTCGAAGGGGGTGTTGAGGTCCCTCGAAAAGTGGTCATAGGCTGCCTGGAGGTACATCTGCAGTTGCTCCGCCGTTGCCAACATTCGCACTCTCTTCTTCGTCAACAGGGATGCCCTGCACTTGTTCTGGATCAGCTGGAACAGCTTGTCCACTTGGCCGTCCATGAGCATATACCGACCTCGACTTGGGATGCGAACTACAGTTATCGATGCGTAGTAGCACTCCAACAAGTGCTTTGTGCTCTTGATTGTCCGGCCACTTTGACGCCATACTCGCGCTTGCTCTTCAAACTTAGGTTCCCGGGAGACCGCCTTTTTGATGTGTCCAAGCAGGAGGCTAGTGGCGGTTTCCACATCCCACTCCTTATCATCCACATTGTCCGTCGCGTTGAGTACGATGATAGCATGGGGAAGAGCGGGCTGATTGAGCGATTTATCGATCGAAGCGGCGCCCCAGTCAAGGAGCTTCTCTAACACGGTTGACTCAAAAGCTCTGTCCGACATTAGGATCGACCACGGAAAGATTTCTGCGCCTTCATGGGCACAGGGCTAACAAAGGGGCTCTCACCTGGGATTCCGAAGAACAAACACTACAACGTCGGAAAAAGTGTAGAGTAGCCGAGGGTAAAGCTGGGTGACGGCGTATTCCCGCTTCTTAGTCTCGGGGGTCACCGCCCAAACGATGTCCCTCTCAGATCCATGCCGATTTTTCTTCAATTTCTTCTTTGACTCGAAGTAAATGGATGATCTGTCCGTACCAGATGACCGACTGCCGAGCACGGATGGAAGCACAGGGGCCTCGTGCTTATCCTTGGCCCTGTGGCGCAGACCCTTGGGGATGGCCTCACCACCGTCAAGGCCTTCACAGTCCGCATAGAGGAGAGGCGACCTGGTGTGGTATGTCAAGGGGTCGGCGTACAGATGAACGTCGCCCGTCGTCGGAATCCGGTCGTTGTTCGAGGACGTCACTGGTGACGGGAACTTGGGGCCGTTATCGGGAGAGGCAGCTTCCAGGCGGTCGATTAACATTTTGATGAGGGTGCTCTTTCCGGCTCCTTGATGAAGACATACCTGGTCAGTCTATGGTACACGTTAAATAACGGAAGGTGAGTTCAACATACCCGTCTGACCAATAAAGGACACCAACTGAGGCCATCTCTGACCCACATCCCGCGTCTGGCTCTCACTCATGAGCGTCGCAAACCGCCCGTGGTCTTGAAATACGGGCTGGTTTGTGCTGTCGCGCCCAACACCAAACCAAGTTGTATCTTCGTCCCCGAGGAGCTCATTTTCATGCTCGCCCTCAGTCCGCGACGGCTCGAGGATTTGCCGAAGTCTTTGAACAACCTGCGGATTCGACTTTTCGTGAGGTCGACTGTCCCAGCCGACGGCACCATCGGCATGGAGAATCCACTTGGACCAGCACTCGTCGCAAAAGGAGAGATTGTTGCATTGGATGCAGCTGAAGGTTGTTTTGTCGGTGGCTTTGCACATTTGGCAAGGGGCGCGGCCCGCGTCCGGTGCCATTTCAGTCAAAAAGCAGTCTCAAAAGGATGAGACACACTCGCGTCTGACATGTGACAGAAGCTGAAAGAGTGGTGCTCGAGAGCAGAAATCAACAGGGGAAACCCCGTACTTAAGAAATGACCCGCTTCAGATGCTAGGCCCAATGAGCGGCCAGTCCATGCCACACAGTCGAGGCCTCCTGCCATTCCAGTTCAATTGACGATGTGCGCTTGCCGTCAGGCTATCTAGCAATCAGGGTTGGTGGCCTTGCTCTTTCCGCGTCGACTTCGACGGATCTGTAATGTGACAACACCAATCGGAAGAGATACCCCGAACGCAAATAGACCAGCATACGGATCCGTATGTCCGCGGCGCCCCAAATTTCATGCCAACGTTGCAGAAAGAACAACTACTCCAAGTCGTTGACCGGGCTCTCAATCACATCAACTTGCCCAATCAAAGCAAACGGCAACACACCATGACCATGCACCTCCCCCAGCCACCCGAGGGGCTTTTTCAGAACGCTCCTTGTCTACTTTGGTACACCAGGCTCTGGGCCACACTGGAATTTCGCGCACCATCCCAAAGTCTGCCTTGCTTCCAAGGCCTCCAAATTCAGCGCGATATGATATCGGCACGCACCGAAGATCAAATCAATGAACCCGACATACATATCTGCCATACTGCAATGCAAGTTTATCACCTTCCATACACGTGAGTTGGCAGCGCTGGGGCTGAGTGCGCGCTCCCACTACCGCCGCTGGGACAAACTAGGCGTATTTCTGGCGCCCGCATGCGTGATTTTCGTGCCATTTGCAGCTCTGTCTCAGTGCTGCAGCAAGCTGCTATCGATTGGTCACATGCGCGACGAAAACTGCACTTTTTGCTCCCCCGATTTCCACTTCTGCTTGGCACTGTACTAACTTGAAGCAAAGCCTTAGCCGCCCTGGCTGCCGCAAGCCGATCAAAGTCTTGGAGCGATCACATTGGTCACAACGTGTGGCTTGGTCTTATCAGTGAGCAGCACGGCCCCTTTTCCGGTGAGGGAGGCTCAAGGCCGTTATCGCGTTCAATGTTGGTCTTCAGCGTTAACCACCTGGCAACTTGGTCAGCTGTTGATTTTTCCCGAAACACAAGATTTTTGACATTCCAGATAGTGTGAGCATACATGACATAGTCCAGAGCCGAATTCGAGTTGAGACTTGATGTTTTACTAACATTCGAATCAGGAGAATGTTTCAGACAAGTCTGTCGTTGGTGTTTCGACGTTCGCAAGGCTCTCGCCAGCCGATGCCAGCCGCCAGCATCTTTTCCAAAGTGATGATCTCCGGTTCGGGGTTTGGTTTGTAAGCCCCACGGACGAACCTGAGCTTACGTAATCCTGAGTTGGGGAGTTGGGGATCTGGTGACAAAGCAGTTATGCAGCAGCAGCGGTGACCCCTCTCTACCACCTGTCACGGCCGATGGGCTGAGCCTGTCAACTGTCAGGCTGGTCGCAAGATAAGGTTGGGAGTGGGGCGCGCCAAGATTGACGACGCGAAAGTGGCACCTGTACAGATCCGTAACTGACCAAGCTCACCACCAGCAGACCGATCAACAATGAACCTAGGTATCTAGGTAATGTGGGCATATCATGTTACAAGCAAAGCTGCTGAGATCCACGATTGGTAAAACTTTTTGATGATATCGAGATGGGAGAAACTCGGAAAATCATTTCGTACCTACCAGCCTGCATCATTGGCAATTTGTGTCAAATTACGTAATCGCGCCTTGGCGCCACGGAACCGCAGCGCGGCCGAGCACCAGAGCTTCGCTTGGCTGAGAAGACGGCTCCCTGAATACAACAAGACTTGATGGCGGTAATTACTGTGTTCTTGGTTGACTGCTTTGAATTCAACAATTTGAACAAGAACTCCCAAAATCGAAAGCGCCAAACACCCCTTCGCCACCCACCCCAACACCCTCCTCGCGAACCTCCTCCCATCCCATCTCTCTACTTCCCAACTCCAAGATTCCGAAATACATAGACCCCCCAAGAAACCGTGCTCAACAGACCATAGATAATATACGACCCCGACCGACACCAATCCCCACTGCCGGGATGTTATACGAGATCAACAGCGCCGACCATAGCCGTGACGCAGGGGGCGTTTCGCGGAGGTAGGATTTAGTAAGGGTGATGAGTTCTTGAAGGGGTGTCTCTTCCTCAATGAGGGAAATGTCATCTATTCCGCTTTGCCCCCTTTTTGCGATCGCTCCATGCGTCACCGCCCCTTTTCCCAATTCATGAGGAAATAACCACCCCCACTTCTAACCTAAGCCTTCGCCCCTAATATAGTCGACAGCCACGCGAATGTCCTGCAGGCGGGTGGTGGCTCCCCACTTGAGAATGGCTGCAACGCACGCGTAGAGACGGGCGAAGTGCTGGGCGTCAGATAGCAAATAGGAGGCCACGCGCTGGATGTAAAAGGTCGAGCCATCTTCGCCTTTCCACGACGCATAGAGCTGACCAAGGTTATTGTCGATAGCAAGGCTGTAACATATAATAGGGATGCGCCCTTGGCATGCAGTGGCGCTGAGGGCTGTGTTGAGCTGATCAAGTGCCTGGAGGCAAGCGGTAGCACCGCCTGCACACTGGTTTGCGGCGTCCCAGAGGCTTCCTCCCGTGCCAGCAGCAGCCTTAATCTCAGCGACAAAAAAGGGAAAAGTAACCTCGGGAGTAGCTTGGGTATAGGACGGGATCTTAGGATGGATGTGTTTAAGCATGGTTTGTTGGGCCTGAGTAAAAGCCGTCCAGATACTATAACCGTATAGCAGATTGGGTTGTGGCTGCGGAAGGGTGTAAGATACGTCGGGACAGGTAGGTATAAGATGGCGGGCTATGCCGCGCTGGTAACAGGTAGGGAGCCCCAGGGGCAGTGTAGTAGGAAAGAGGCCGTCAAGGCAGAGTCGGACGGACACATCAGAGCAGCCGTGCGTGCCCAGATCGTCGAGCTTGTGCATCATGGCGGCCAGAATCGCCAGGGGGTCTGGTGCCACGGCCCCGGTGAGGATCTAGTCGGTGAGGAGGGCCACGGTGTGGGGGAGGGTGCTAGAGGGGAGCCGGAAATAGATGTTGTTTGGTTCCAGGCAGTTGACGCGGTAGCCGCCACTCCACACATCGTTCATATCGAGGTCAAGGGTATCAAGGTTATGTTTATCGGGCACCGGGTCAAAGTAGCCAGGATTGTCGCCTTGGTGTTTGTGGCGGTGGTAGTCGAGGTTATCGTTGTCCTAGGGTTTGCGGCGGTGGTAGTCGAGGTTATCGTCCTAGGGTTTGTGACGGGGGCTGTCGGGGACGGGCTTGATGTCGTCGTGTTTTGTCGGTGACAAAGCTGCACTCTAGCGTCGCAGCTAGGGGGAACGGCGCAGCATGGTTTCAGCAGATATTGTGGGCGGTTGCATGTTCTGCAGCCTTCTCAAGTGTTTCTTAGAAATTCCGTTCTGACGGCAGACGCTCTCGTGTTTCGTGGATCTTTTTGTAGCATCGTGGGGTGGCGTGGAAGGTTCTTAAAGAATTCGCCAGACAAAAACTTGAGGCGGAGAGTCGAGGGGCGCGGGAGGTCGATCCAAAAGACCTCAGCCAAATAGAGGAAGGGAACAGAACCAGGTCGAGGAGGCGGGAGAAAGATGCCAAGGCGAAAGTGACAGAAGCGCTAGGAGGAAAACGAGGACAATGGAAACGTCGGGGGAAGGATAAAGAGCCGGCTGAAGACTAACCGAACTCGGCCGAGGGCAACGCTGGGAGACAAAGACTGATTGAACTGGTGCTGGCGGCCGGCGAGATTCGTAACCGCCTTTTCCTCTCGTGTTTTGACGCGAGAATCTTGCCGAGAACCCCGACGTCGGTTGGGATAGTGCTGAATTTCTTAAATCCTCCCCCATGATATATCAGGGGTTTTCGGGTTTTTATTTCATTTCTAAGCAGTTGGATGTATGTAACTAATAATGAAACTGCAAATGTGAAAAAACCAACACCAAAATACCTTGTTCTATCATAAGTATCTAGGTAGGTACCTAATGATGATCCACACCATGAAGTGACCCCTGTTTTCTGGACATGGCCAGGCGTGCCAATCTACCTACCTCACGGCTCAGCTAACAAAAAGATTGACAAAGGGATTCTTGCCATCGCGGCTTCCATTTATCAAGGTACCCTCGAGAACTCATGGGTCTCAGTGTCTACCACCTCAAGCAACTTCCTCACACTGCTGTATGGATCTGAGCCCCACCTTACGTTCCAGTGCAAGGTAGCATCGAGCGGAGTTTCCCCATTTGCCGCCACCGCGTGACGATCAGCACCGCACTCCAACAGATGCTGTATTATTCTGTGAACCTTCTCTGGATACCCCGTCCACTTCATGTGATATACAGCTTCATGCAGCGCAGTCCATCCAGCTCCTCCCTTAACGTTTACATCAGCACCCAGTTCGATAAGATGTCGTACAAGCTGCACGTCAAGGTTCTTAACTGCGCACATCAAACGCGTCTTGCCTTTGGTACAATGGTTGATGTTTGCTCCGCGCTCAAGGAGAAATTCAAGCCACGCTCTGTCAGTACTTCCCACCGGGCGGAGTTCAGTCAGTATAGCGCTGCTGATGCTGGATGCTTCGTCAGCGGTGATCTGCGGAATCGATAGGAGAGTCATGATGGAATTCTTATCCCCATTGCAGGAAGCGAGACCACACGCCTCCAACACTTCAGCGTATACGTCACTGCTTCTCTCGACCAGTGGCCCGATCAAGGACGTCATTTTGTGGTGATATGCCCATGCTATCGGACTCTTGGGGTCAAAGATGGATCGGGGTCTGCATATAGCGTTTGTATTCGCCCCTGCGTCAATCAAAAGCTTTGCTCCATACTCGTCGCCCTTTCTGAGGCAGTTGATGAATGGGGTTATGTCAGTAACGCTATGCCGTGCCTCCTTATCAGCGCCTCGGCGAATCAGCAACTGCGCAACACCATATTGGCAACACTCGATCGCCTCCCAAAGCGATGGCAATTGGTTGACGTCTGCCCCATTGTCCAGCAGAAGCTCCACGGTTTTAACATATTCCCTCGATATTGCTAGGGATAGCGGCGACCTGCTCTGTTGGTCCTTCTCGTTTACCACATTGGCATATCTCGACAGGAAATCAGCGACTGTCTCATTGTCCCCGTTGAAAGCGGCTATGGCTATTCCTCCTTTGTGCAGCGTATCGAGGTGTCGCTTGTAGTTGTCGGGTCGCCCATCAAGTTCTGCTTTGCAGTAGGGACACAGCGTTTTTCCCTCTGATCTGTCATGTATCCGATGATGCCGCTTCAAGTCTCTCTTCGTGCTGAAGCATACAGGAGGTTTGTTTCGGCGACATCTTGGATCCTCGCAGGCGTGTTTTTTGTTGTGGCAGCGTCGATGCTGACTGCTCGGCACCAATGCCTGAGTCAGTTCGATTCAAGTGATATCCGGGGGGAACTTTGGTCTCTCGCCTCGTTTCCTCCCTCCAATCGCCTCCTGATGGATAACAAACAACGAAAACTGGCTTTCTCCGATTACTTACCTCAGAGCATATTTGCCGGCGCACAATTTGCCGCACTCCTCGCACTTCGTTGACTCGGACATCCTCTCCATTAGACTTGGTAAAGGGGAACTCCAGCACCTAAGGTATGCTTTCCAGGCGAACAAGGGAATCGAGTTTCCAAGCATAAAGGAGACAGTTTTGGGGTACCATGGATGGTGCCTAGGTGGTGTCGCGGAAATGGAAGATGGAACGCGCATGATTTCCATTGGTGCCACGAACCCCGATGTATCACCCTCTGAGGTGTGTTGATTGGCCGTCTTTGGTCAGTGCCAAGGTCCTTTTCCGCACTCGCCACCCTATTAAGGTGGTGGCTCGCCCTCATCACTTTCTGCTGCATCAACCACCCAGAAAAAAGTCTCCGGTTGTTGAAGGGCGGTGAAGGTTGGTCGGAAATTTGTACACCTGCCCCTCTTAGGTGCCTACCTCGCGATTCTTGTGGGTTGGTTCCTTCGCCGGTCTTTCCCCTCAAGTGCCACCCTAAAACTTCCTCCATCCTCCCCTTAATCACGTCCCGAGCAAGACTCAGAGAACGGAAACTGTTACCGGACCAGGACGACCAGACGACATGACTCAACAAGCATTTGGCGATTTCAACCTCGCCGACTACGAGACTAACATGAACCCATACAGCGACCTGATGAACCGCGAAAACACTGCTTTCACAAGCATGCCAACAATGCCACCGCGACTCGAGTTCGACATGACACCCAGCCCAGCCAACACCCAGACCGCCCTACTAGAGCCGCTGATTGACGACACGGAAAAGGGGTGAGTATTTTTTTTTTACTGACCCGCATTTGAGGCCACACTTGATGCTGTTCCCGCCATCGCCGCCTGCACGTCGGCTCGGTCAGGTCCATGCGGAGTCGGATTGGATGGGGTCGCGCAACATCCGCCACAGCCGCCAGCCAATTGGAGATGCAGGACCCCGTAGTCCTCAGCTTGCCGTGGGCGAGCACCACCCCCTTGGATTCGACCAAATCGCCACTTCTGACAACACTTGGGTCACCAACCAAGTCACCTGCATTGACCCTCCGAGCCTGGGCCTGGTCTCAGACCTGGGCCTCACACTCGGAGCTTCCCAAGGCTCGTTCCTCCCCGACATTGCATGTGGCTTGCCGGCATTCCAGGTCCCGATATCCCCTTCACCCTTCCCGGGAGGAGTCAACTTGCTACCCGCTTTCGACGATACCTGGTTTCCCATCATCGATGCGAACATCCAACTGCAGCCATTCGACGCGGGTCAGGAACTGAACGCTGGAGCTGCCTCCATTCCCGTCCCCATCAACCACGGTGTTGATATGAACGTTGCCGGAAACAAGACCTGTCTTTGTGGCACCCCCTTCACCCGGCGAGACGCGTTGGAACGCCATATTAGAGTCGAATCTGGCCGCGCGACCCAATCCATGCCTGTAGGAAACGCCCCAACCGTTGGCCGATATCCATGCCAGCTCTGTGACAAGCACTGGGGAAACAACAGCTTCCACAGGCGCGACCATCTCCGTCAGCACCTTGGGGCGAAGGGCTTCCACAAGATGAACAAGAAGGGTATTGAAAAATACTTTGAGACGTACCACTGATGAGACTGCCTTGACTGCCAAGTGGCACAAGACGGGCATGGAGCTAGATTCGTATGGTGCCGGATTTTACGGAGTTGGATCCGAAGGATGCGAACGTTAGTGGCGGTATTTCCTTGTATTTCCTTGGTGTGGTAGCTAGAAGTATGCAACTCAACCACGACTCTTTTGAAACTCTGTTATGACCACCATAGCCCTCCACTCAGACAAACTCTCATGCATTAGCCGCCCCATCATACATCCTTCCCAGCTCAAGATGATCTGACTCCCTCCGCCTGCCCCAAATCCGCCTCCGAAACAAGGAACTTCCCACCCTATCCTGCGATTCCAAAGTCTTTTCGCCTCTAGGATGCTGCCCCTGCCATGCATGCTTTCCGTGACGAAGAACGGACTGTGATGAGCTCCAAAACGCCCAAGACAGAAGGAAAGCAGACGTGAGAGGCGCCACGATAGCCCAGTACAGTCGGAGTCCCTCAGTTGAGACTTGTACGGGGGGCTCTTCTTCTTTGTTGAACTTGATGACGCCTATGCTGAACACGGTCTAGTGTTGTGGTTAGTGGCTACTTATTGCTTTACATGGTCGTTGGGATGAAGTTTCAGCTTACTGCAACAAAGGTTCCGGGGAGGAAGAGGAAAGTGGCAAGACTGATCATATTAATTCTGAGGGTGTTGTGTTTGGTTGATGGCTTTCCTGCCTCGCGATGGATATGGCGAGCTGTTTGCTTCTGTTAGATCACGACTCGGGAAACAAGAATGGAGGGGTAGGTAGCCCAACAGATCAACCAAACTCTGCGCTCTCCGAGAGAGGCACTGTACTTCATTTAGATACTCGTTGGCAACACGTTCCATGTTGTCCAGCACATCCGAGAACTCCTGCCAAACTGCGTCATCGGGGGGGTTCATGGCGAATCTCTCAGAGGCTTCTTTGTACAGGGTCTGACAATCCCGAAGGAATTGGGCGTAGTTGCGGATAAACGTCCACCGTCGCTCTTGGAATGGGATGCGATTCTGTAGCCGTGACGAGGGTCTCCATTCTGTCAACAGGTCCATGACCGCCTCATTCCAGTTCTTGTTGTTGGGGTTGAAGAACCAGTCGGTGATTCCCGTTGCGTCCTCCTTCATCCCGATCTCAGTGTGAGTGTCCATTGTCTCGCAGATGTTTTCGCGAACAAACAGTTCAAGTAGCACGAACGGGAGGTAGAGTGGATGGCTTTGCAAATTTCCCCACGGGTGTTGGATCATGTCTTGAATGGCGGCGATGTCCCATAGCAGTGGGGTCGCCATTTCACCATCAGACAAATCATCAGACTCAATGCCTTCTATCAAGGCCCTTGTCAGACCCGTCTTGGCGTCAAAGGTGAAGACAGAGTTGAGATTCTGATGGAAAAGCCGTTCTGGGAACTGCACCGCCAGAGCTGTCAATGCGTCAGACCTACATATTCCGAGTTTTAGCCCGCCTGAGTCCGTAGGCACAGAACACTCACCGATGCGGGAAATATCTCCCACGTTCCTTGTGACATGCGTGGAGAAGTATCCGGTCTGCTTAAACCTCCAGCGATCAAAGGTCCAGCGGTTCTGGAGATGGAGGCCTTCCTTGATACCGACATATTCATTTCTTGAGTATGGAACGGTGTTCATGTCTACGAAAGTCTTCGGTTTCTCCGAGCTGATTGGGGGATAGAGGACAAACCTAGGATCCATAGAGGGTTAGATTCCATGGTTACATCGCGCATGAGTCCGTTGTTCTCTAGCATTCACAAGGCTTTCATAATGCCTGTTTTGTCCTTGTTGTCTCTGAAGTTTGACAGGAGCTACGAAGGAGGTCAGTTTCGAACGCAAGTTTAGAGTCTTGGGGGAAAACGGACCCATTCCGCAACTGCACCTCTCTCAATCGTGACTATTGTCGCAGCAGATCTAGCCTCAACGTTTGGAATATCCAGAGCCTGAAATTGAAAGCGTGGATCGAGTCCCAGAAACTTTAACCCGTCGCCTGAATGCAGTTGTTCCGCTTGATTTGGGGTGAAGTCCATGGTGTTGCAGCGTGCCCACCAGACATTGAAACGAACGCAAGATTGTGAATATGCAGGAGCAATAGCATACCAGGTCATCCGACATTCTGATACCGTGATTATATTACTTCCCAGTTGTCCATCACTACCTATCTACCTTAACAGCGTGGGGGTGTTCTTTTGCTGATGCCCACACTCTTGTAGGTGGCATTATGGTCCGACACCTTCTCGACCAATGAGCGTTCATGGCTTGCTCAAAACATGGGGTCTCCAGACCCACAATGCTAAACTCTTGTCCTCATGCATCCCTCACTCTCGGTCAATCACATGGTCGGATAAAAATATATCTGGTGATACCGGAGCTGAGGTAGAAAGAATGTCATGAAATTTCAACCAACCGTGACCTCATTCGTCCTCTTTTAAGAGCGGGTTCCCAATGCTCGCGGGCAGGTTCAACATCTCTTCTTGGCAGCGTCTGCCAGTGCCAGCCGGACTTGTCAGCTGTTGGTACTGACGAGCACCCTCAATGCACTCTGATTGGCTGGGGGCTCGAGCCCCACCCAGCACGTCCCAATTTTCATCCAGTGTCAAGTCTTCAACTACATGCACCACAACGCGACTTCGTCGCGTTCACCATTCGAGCCAACTCCGGATTCCTCTGCCTCCTCTCAGACTGCAGCGCGCCTCAGGCAAGGTGATTTATCCGATATGGTTGCAGGCGCCGCCACTGGCGGCGTCTTTAGTCGCGCCGCTGCGGTTACCCGAATGCGCACAACCTGCAATCGCGCGCCGTTGTCTGTCCTTAAAATCCTCAATGTCTATGGACTGAAAGCCAGCGAGGCGGCGGTCCGCCACGTCTGGACTTGCACCCCCCGCCCCGCCGTGGCTGGGTTCTCCGGACATGCCGGCCGCTCGCGGCTTCGCTCAACCGCCCCTCGCAATCTGTTTTGCACCAGTGGCCAGGCGCCCACTCAAGTTCCCAGTTCGAGTTCCGACAACTCAAACGTCGCGCACACCACAACCCAAGCCAACGGGACAGACGAACCGGCGAGTGCCCACGGTTTCGATAAGGATTTCAAACGATTTCCAACGTGTCTTTGCGGCGCAGATTTTGGTACCAACGACAGGCTCATGAAGCACATCAAATATCAAGCTCAGCGTGAGGCCAAACTCGCAGCCAAACGTGAAGCCCACCATGCCATCGACCCGGTTGCTGCCGCAGCAGGCATCGCAAAGTGTCTCTGTGGCACAATATGCTCTTCCACATTCAACCTCAAACGCCACTTCAAAACTGCCGCCCGCGCCCGCGCCAGAGGACCGAAAGGGGAATACCACAAGCCCCACGGCATCGAGACTCTCGGGGGGATAGCTTGTCTCTGCGGCGAGCAATTTGCCACGCGCACCGATCTCCGTGTCCACATCCAAAATGCGATCTTCACAAAGCACGGCTTGGACACTACTGGCCATGGGATCGACGTGAACTTCAGCTCCCTGTCCACTTGTCTATGCGGCAGCGAGTTTAAGTCCTTCGATGAGCTCGCATACCACATCCGCCGCGCCCAGCACCGCGCCGACGAAGTTAAAGTCCACCACGCCGTTGACGAGGACGCCGCCAAACAAGACATCTGGAAGTGTCTCTGCGGCACAATCTATTCATCCCCCGGCTCGCGCGACCACCACATCAAGCTAAAAGACCGCCGCGCCAACACCATCACAGCGGAGCTCGAGTCCGGGGTCGAACACGGCGTCAAGTCCCGCGGCAAGGTCCGATGTATCTGCGGCAGCGAATTCGGCAATCACCGCCACCTGAACAACCACCTTCGAATCGCGCCCCATCGTGACTGGAAGCTCGCAAATCTGCGCAAGGCTGCTCATACCATCGACACGCTCTGGGAGGATGGCATACAAGTCAATAAATGCACGTGTGGCAAAACATTTAGCATATCCGCCAATCTATACCGCCATATTCAAATAGAGGCTGACCGGGATGACCGCCCAGTTACTCGTCGGGACCTGATGGAGGACGACACCGAGCCGTCTGATATTGACCCGACGACAGAGGTGGGGCTTTACCCATGCCGTCTGTGCGATCGCCACAGAGGGCTTTTTAGTTTCACTACGCCAAATCAGCTTCGCGAACATTGGAGGAAATTTCATAGAATGGATCGGAATGGCGCGCAGGATTGTTTCAGGGCTTTCCATCCAGACGAGGACGGCCTTTGAAAGAAACAATGTACAGTATACGGCGTGGGAACAGGTTGAGCTGTTGTTTATATGTACCACTTGTGTCTACCTTGTATATCATTAAGGTCTAGAGTAAACTTTGCTGACAAACATCAAAATGCGAGACTGCTCCACCAGGCGTTGGCAGATTATCAATCATGTCGCACTGACAATCCTCCGCGCCTTGTCATGTTGGTCTTGCATCAGAATCGGGTCCACATCTCTCCGTCCCGGCTTGGCGGTTATCAGACCGGGGTTATTATCCGAATCTTCAAACTCCATGTAAAAGTGATCTTTGTCCGAGGGCTATCACGTCGATAAAGAGGGTGTTAGTTAAGCATGCGATGTGGACTCCGGGTCTTGTGGAGTCCAGTCATCGGGGCAGATGATCGCACTGCTGACGGGCATTACGAGCCTGTGTACTGCAATTTGGGATGTCGGAAGGCCGTCTGTGAAGGCCCCGAAGGTCGATTTGCTGTCATCTTACGCGTACTTGCCACGAAAGCCGTTGAGGAAGGAACAAATGCAAGCGGCTTTGGTTGACCTGGTGGAGGCGGTGGAGAAGTATCACAAACGGCCGGGTTTAGATGTCGATGATTGGTAGGTACTGTGTAAGGTACCTAGGTACCTTAGATACATGCAGCCGGAAAGTCGTAGGCAACAAGTTTATCATGTTTAAGTTTAATAAACATTGTACCTATTCAATTAAAATAGAAAGGGGATGTTAGAGGTTTTGAATACCGAACCTCGAATGCGAGCTGCACACTCCACTCTAGGTAGGTTGACAGATTAGCAATCAGGTTACATCAGAAATCCTTCCGGTAGTCACCAGTGGAGAGCTTTGTTGAAATCGGCCGCGTATTACCTCCGCCCCGACTTGGCGGCTGACTGAAATTACCACTTATAATTAATGAATGCGAAGACCTTGGAACGGGAGTCAGATACAACTGGACTCCCTTTATAATAATTTTCTACCTTCAAGTTGCGTTCTTAGCTCCGTATCCCTTCAATCCCATCAGAACACCAGAGCACCTACCTTACCTGCATTTCATCCCAAACATGTCCGGCCCCCACTTTTTCTCCTACCCGGGCCAGGGCCAAGTCCTCCGCTCCCAGCTCTGGTACAGCCAATCCGTCCGCATCGGCGACCGCATCGAGATCTCAGGCCAAGGTACCACCTCTATCACCCTGAAAGCCCCAAGCTCACAGCCAGACATACTCACACTCCCCACAGGCGGCTGGGACCCTGAGACCGGGAAAATGAAAACTGGCCTCCTCGAAGAAGTCGACCAGGCCTTCTCCAACGTTGACCTCGCCCTGCGAGACGCAGGAGGGAAGGGGTGGCCGCAGGTGTATAAAGTGAAGATGTATATTCTTGAGGAGGTCTTCACCGATGCGGAGCTTCTGGGGAGGTTGATTGGGAATTTGATGAAGTGGATGCCGGAGCGGCAGCCGTTGTTGACGGCGGTTGGGGTTGCAAAGTTAGGGGCCGGGGACTCAGCGGGGATGAGGGTTGAGATTGAGGCTGTTGCGATTGATGGGTAGGGGGAAAGGGAGGAGGAGGGTGCTATTATATTACTTATGCGGTGACTCTCTAAGATATCTGGGCGTATCATGTTTTATTGTACCTGCCTCACCCAGTGACGCGGACGAACAGCGAGCATACCTAAAGATTCGGCCCTCCGATCGCCCCATGACACCGCTCCCCAGCACTCGTGCTTCGTCTCTTGCTCGGCAAGGATCCGGACGAGAAAGCTCGGTCAACATTGAGGACCCGACGAAACGCGCAACGGCCTATCGCGACCTTTTTCATTCCATTGGCCAACTTCGCGACATGGCAGTGGGGGGAGCAACCGCCCTTCCCTATCGCTTCCTCTGCTTTGCAGGCCCAATTTCATCATTGCCACGATATCCGCCATCAAACTTGAAGCCGAGGGTAATCAAGAGTATTCGCAAAGGCTAGCAAAGTCTGCGCAACTAGCCTAAACGAGGTGGCCGATCGATATGGTTTTATGGGTGGAAACGGTCGCATAATTGTCCCTCTAATTTCTCCACATTCTGAACGAAAGGCGGAGAATTCAAGTCATGTTACACATGATGTCATGTCACAAGAGGGCGGGGATGTCTTTTCGAATAATCAATTCATTACCTAGGTGGTGTAAGTAGGCCGTCAGTGGCTGTCGATGTAGCCCACCGTGACGTTGTGTCGTCGATCAGGGGGATGACGTCAACCATCAGGGTACCCGCCAGCGACTTCAAATACCAGCTGACCCCCCAAACTCGCATTCGAGATTTCATCTTCGAAACCAGAGAACGATCTCAAAAAGGGAAATTCATTTTACAACCAATCAATCAACCAACCACCCTAGAAACATGCCTCGCCAAGGTGACGGATCATCAGACAACGCCATCCCTCAAGGCCATGACATCATCCACGGCGCCGGGACTGAGACTGTAAGCTGCGGTAGTCCGTCTTTCATTTTCCTGGCATAAATACTGACATTTCTCTGCAGTCAACCCACGTCGATCGCGCAGACAAGACAGCGCCGATGCCCGAGCACGAGAAGGGAGCCGCCCTCAAGGGGGTCGATGCAAGCGCGGGAGACAGCAAGGGCAAGGATCAAGGGGGTCGCTCAAGGACCAACTAGACCGCTTGCACCATGATAAGAATCAAGAAAGTTTCCACCTGTCCGTATCCTGGCTGTCTGTGAAGCACTGCATGTCCAATCTAGCTTGTGATATGATATGTTTTGTTTTGCTTACTGACAACCATTGGCGATGCAATCTCTCCCCATTGTTTTCCATGACAAGCGAGAGGGACAGTGCTTTGATTACCTAGGTGTGACGGTAGTCCCACAGCGAAAAGACTCGGAGTTAGTGATCAGAATTATCAAGGCCGATACAATCTCGAAACTGCGATGCCCCGAATGCCCGCGTAATACCTAGGTGGTTTGCCAAATCTAGAGTAGGCACGCAGCGACAGGCCTTGTAAATGGTGGGGGTTGTTGACTGGTGGTAGGGATGCTTGATTGTTCTAAACGCTGTGGCTGCCTGAAACTGGGTTTTAAGGCCCTCTGGGCTAGTGGGGTAGGTTCTAAGGCGGTGACACACTGCAATCTTGGCCCTGAAGGAAGACACAGCTCAAGGCTGTGCCACGTTAAAAAAAAATTAAAAAAAGAAGGGGGAGCTGCAGCCCGTGGGTTTCCTGTCAGTAGATCCCTTTATGTGCCAGTACGAGCGTGCCCTATCTTTGTGCGCCGTTGGGCTTGTACCTACCTTCCTACTATCTGAGGCCCAAAAATGCTGCTGCACCTTGAAGTTTTCCGCCATTCAGGATCTGCCGCTTCAAACAATTCAGAGTCGAGTCTGTTGAGACTTTGAGGCCATATCCATGATACCCCTCGTTGCCTCATGGCCGCCTTTCTCCGAATGCATGCAGTACAAGCTGAGGCCGTTTCTGTGATTGGGTCTAATGCATGCAGGACAAGCTGAGGCCGTTACTGCGATTGGGCGTGTCATTGCTTTCTAGACGTGTAATCAGCATTCGAGTCCGCTTGCAGGAGGCAGAATGTTGAGGCCATTTCTCTGAACCAACGAAAGTGAGGCATCGCCTTGAAAAAAGTGGGCGCCCGCCTGTGGACCGCGAACCGCAGGATGCCCGAAAATTTGGCTGTATATGTGCCCCCCTCAATCAGTGTTTGGGCTTCACTCCCTTTCGTTCTCTATCCTCCGTCGTTCAAAATTGTGAACTCTCACAGGGCGGGTGACGCTGGATGCAGACTGGATCATTTCCGGTAAGTCGGACGACAACAACGCTTCCTCAAGGGGATCTTCATGGTTCTTAGAATTCTGCTTCACTTTCGAACACTTCCGATTTTCACGACCGAAGAGACCGGAGCGATAAAGTACAAGGGACAGGAGAGATTGAAACCGTCACCAACTGCTCCGGATTCTATGGTGGTTGTGGTAGGTCGGAGCTTCAAGTATTTGGGAAATCGCGACGCTAATATTATACATACAGAAGAACCTTCAACCTCTAGTCCGCCATATCGAAAAAAGAAATTCATGTCCATTTTGAAGATGACCTAAGAAGCTTCATCGTTTTCCTGCGGCACGCCTGCCTCGTTTCTGCACTCCGCAAGACGCGATGTGATAGAGCATTGGACCCGTGCCTTCGGTCTCGTGATGACAGCAGCAGGAATGAGTTGGGGCGAGGGGTTCACGGAGACATTTTCCGATATGCCGACGAAAATTGTCTTTGCGCCTGGTGTGTCTACCACATCTACATCTATACGCTGGGCCGTCGCCGTGCTTGGTCCGATGGTGGCGTCTCTGGTCCTTTTCCAGAGTGAAGGCCTCAAAACAACCACCTTCCCCGCACAGGAATGCTGCATTCGGACTTCATATGGAAGATCAGCTTCCTATTCTCCATGTGATTTTTCCACAGAATCATTCATGGGCCGCGGCATCAGGTACGTACCTCGTCTTTCTATTTGAACTTCCGTTAGATGACTTGGGCGAAGATGCAAGGCATACCGTGGATGCTGAGGCAATCAGCCGGCCGCGGTGCCGACCCGGATCCGAGGTGATTTCAACCTGGCCGCTTCCACAGAGATTGGTGAAAAGGTCGCTGGTCGGGTCCGTGGCCTGGGGGCCGGTGTTGATGGAACTTTCGGCATCGAACTGGTCGAAGTTCAAAACTCGGGCCCCCGACCCGAATGCCACATTGCACGCATCGAACATCAAGTTGGGTAGTTCCGCCGAGAGCACATCTTCGGAGATCGGCACGCTTTCCTGGCTGGCCCAAGGTTCCCAATCAAGTTGAAACCCAGTAGTAATTTCTGGGCTCTGAATCTGAACTTCTTCGACAGAGCCAGTCCAGAATGCTGATTCGGTGATTCGTAACCCCGTATGGGCGGACTCTGACAAAAGCATTGCGGACGTAATGTCCCAGCCATCGTTGAGGTACGGAGCATTTGGGGGCTACTCGTCAGCTCCCGGTTAGCTCTGTCGTTCGTCTCTTGAACCTGTACTGTTCCTACCATCGTTTCCGTTTCGTGCGAATTTACCTGTATTTCTGCGATTTCCCACCCAGGGGACGAATCAAGTCCAAACCACGTTGTAATGCCGTCCATTTCGTCGTAGCTGCAACTGATAGTATTCTTTGTAGAAAAGAAACTCGTTTTTGTGTTGCAATCCCGGTCAAGATTCTCGAGATTCTCTCGAGATTTTCGTATGCGGTGCCTCAAGGAGACCGGTCTATGGTTCCAGCGAGTGGGGGACGGGTTCTGAAAGTATGACCGAGTCTAAAGGCCTCAAGGGCCTCACATCAACCGTTTGCCAATGAGGGTTTAATGGCCTAAAACCTCCTGCAGAAGATGACGTTAGCCAATGATAGGAGTGAAACCATCGGGTCTCCGACAGCCCCGCCCGATGACTTGCTGCGCCTGAAAAGAGGTCGGTGAGAGGTGCGTTTAAATTATGTGTTGTGCACATGCAGACATGCCCCCCTGAAAAGATTTGCCTTGCCGTACTTCGTGGCACCAAGCCTGATCCGCCAAACCGGCCAAGAATCAATCTCCTGCACAGAAAAGCCAAGGCGTGCAAGAAGGTGACGTAGCGTAGGATTAGTAGGGTATATATCACAGTATTCCAGAAACAGCTGCGCTATCGGATAGATCATAGTGCAGTTTTCCGGTGTATTGTTGCTGTGGCTAGTACCAAATATCTAAATAAAACCCAGTTAACTCGAGAGGAGGCATGTTCATCGCGAATCTCGCAACGTCCAACTCGGCAACAAGCGACCAAACCCAAGAACCAGGCCAAACCATCCGCCCACAACATCAACCACATGCCGACATGTTCAACATCTCACATCACGAAGAGCAGATCGGTATCTATGTCCCATCGAGTTAGCGCGATCACAATGAGAGTCACCTCGACAACATGACTTACCCAGAGGATGACTGCAAGACAGCTGAGGCTTCTGCTCATATTTGGCCTCGAGCAGCTCACGAATGCTGTTCAACAGCTCAACATAAGTCTGGTTCGGGTTGGCCTTGAGCGCGGTGATGAACGCCCACGACATGGCGCCGGTAGCCTGCGAGGCGATAGTTGCGTCGGCCCTATTCTCGTCAGTAACCGCTCTCATACCCTTGTTGGGGTTGTTAGGAAACTCACGAAGTCTGGACATCCTTGCAGCCACTCCACATCACGACATCGGCGGGCGAGGTCTTGGTGCGCTTGGTCTGCTCATGGGCGTCATTCCCGCTCATGGCCGACTTCGCCAGACCAAAGAGGGAGGTCGCCATGCCAGCCATGTCGCCGCGAGCGTAGGCGCCAGCGGCAGAGAGCAGGCCAGCGCCGGCCTCCTTGGCAAGGTTGGGCTCCTTGAGCACGCCCTTGGTGCTGTACATGTACGGCAGATCCATGACGGAGCCCGAATGGCAGCTGTCGAAGATGGCAGTCAGACGCACACCGGCGGGGAGGGGCTTGACGACGTTGAGGTGGATCTCGTCGTCGACGATGTGGCCGTTCTGCTTGAAGTCGACCGGGTAGATGACCTCGTCGTTGCCGTCCTCCTCGTCGCCATCGGTGTCTGCGGTGGAGCCGCCGTGGCCGGAGTAATGCAAGAACAGGGCGTCGTTGGGCTGGGCATCCTTGACCAGCCACTGCATGGCGCGGACGATGTTGGCGTGGGTGGGCTGGAAGTTGCGGTCCTGCTGGTCGTCGGTCAGGAAGATCATGTCCTCGCGCTTGTAGCCGTGCCTCTCCATCAGGAAGGCCGACAGGTTCTTGGTGTCGTTGATGCACCCGCGCAGCTCGCCCTCCTGGCCGAAGTAGTTGATGCCGATGAACAGCGCCTTGCGGCGGCCCGTGCAGTTGGAGTACTGGAAGGTGTAGCCCTCGGGCGCGCCGTGGCCGAACTGCACGGCGCCGTTCGGGCGGTCGTGGACCTCGTGGTGGCCGCCGGGCGCGGCGCGGGTGCCGTAGCCGCCGCCGCCATGCTGCTGGTTCGGGTAGCCGTAGCTATCGTACCCCTGCGGCGGGGCATGCTGAGGAGGGTGGTACTGCTGTTGCGGCGGGTAGTGCTGCTGCGGCTGCTGGTAACCGCCTTGCTGCTGGTAATGCTGTTGGGGCGGAGGTTGCTGGTATCCCCCGTAGCCCTGGGGAGGAGGCTGCTGATAGCCACCATGCTGAGGAGGGTATTGCTGTTGGCCGTAGCCTTGGTTGGGCGGAGGATACTGGCCGTACTGCTGCTGCTGCTGACCGCCATACTGCTGACCGTACTGCTGCGGGGGCGGGGCGCCCGACCCGCCGTGGTGTCCTTGGCCTGGGTAGCCTCCGTACGACATGATGACGTGATGGCTTCAGAAACCGCGAGATGTGTGAGGATCTGGGGAAGAGATCTCGAGAATGGCGCCCGTTATGAAGCCAGGAAGATGACGAGGTGTTGTCGCGAGTCGCGTTGGTTGCCTCAATTCCGTTGCACGGCCAGGGGCAGGCGCGGCGGCGGGGGAGGGGTAGCAACTTCTGTGAGGGGTCCTCCAGCCCCACCGCAACTCCACCCATGCAGCGTGACGCAGCCAATCACACTAGCGGAGCACAGCAGTGGCTCGGCGGTCCACTCCCGCAGATTCACACGCGCGCAGGAAATCAAGCATAGCTTGGCTCAGAATCAACCCGAACGCGCTAGACAGCCGCCGAGCAAAGGCGGGCGAGTGAACCCCCCATCACGTTGCGCCGAGAAATGCGTTATCGGCCGCCAAGAACGCGAGTCGGGAGTTACCGCGCACGGGATGGAGCGCCGGATGAGACGGCAACGGGGTCCAATCCGGAGTCTAATCCCACGCAGCGGAGGCCTCGTCGCGATTCGCTTGGCGCTGCGAGAAACAACACCCTGCGTCGCGCCTCAGCTGCTGTGACAGCGACCTGACCTCGGCGAAAACAGGCACCAACCCCTCCTTCCTCAAGAAAAACCCGAGCTCCGGATCTCTCCCGGATCACCGCCCCAGCCACCACGCCGTCACCGCAATTATGTCCTTCTTCAAGAAACTTGCCAACGAATTTGACAAGCTGGGCTTCGACTCCGACGGCAAAGATAAGCCGCAGCAGCCGGCGCAGCGAGGTACCTACCCCACCACGACCCCTTATCTCACTCACCATGTCTCACCACAATCTCACCACAAACCTCAAACTGACACCTCGCCAGATTATCCTCCCCAGCAACAGTATCCCCCTCAGCAATACGCTCCCCAGGGACAATATGGCGGCCACAGCCCCCAGGCACAGCAGGGCTACTCGGCTCCTCCCCCGCAGCGGTCCGCGGGGCCGTCTTATCAGCCCCCGCCAGGCAAGCCACCCATTCCCCAGGGCTGGATTCCCCAGTGGGATGACCAGTATCAGCGCTGGTATTACGTAGACCAGTCCACGGGCCGCTCGCAGTGGGAAGCCCCGGGCTTTGATCATTCCCGCGGAAGCGGCGGTAGTGGTGACACACGTGGCCATGGGTCCTCCGGCGGCGGGTACGGCGGTGGTCACGATGCTGGTTATGGTGGCAGCCATGGTGGCGGCTATGGCGGCAGCCACGGCGGATACGGAGGCGACCATGGGGGCGGCTACGGGGAGAAGGAGAAGAAGAAAGACAAGAAGGGCAACAGCGGGATGATGATGGGTGCCGCAGGCGGCCTTGCAGCTGGCGCCATCGGCGGCGCTTTGATTGCTGGCGCATTGCGTAAGCTACCTCCCCACATGTCGAGCGACTGAAACGGAAGACTGACAATCACAGATGATTCCGACTCCGATTCTGACCGCGGACACCACGGCGGTGGCGGGCATTATCACTCGGCGCCCCCGGCGCAATACTATCAGGCCCCGCCCCCCGTACCGGCGCAGGCACCAGAGTACGACTCGGATAACTCGTCGCTTCACTCGGCCCGCGAGCGGTACGAGGAGGCGCAAAAGGATGCAGCCTCGTCGAGTGCAAGCAGCAGCGACCAAGAGGAACTCGAGGAGGCAAGGGAGGAGTACGAGGAAGAACAGGAGGAGTATTATGAGGACGAGTGAGCGTTCACCAGATGAGGTCGCCTGGGCGGCTGATGAAGTGCGTTTCTCATGAATTGGACGACTCGGCGTAGCGGCGAGAACCGCCAGGATTGAGTGGGGTTGGTAGCTTTCATACACTCATATCATTCAGATCGGCTTATGCCAGATTTCTTGCTTCAAACAGTTCATTGAGACCGTATTTCGAACCCTTTGCCTCTGATCGACCGGATTCGCCATCGTCAGCCTAGTACTGGAAGATAAGCGCTTCACTCGCTCGGCCTCAGCCTCAACGTCACATTGATCGGTGGCTTCTCTATGACAATGAAAGCCTTGAGATCCTCCCATCTTACCCATTTGCTTTCGTCAACCGATAGCTCCAAGTCAAACGACCAAACCAGCTTTGCGACATCCAGCCGCATATCAGCCCCCGCAAGGTTCTGCACAATACACTCCCGTGGCCCTACGAGAAAGGGCTGCGCGGCCTCGAGGCGGTCTTTGAAGAAGGGCGATTTTGGGTTCGTTAGAGCGAGCCTCCGCCAACCACCGTTCCGGTCTGAAGGCCGTCGCCTCGTGGAAATATTCCGAGTTACGGTGAATTGCGTTAGTGTGGACCGAGACTTTACTCTGAAGTTGTGATAGCGCGTTAGCAAGTCTCCTCACATAAGTTGGGTGACCAGCTTTTTGACCGCCCCCCCTTTCGACCACAAAACCCACCAAAACCACTAGATTCCACAACATCACCATTCAACCACCACTACACCAAAACTAATGCAACTTCACGTATGGT